>Ga0114923_10002968_pt1 | contig 11443 bp, 7 predicted proteins | sample SumtaG_FD_89578 | JGI IMG/M metagenome (GOLD analysis project Ga0114923, IMG submission 89578) | Deep subsurface microbial communities from Indian Ocean to uncover new lineages of life (NeLLi) - Sumatra_00157 metaG | ecosystem: Environmental > Aquatic > Marine > Oceanic > Sediment | place: near...
GTGCGCCTTACTATAAATTTTCTTTCAGATGAAGATTCATTTATAAGGGAAACAAGCGTGAAAATATTAGGATACATTGGGCAGAAACTCTCTTTCGCTACTGCTGATGCTTTGATAAATAAAGCGTTAGTTGACAAAGAGTGGATAGTTAGGGATGCAGCCGTAGCAAGTTTGGGAAAAATATTTAAAGCTGTCGATAACAAGGAGACCATTATTGAAAAACTTGTTTCTTTATTAGACGACGATAAAAGTTGGGTTCGTCGTTCTTCCATGAACGTTCTTTCATCAGTAGAAGGAATTACGGAAACTCAAATCCCCTTTGAAAAAGTTTCAGAGAATTTATTAAATAAAGACTCCAAGGTTAGAGAGGGAGCAGCTAATTTATTAAAAATATACAGCTTTGAAAATATTGATAGAATCTTTAGTAGCGTAATTTCACTATTAGGTGATGAAAGCGGGGATGTAAGAAACACTACTGTAGATGTTATGGTTAAAATAATACAAGATATTGGTATTTCTAAAGTACTTTCTAAATTATTGAAAAGTTTAAGCGATGAATATTCAATTCAAACACAACAATCGATCGCAATAATACTAGGGCGCACTATTAGATATGAAGATGAAAAAATAAAAAAAAGAGTAATAGCGCTATTAAAAATTCGATGTGAGATGTCGCAAGACCCAATAATATGCGAAATGCTAACAAAATTGAGAGAAAGTTAACATTTCTTTTAGGATTATGAAAAACCACATGGAGTATATCACTAAACCATTTCTCTCCCATGATTTTTTTCCGACAAATTTTATTTGCAGTTTAATAAGCTTAAATCGTTAATATATCAAATTAAAATATCACCAAAAATAACTTTGGTATATTACTATTATTTTAAAGGTGAATCTGCTTGACATCGCCAATATCCAGTCCTACTGTACCTATTCATAAAACTTTACATTTTGAAGATTTTTACAGGCTATTTGAAGAAAAACCTGGAGTATATAAGTATCAAAACAAAATAAATGATATATTTTCTAAGGGTAGTAACACTTTAATAATATTTTATGAGGATTTGTTGGCCTTCGACTCTCAAATTGCCGAACTATTGAGAAAAGATCCCGAAACTCTTTTAGAAAACGCAACAGAAGCTTTTAGAAACATATTAAAGTTTCAAGGGAGTAAATTAACTGATAAAGACTACTTTGTAAGGGTAATAACCAAAGACGATAAAAGCCCTTTATTCATCTCATTGAGAGCGTTAAGAGCAAAAAACATCGACAACTTTGTCTGGACTAAAGGAATCCTCGTTAGGAGCTCAACGATAAGACCGAAATTAGTAGAAGCGACATTTGAATGCATGACCTGCCAAACAGAATTTGAAGTACTTCAGCTTACTTCTAAAATAAAATGGCCTAATTTTTGTATTAAACCAAATTGTAAAGCTAAATCTCAATCAGATTTTCGGCTTGTTTCAAAAAACTCAGAATTTATTGATTGGCAAAGTGTAATGATCCAAGAAATTCCGGAAGACTTGCCACCTGGCAGAATTCCTAGATCAGTCCAAGCAATTTTAACCCACGATTTAGTTGATATCGTAAAGCCAGGTGATAGAGTAAAATTAATGGGAACTTATAAATCAGTTTTAGCCCAGTCTAAACAAAACATAAATAGCACGCTATTCAAAACATTTATCGATGTAAATTATATTGATCCTGAAGATAAAAGCGAAGGTTTCATTGAGTTATCTAAAGAAGATAAAAAAGAGATTGAAAAGTTATCTAAAGAACCTATGATACAAAAGAAAATTGCCAGATCTATTTCACCCGTAATTTATGGAAGAGAAGAACTTAAATTGGCTACTGCTTTAACCCTTTTTGGAGGCACAAGAAAGAAAAGACCAGGGGGTGGTTATAAACGAGGTGATATTCATCTTCTATTCGTTGGTGATCCAGGTACAGGTAAGTCTGAGATACTAAAAAGTGCTATTGATGTGTCACCTCGCGGACTATATACATCTGGCAAAGGTTCTTCAGCTGTCGGTTTAACGGCGGCAGTTATTAAAGACTCAGATACAGGTCAAATGAATCTTGAAGCAGGAGCTATCGTGTTAGCAAACGGTGGTGTCGCGGCAATAGACGAGTTTGATAAAATGGATACTTCTGATAGATCTGCATTGCACGAAGCGATGGAGCAACAAACAGTTAGTATAGCTAAAGCGGGGATAGTTGCTACTTTAAAAGCCCAAACAGCAATTATAGCCGCAGCAAATCCACGTTCTGGAAGATACGATAGATATAAAACGCCCACACAAAATATACATCTACCTCCTTCTCTCTTGTCTCGTTTTGATTTGATATTTATTGTTATAGATAGACCAGATCCCGCTGAGGATGCACAAATGGCAGAATTTATTTTACAGAATTCGATGCAAGGACCAAATGATAGTTTTGAAAGCAAAACAGGAAAAACAGGAAATATAGCGCCTATTCCAAGTGATCTGCTAAAAAAGTATATTAAATATGCTAGAAAAACTTGTTATCCCGTTTTAACTGAAGAAGCTAAGGAAGAAATAAAGGAATTTTACTTAAAACTACGAGGACAATACGATAGTGAAGACGCAATTGTTTCCATTCTAGCGAGAAACTTAGATGCGCTCGTACGATTATCCGAAGCATATGCAAAAATGGCTTTAAGGGACAAGGTAATCAAAAGCGATGTAGAAGATGTTATCAAATTGTTTAAAAGGTTTTTAAAAGATACAGGATATGATGAAACGACGGGAAAAATCGATATGGATCGAATTTTGGTTGGACAATCTAGAAGTTCTATAAATAAACTCGACAAAATGCTTACTAGGCTTAAAGAAATTTTTGAAGATGGTAATTGGAAAGCATTAGAGAGGAATAATGTTATTCAAATTCTCGAACTCGAAGAAGATTTAGATGAAAAATGGATCAAAGACGCTCTTGAGGAGTTAATAAAGGAAGGAACTTTATACGAACCGAGAAATAATATGCTTAGGTTTACAAATAAAGATGACTAAAAGAATTTTATAATTGTTTAGACAATTAAATCTTAAAAAATTTAAAACAACACTTCTCTTTTACACAGTTCCTGGCTATGATAAATATAAATAATGTTCTCTCTTTGCGACTGCTGACAATTTAGTGAAAGATTAAAAAATAAATAAGTTAATAATCGGGTTATGACTTCTTTTTACTTAATTTTTAAAAATTAATAATAGGTGATTTTTATCTCTGTTGTTATTGAAAATTTAAAAGAAGCTATTATAGGAGAAAGCAATGCTAAAAGAAAATATGAGCTATTTGCCGAAAAGGCACTAAATGAAGGTTTTCCAGAGATATCTCACTTGTTTAAAGCCATTTCTACTGCGGAAGCGATCCATATAAAAAACCATTTAAAGGCAATTGAAGAAATTACGAAAAAATCTGTCGATTTAAATGCAATTGTTAATATTGAAGAAAATGTTTTAAAAAAACAAGTTAGAAATACCAGAAATAATTTAATCCAAGCAATCGCAGGAGAGACATTTGAATTCAAGAAAATGTATAAAGGATTTATGAAAAATGCTAAAAAAAACGATGTTTATTTGGCAGAATTTTCATTTGATTTAGCAAGAATGGCTGAAATTGTTCATAGCAAATTGTACATTAGATTTCTAAAAAAACTTGATAAAAAAGAACCATTTGAAGATATAGACATATATGTTTGCCGGATTTGTGGAAATGTTGAGTTAAAAAAAATACCTAAAATTTGCCCTAATTGTGAACACGATCAAAAGTTTTTCATGAAAGCATAATTTTGTAAAAGAAGTTTCTAAAAAGAAACCTAAAAAATATTATAACGGAATTAGCTGTTCTAACCATAATCCGATAATTAATGATGCTGTAAATGCTACAACTCCAATAACGACCATCTCTAAGCCTCCTTTTATGGCTGATTCACCAGTAACTTTTGTTTTTAAACCTCCAACGATGAAAAGAGAACTAAAAGATACAATTGAAGAAAATATAAGTGAAATTACCCCTAAATTTAGGAAATAAGGCAATTGAGGGATAAGGGCTCCAAAAATAAAAGAAAAAAAAGTTAATAACGCTCCTATAATCGGATTTTCAAGGTCTTCTAAACCTAATTCGTTTTTTATTAAAAATTCTAACCATTTATCCTCGTTTGCTGTAACAGATTCTACACATGGATTTAAAATTTCTTCTTTTATCCCCATTTTTTTAAAGATATCTCTTACTTCTTCCTTCTCCTCTTCAGGAAAAAGTAAAATTTCAGCTTTTTCTTTTCTAATTTCATTTTTAACGTAATTATATTCAGATTTTGATGAAATATATTCACCAAGCCCCATACTTACCGCTCCGGATACCATTGCAGCAATTCCAGTTAGTAATACAATAGTATTATCCCCACTTTTTATTAAAGTTGCTGCAGCAACCCCTACTAACAATGTAAATATTGAAATGAGTCCATCGTTCAAACCAAGAATTACACTGCGAATCTTACCGCCGCCTGTTATATGTTCTTCTTTTCTTTTTGACATAATAAATCAATTATTGAAAGTTTTCATACAAAAAACTTTATGATGATTTAAAAAATTTAATTATTTGTAGAATAAAAAATGTAATATTAATATTAAAGGACCTAACTTATATTTATGAATTCATAACAATTAATCATTATTTGAGAAGAGATTGAAAAATGAAAGCTGCCGTTTTTGTAGATATTAAAAAAATTACTTACAAGGAAGATTATCCTACACCAAATCCTGGACCAGACGATGTTATAGTGAAAGTACATTACTGTGGAATATGTGGAAGCGATGTTACAAATTTTAAAATTAAAATGTATCAAGTGCCATTAATTATGGGCCATGAGTTCGCAGGAGAGGTTGTCGAAATCGGAAGTAACATTACAAATGTTGAAATAGGCGATAAAGTTTGTGGAATTAATGTTTTATTAGATATTAGCCAAGGGCAGTTAGATGGGATGGGTATCTTTAAGGACGGTGGATTTGCAGAATTCGTTCGGGTACCTAAAAAATATCTATTCAATATTCCTAAATCTGTTTCAATTAAAGAAGCAATAATGATAGAATCATTTGCCAACGCTATAAGAGGGACAAAATTATCTAAAATCACTTCAAATCAAAATATAATTATCATTGGCGGAGGAAATATAGGTCTTTGCTTTTTAAATTATTTGGTTAGTGAAAGAGATCCCAATTATATAGTTGTAATTGAACCTCAAAAATTTTTAAGAGAAAAAGCTAAAGAAATGGGCGCAACAGAATCGTTTCCCCCCACCATAATCAAAATTAATAAATTTATTAAAAAATTTGGTAAACCGTCTTTTATATTTGACTGCGCAGGGAACGAGCAATCTTTACTTATGGCAATTGATTTAATAAAGCGTGGAGGAACTGTATTATTAGAAGGTGTACATAAGGGGCGTATTTCCTTCCCAATGTTTTTAATTAACTCTAAAGAGGTATGCTTGAAAGGAGTTCTTGGTCATGATCGAGACGATATACTTGAGTCTTTAAAATTTTTTGCTCAAAATAAGATAAAAGCAGAAAAACTTATATCATACGTAATACCGATACAAGATATACAACAAGCATTTGAAAAGTTCCTTGAACCGGGCGAAAGAAATTTTATCAAAATAGCAATTAAATTGTAAGGCCAAAATCTTGAAATTAAAAAGTACCTAAGAATAACAATGTTGTTATATTATTTTTAGAGCATATTTAGCTATCATTTCAAAAGATTTCTCGACATTTTCGCCATTCTTAGCCGATGTATGAAAAATTAATTTAGCATTTATTCTTTTTCCTACGATTTCTACATCGTTTTCAGAAATATCTGAATTAAGATCTGATTTATTAGCTAGTAAAATTATTGGAACCTCAGCACAATATTTTTTCATATCTGGACTCCAAAATTGTACTATTTGTTCAAAAGTATTTCTTCTCGCGAGATCTCCAACAATTAAAGCACCATGAGTCCCTCTATAATATAAACGTCTCATTTTTATCCATTTTTCTTGGCCAGCTATATCCCAAATTTGAATTGAGACTTTTTTATCTGAGTCTAAATCTAACTTTTTAATAAACATGTTCGTACCTATTGATGCTCGATAATCTTTTGTAAAGTGGCCAGAAACGAATTTTTTTACTAAACTCGTCTTACCGACTCCGGCTTCTCCAATTATTATTACTTTAATACGATATAACATATTTTTTCAAAACTTTCTATTAAATCTTTATATTTTTTTAGCAATTAACATAATAAAAAATAGTAAATACTTTATTTATTAAATCCTAAATTAAAAAGTAATTACAACTCTTTGAAATATTCGAGATGAGATAGTAATGAAAACAGGCATAGTATATGATCCTATTTATTTAGAACATCGAATTGGCGTTCATGTTGAAAGCCATGAAAGACTTGTTGGTATTATGAATTTTTTAAAAGATAAAAAGGTGTTGGAAAATCCTAATTTCGAATTAATTCAACCTAGAAAAGCTATTACCGAACAAATTAAATATGTCCATCAAGAGAGCTTAATTAACGAAGTTAAAGAAGTTAGTGAAATAGCTCAAGTTACTGGACATATTCAACAACTTGATATGGATACAGCAGTATCTGCTAAGACTTATGACGCTTCTTTATATAGCGTTGGAGGTAATTTAAATGGAATTGATGAAATTTTAGAGGGGAAGGTCAACAATGTATTCGCGGCAGTTAGACCTCCAGGACATCACTCAAACGCCTATAAATGTTCAGGGTTTTGTATATTCAACAACATCGCTATCGCTACAGAGTATCTATTTAGAGAAAAAAATATTAAAAGAGTTGCCATAATTGATTGGGATTGTCACCATGGAAATGGGACTCAAGATATTTTTTATAATGGCTCTGAAAATGGAGATGCCGTAATATTTAACTCTCACCAAGACGGTAGAACATTATATCCTGGCAGCGGTTTTGTAAATGACATAGGATCTGGTAAAGGTGAAGGAAAAATAATAAATTACCCTATGCCTCCAAGAGCTGCCGAAGATATTGTGATGTTATATTTCGAAGAAATAGTAATCCCAATATGTCAAGAATTTAAACCAGAATTTATCTTGATTTCTGCTGGGTTCGACACTCATTGGACAGATAGATTAACCAATATGGGATGGACAATTCAAGGACCCGCAACTTATCTAAAAAGCATAAAGACTATGGCAGAAGAATTTGCAAATGGAAGAATTTTAATAACATTAGAAGGGGGATACGAGATCGATAAACAAGCACAAGCGGTATATAATTGTTTACAAGTTCTTAATAATAATGATGATAGCTTAATTGAAGAAAAACCTAGAAAATCTGGTGAAGAAGTTTTAAATTATGTAAATAACAAAATAATCCCCGAATTAAAAGAATATTTAAATCCCTATTGGAATTGCTTTTAATTTTTAAAGTTCCTTTCAAAAAATAATACGCCTTGTGCTATAATTTAAACTAAAATTTTTAAACTAAATCCACTATTAAAGTTACAAACTATAGTAATTTTTAAACAATAAGAGAAGATAATTATGTCGGAAGAAAATGAAAGAGATGACGAAGATGAATATAAACCACGCGCCCCTCCTCCAGTTCAGCCTCCATCTATACCCTCTCCATCAATGCCTCCCCCAACAGTACCTCCACCAGCGATAACCCCGCCACCGATAGCTCCCCTAACACCACCCCCACCCCCTGCCCCCTCTTTTGAACCTCCCATTTATCAACCAGAAACAACTATGCCTAGTGGTCCTTCACAAGCAGATTATAACATGATAATGACTCAGGTTCAAGAGAAAGACAGAACACTTAATGAACTACAAAATCAGATAAATGAAGTTAATGCTCAATACGCTAATTTAAATGCACAATTTTTGGATAAAGACAGTCAAGTAAAACAATTAACTGGGCAAGTTCAATCTCTTCAAACAACAACAGAAAGCTTTCAGAGTCAAATCACACAGTTAAATAATGAGAAAGCTCAACTACAAGCTCACATTCCCCAATTACAAAATCAACTTCAACAAGTTCAACAAGAAAATATGACCCTACAACAACAAATTGGCCCATTACAAGCCCAAATCAACAAATTACAAGAAGAAATCGTTTATAAAGAAAGAAGAATTCAAGAATTGAAGGAACCAAAAGCTGTCATGCCATCAAGTTTAGCTCAAGGGATTACTTCACAAACTCCATCATATGGTAGCAGCCCTTCTTTTGGACTTTCAACCGATTCTACACCAATATCAACCCCCGACCAAACACCAACTCCTAGTATAAGCCCAGGACTTGGATCAGGAAGGAGAATTTGCCCTAATTGTGGAGCTACTGGATTTGCAATTAAGGAGGTTGAAGATAAATCAAAAATAATAAGTTACATCCCTAAACCTATTTTTGCAAAGAAATTTGTCTGCACCAAATGTGGTTTTGAATTTTAAATTATTTTTATTTTTCAACTTTTTTATGTGATTTTAAACAAAATCTACATTCAATATTTTCGTATATTTGGTTTTATTAATCAATATTTAATATAAATTTGAATTACTAGGAAAATTATTTATATCATTATTTTAATTAATATTGCAAACTTAATATGGAAAAGTTAAGGGTAAAATAGAGTAAGTATGTCAGAATTTCGTGAGGATTTATTAGTTTCTACCATTAATAAAAAACGAATAGTTAAAATAATTCTTATTGCTGTTTTATTGGTTACCTCATTTGCATTTTCAATCTTATTGTTTAGCCTTCTCTGGGGGACCCAAAGACCCCTTCCTAGCAACGAATTGTCTGAAGCAGAAGATGAAGATGCAATGTTAATACTTCCTCCTTTCCCATACAATTTGTCTGATTTTTTAGATCTATTTTCAGATCTTAATTTAACCCAAGACCAATTAGATGAAATTATCGAAGATTTACAGGATTTGTTAGATGCTGATATAGAAGACTTAGATTTGAATGATTTTGCATCTCTGCTCCTAGCTCTGATGTTTTCTGATGTAGAAGTATTCAGAGTCTCTGCTTATAATGATTTCAATAGCATGACAAATAAATTATGGAAATATGAATGTTATGATGAATTTATTGGTGATGGTTGGCGATCATCCTCTACTAGAAAGATTCAAGATTTTTACTCTTATTCTGATTATGGTTCTAAATATGGATATTTGGATATGCTAACGATCCAAATGCCTTTATCTCCAGCTTTAGGCATGAATTCTTTAAACATCCCCACTCTTTTTCCAACACCCTTTATTATGGATGGGAGTGTTAATGCACCAAATTTAATCCAAGGATCACCTGTTTTAAATATAGGCTCTTTTAACTGTACTTCTTTGGATTTAACTTTTGAGGGTACAGATGATGTAGATATGACTTATGAAATGTTTGGTTTAGACCTACCGAGTGATGATATGATTAATAATTCAGCAGTTAAAGTAACTATCCCATCATCACATTATTTAGAAATTTTAAGTAATTTTACACAATTACCCACTGATAGAAATACTTATATTAACCAAAATCCGTTCTTTAAAGCTCATTATAATAATTTATTTAATATAATAAATTATCAAGATAACGATTTCACGATAGCTAACAAAATAAAGAATTATTTTTTAACATATTTTGCTTTCGGGACAACTGCGAGGAATAATGATCCTCCAGGAGATACAGAAGATATTGTTTATTGGTTTTCAGAACATCAGGAAGGTTTATGGTCAGACATTGCATCAGCATTTTCTATATTTTGCCGAGTCTTCAATGTCGCAAGTCGTTTTGTTAATGGGTTTAATAGTGAGGGTATAGAAGAAATTCCAGGTGAAAATTCATTTGCAATCAAATATCGAAATATTTATAGTTGGGTTGAAATTTATGTTCCTACAGATATTTATGGAAATGGTAATTGGGTTCAAATAGATATTCCACTTCCCATGGGTGGTGTTAGTGAGTATAGTATAACTGTCAACTCAAATTTTACAGTAGGCCCAAGAGGAGAAGTTGCTAATATTACTGCTACTTTAATTTCGGATATATTACCAGTTGATAATAAAAGAATCGATTTTTATGATGTAACTATGGAACAACCTATTGGAATTGCATATTCGGATATTAATGGAAATGCATCAATCCTTATAGATATAGATGATTCTCAAGTTGTTGGTCCTCATGTTATAACTGCCTCCTACCAAACACTTAATAATTACACTTTTTATTCAGTTATTGGGGATATTCAAGTAAATCTAAATAATGTTAATCCCCAGGAGGTTAATCGCTCTATAGATCCAACAACAAACATTCAAGGGAATTTATATGACCCAATAGCCAATCAATACGTTAAGTATGCAGAACTAAAACTTCTTTTACTAGAGAAAGGAACCAATACTGAAATTTCTTTTAATCCATTTAATCCTACTTATATAACGACAGATAACTATGGAGATTTTAATGATTTTGTTGATGTAGACCCATCAGTTCCATTTGGAGAATACGATTTAAGAGTTGATTTTAATGGTACATGGTTTCATCCATTTATTCCTTTTCCTCTTTTTTTAAGTAACATCAACGATTCAAGTAATAGGCTTGATTTTAATGTAACGGAAGAATTAACTTTTAATTTATTATTTTCTATTAATAATACACTAACTAATTATCCTGGTCCTATTAATCCTAGTAATTTAGTTTATGCAAAACGCGGAGATTCACTTAATCTCTCTGTTTTTGTGAGGTCTCAAATTGATGGTTCACCGCTTTCTGGTGAATTAATTGAATTTTATGATTATACTGATAATATTTTTCTTGGTTCTGATAATACAGATTCAAATGGTTACGCATCAATATTGATTCCTAATGTCCTAGATACAAAAAAACCTGGTCCGCAATTGTTATATGCACAACGGGGAAATAAATATAATTATTCTTACTACATAGTGAATGAAACTGTCGATTTTGATATTATATCCGGACCCGATCCACGTGAAATCGACAGATTAAATGATAATTTTGATCTTTATTGTCGCTTAAGAGATCCTATTAATAATGTTCCTATAAATAATTCTGAGATTTTCTTAAAGATGTTTAGAGGAGGGATAGATTATTCATATCTTTTAAATCCTGAAAACCCTTCATTTTTTGAAACTACAGGAATATTTAATATTATTAATATGGAAGTGCAACCCAGTACTGATGCTGGTAATTATACATTAAGACTTGATTTCGATGGTGATTTTCATTTAATGAATAATCCTTATCCACAAGACTTTTTTATATCTGACTTAAGCACTAATAAGAATCTATTAAATCAACTGAAAGTTATTGATCTTGAGAATGTTAATATAAGTCTTGCCGTAGAAGGGCAACCGACAGTACCCTTTTA
>Ga0114923_10002969_pt1 | contig 11441 bp, 9 predicted proteins | sample SumtaG_FD_89578 | JGI IMG/M metagenome (GOLD analysis project Ga0114923, IMG submission 89578) | Deep subsurface microbial communities from Indian Ocean to uncover new lineages of life (NeLLi) - Sumatra_00157 metaG | ecosystem: Environmental > Aquatic > Marine > Oceanic > Sediment | place: near...
AACTGCAAATCGAAGTGCCTGAGCACCGATAGCATATTCTTACTGGTCAAGCCATCCGGCCATACATCACCATTCCAGTTGACCGCCACCATGTCCGGCTTCGCCTCGCGCATCTGGCGTAGGTAGGCTTGTGGTAGGGCAGTCGGGTCTTGAAGTTGCGCCAGCAGCAAATGCGGCTGGAATACCTCGACCAGATGCGGTGGGTCGAAATGGCGGTTGAGGTAATCCACCTCGTACACCAGCCCCACGCGCTTCAAGGCATCGCGTAGCCCGCGCTTGGTGCGCTGCTGGATGTCATGGCCCGGCTCGTAAATCGGCAGGTAGAGCACGCGCAACCGTTCGCTCTGCGGGTTATCCACGTCGCGCCGTTCGGCTATCTGCGGCCCGGTAGGAAAGCGGCGGTAGTATGCGCCGGGGTTCTGGTCTTCGCGCTTCTGGTTCATCGAGCGTAATTCGTCGCGGGCGATGTTATCGCTGACATTACATCCGGCCACGATCTCGACGGTGTAGCCAATCTCCCAAATCTTCGCACTCAGATAATTGTCGCCGCCGTAGGTATGGCCGTCGAAGTCAGGATCGCCAGCACCCCACCAGCCTACCATGTCGCCCAGCCATTTACGGAACAATCCGACCTGTGCGTAAAGCACCGAACGGTTGCGGCCATTTGTATCAGTGGCCGCCATTTCCAGCGCCTTGTATTCCGCCGACACGCGCATGTTAGGTACGGGGCGGTTATCCTGGTAGGCCACCGCGCCACAATGCGGGTTACGTTCCAGATGCACGATAGCGGGCACAATGCTGTTGTGCGTGAACACTACGTCATCATTTGCCAGCAGCACGTATTCTCCACGCGCCGCCGCTGCGCCATCACAGAAGGCTTTGATCGCGCCGTGTAGCCCGCCATGTTCGATGAGCCGCACGTCCGGCTGCTGGCGTAACATCTCCAGCGTGCCGTCTGTCGAGCCGCCATCGACGATGACGAACTCGTAATCCATGCCGCGCGGGATGTGCATCCGCGCGCTGGTCATCATGGCTTGCAGGTGGCCGAGTCTATTAAAAGTGCCGCTGACGATGGATATGAGTGTCATACTAAATACACCCCGCCCTCAGTCTGTCGGTAGCCCTGTAGCTGTTCTTGTAGTCTCAGGTTCTGGCTCTCCAATCCCACGTTCGTCTTGTGCAGGCTGTCGCTCATCTGTCTTAAGTGCGCGACTTCCTTTTCGAGTTGCTTTATTCTTTGCACTAGATCGTTTTGGCTTTTGGACTTTTGCATCTGTAACCTGTGCTTGTTTGACTTGCTCATCTTGCCTCCACATTGCAAAGCCCATGCCGACCTGTGTCGCGCCTAACGATGGCGCGGGATCGAGCGGGTAGTAGCGCACGCCTTGCGCGCCGGATTGTTCGATGCCCGCCTTTACCAGATGCCCGATAGCCGGATGTACCGCATCGTGACTGATGATTGCGCCGCCAGTTACAACGTGCTTGCGCGCCCATTGCCATACGGCGGCAACCGTCGCGGTGGTGTGGTCGCTGTCCTCGTAAACGAAGTCATAAACGATGTTGTCCTGTTCAATCCAGTCACCGACCATCGCCCGTTCCAGCGTCCAAAATTCTTGCAATTCGTCGGGTACATAACGCCCGGCCCAGTCGTACTGGTCAACACATTGCAGGAAGCCTGAGCCGTTGGCTTTCAATGCCGCGCTGATATGCGTTGCACTACAGCCATCCGCCGTACCCAGTTCCAGCACCCGCAGTGGCTTCAACGCCCGTACTAACGCATAGAGTGTTTGGCCTTCAACCGTCCACACGCTTCCGCTAACCCAAGAGCCTTTACCTTCATCCCAGCCATCGTGCGGGTCTTCTGCGGCATAGGCGATAAGCTCGTCAGCGTTCAGATCAAACTGTTGCGCGATGGCTCGTAGTGCGTCATTGAGTTGCATGTTCCATCCTCGCTATATATTCCACCACAGTCTGCGCTCTGGCATCCCACGTATGCGGGCGTACCCATTGCATTGCATCGGCTATCCAGCCCTTAGCGCGCTCCGGGTCGCTCAATATGTACTCCGCATATTTCACCACTTCGAGCGACTTATCCTGCGGGAAGATCACAAAGCCTTGCGGTCTAAGCAATCTGTAATCCAGCACCGGATTGCTCAACACCACGCAACCCATCGCCGCCGTTTCAAAGCAGCGCATCATGCCCGATTGCTGTTCGTTACTGACCAGTCCGATACGGCTGTTATGATAGGCCGCTACATAGTCCTCATAATACAGTTGCACGTCGGCAAACACTTTCAGGCCCGCGTCTTCCAGCGCCGTGATGAGCGCCCGGCGGTGTGGCCCGATAGTGCCCACCATGCACACATCATACTCTCGCTCTTCGTAAGGTATCGCGCTCGGCGTGTGCAGCGTCGGATCGTAAGCGTTTGGCAGCCAGGTCATATCGTCGCCAGTTACCGGCCACTCCGGGCCGTAATGGGCTGCTACGAAGTAATGTTGCATCGTCGGCATGGTCATATTACAGACCGCGTTGCAGGTGCAGTACACCGCGTGCGGTACGTTCGGATAGCCGCTCACCCAGGGCTTATGTGCCGTGTCCATGTACAGCACCAGATCGGGTGTCCAGTCAGGCCATTGGCCGTTCTCATAATAGGCGTCCGGTTGCCAGTAATGGCGTTCGTCAATATACGGCCAATGGCTCGGCCCGCCAATGTGTCGCACGTCTACGCCGATGCGCTTGAAGGCTTCGGTCATCCAGCGTCCGCTGCATACTGGGTGGTGCGTCGTGGCGATGAGTACCTTCACCGCCGATACACCGTAAAGCCCAGCGGCGACGGGTCTACTACATACGTCGGCACAGCTTGCCCGATACCCTTGAAGATGCCCGCCGCAATGAAATCTCGCACGCCTTCCACCGCTGCATCATGTGAAACGATAACGCCTGTTAATGTTAACAGCATGTCCAGCCGCTCATAAATCGTATGCACCTGGAATTCGCTGTGCGCGCCATCTTCAAATATGAATTCAAAGCCCTCTATATGAGTGCGCCTGATATAGTCGTCAATGTCGGCAATCTCTATCGTGACATACGAGCGTAGGTTCTCAGGAATATCGCGCCCGGCAAATGGGTTAATGTCCACACATGTCAGATGCCCGCGCCCGTTATCCGCCAAAGCCTGCGCTATGTGCGTTGCGCTGCCGCCCATGTGTGTGCCCATTTCAAGCACGCGGCCAGGGCGCAAGGCACGAACCAGAGCGTAGAGCACCAGGCACTCCTCGCGGTAATCCATGCTGCCACGCGGTTGGTTGTCCATTCGCGCAAACAGGTTAAGCTGGTCGCCGGATAGGTCAAGCTGCCCGGCGATTGCTTCCAGGGTGTCGGATAGGTTCATGTGATAATCTTCACCCCGTAGTAAGGATGCTCTTGCATCCAATCCGGCATCCATTCCAGCGGCTCGATTACCTCAGTGTTCCAGGTATTCTGCCCGCAGGGGTGCGTGTCCTGCTGGCGGTTGGCTATGAATATCTCGCTGTACCAGTCAACGTCCCTGCGGAATTCGTCGCGGTGGCCGTGTATCGCCATCTTGTAGGCGATGATGCGTTCGCTCTGGGCATAGCCGAAATGTGCTATAACGTCGCGCTCATGGCGGCTGGCTACGGTGCTGTCGCCTTCCGGCACACGCGGGTTAATGATGCGGGTCGGGTAGGCGCTGTCATGCAGGATGGCTTTGTCGAATGCGCGCCACAGGTGGATCATGGGCACGCGCCAGTTGCGTACCGTGTCGTCTGCCATCGCCGTCGCCAGTGCGTGTGCGGGTAGCCCGGTGTTCCAGACCTCATCAGCGTCCACAACCAGGATCAAATCAGCGTCCGGCACGAGTTGGTAAATCATGTCGCGGTGTTCGCCTTCATGGTGATACTGCCCATCGTGCCAGCGCAGTTTCGCGCCCGCCGCTTCCAGAGCCAGCGAGTACAGGAACTCGCGCGGGTCGGGGCAGGTCGCCCCGTTGTTCTTGCCATGCGAGGGCGTCGGCGTGTAGAGTATCCAGAATTCATCCACCACGTCGATGACGCTGCGGATGGCATAGGCCAGGAATTCGCGCCCGTAGTGCAGTGAACAGTACGCTATAGTCTTCAAACCGCCGCCTCCACATTCGCCCGGAACGTCCGCTCCACACACAGCAACTGGTGCAGCGCCCGCCCGAAATCCTCCAAAATGCGCGCCTCGTTTCGCAATGTCCACATCCGCACGAACTGCGGTAGGAGCTCATAATTACACATCAGCAGATTTGAGTTCCCGAAGATGCCCCGGTCGATCAGCGTCTCTGTGATGAGTGGCAACCCGTAGGCCGCCGCCAGTGCCCAGCGTTGCGGCGCTATCGTCTGGATGCCGTCGTGCTGGTGGATGTGCAGCATGGCCCGCGACGCCCGTAGGATGTCGTGGCGCTCCTGCCCCCAGCCATTCGGCGCTATCCGCACGCCTGTATCCTTGATGCGGTTGACCACGTTGTTGCGGCGGTACGGCCCCAGATAGGCCATCACAGCCGCGTCGTAGACCGTGCCGTTGGCGTTCTCAGTATAGCCCTCTGCCAGCCCTTTGTGACTGCCCAGCGGCACGTACTCAGCGCCTATTGCTTCGGCGTACCATTTGTCACTCGCCCAGATGCGCGCCACGCCCGCCACATGCAGGCCCGTGTGGTCTGCGCCGTTGTTCGTGTCCAGTCGCCATTCCAAATCCCACAGGATGATCTCAGCGCGCGGGTCTTGCCAGCCTGCATTCCACTCGCCATTGAGCGGCGTGACGATGTACGTGTTCTCGCTGTCCGGCTCGATCTGGTCAACGTAGATACACGGGAAGCCGGATAGCTCGACCAATCGCCAGAAGTCTACATAGCTATCGTAGGTGTGGCGCGTGCGGCAGAAGATCGGGTCAGGCATTCAACCCCTCCATCCCCAAGCGCATCACAGCCGCAACGTCCGGCTGTACATCCGCCGGGCGCACCTTCTCAAGCTCCGGCTCACCGAACATCATGGCGGCCACTTCATCAGTGCTGTGCAACTCCACCTCGCCGCCGCCGTTGGTGTGGTTGTTCGCGTTGACAATCGGCTCCACACGCGGCTCTACGTATCGCTGCCATAGGTTCGGGCTGATGTCTACATCGGCGACATGCACCCACATCAGCTTACCGTTGCCACTGCGCGGATACATCGTGCCAGTCGCCCGGCCTAACTCCGCACGGTTGCCCGACCACATGGCCTGCGCCAGTACCGCGCCCTTGAATTCGTTGCCCGATGGCGGTTGGTTAATGCTTGGTTTGTCGCCGCAACATGCCATGCCTTGATACCTCTTATTGATCGCGCGCAGCACGGGGAGGTACTGCGGCCCTTGCACAAAGTGTTTGGCGCGTCGGCCTTCCGAGCCATAGTGGAATAGCGGTTGCGGTACGTGCAACCCGCACAGCCCGCTACAGTTCAAACGCATCCCCAGGTCGGTATCTTCTGCTGCCGGAAGCGTCTCATCGAAGCCGCCTATATCGTTCACGCAGACGGTCGGTATCAGCGTCGTAATCGGATGCCACGTTCCATCGTACCAGGGGCGGGCCGGGGCTGCTTTCACCTCGCCCTTCTGATGCCAGTCACAGTAGACGTAGCGCCCTGGCTTCCAAGCGGCCAGCATGACCTCGGCGAAGTTGGGTTCGATATGGTCGTCAGCATCCAGGAAGCTAACGAAGGGCGTGCTGACCTGTAGCAGCGCCTCGTTACGCAACCACGATGGCCCGCGTTCGTCGGTATCGTGCATGACGATATGTTCGCACGCGACGGTCTGCGCTTGCACGCTGGCGACAGTGCGGTCGAGCAGGGCAGTGTGGTATGGGGCGACGGGGGTTATGAAGGTGAGTTTGGTCATGTGGTAAACTGTCCCCGTTCGGGCCTCCTAATAGGCTTGGACAGAAGGGCGTGGTGCTCATTACACCACGCCCTTTATTATACTACGCGATAGTAATCACTACCAGAGTGAGTACCCCGATTTTGTGCTTATGATACGTAACTGACCCCACCGTCCAGGTAAAGGCTAGCACCTGGGATAGCTTCACGAGTAGGAGCCAAGTAAGCGTATTGAAGGTCATCTATACGCCCGGCTAAGAACGGCGCTTCGAGCACCATCCTGAACTGCGCCGAGAAGTGGAATTCGATGCAATTGCCGCTGTCGCGCTGTGTCACAAAGTACATGCCGTTATTCAGCACGCGGGCATGATGCCCGGTAAACCCGGTTAGCTCAGTGGCATACGGGTTGCCCATATTGAAGTATTCCATGTACGTGATCGGAATGCCGTTGCCCGTGATCGGGACAAAATACATATCCGATTTGTACGTATTGTTCGCCAGCACCTCGTGCAGGATGCCCTCGGAGAAGACAACCGGCACGCGCACGCCTTCGATCCACAGGAAGCGCCCGGTCTGCATCTCGATACGCAGCGCCTGCTGCCCAGATGCGTCGCGGTTGTTCGGGGCGGCGGCTGTGCCAGCGCATTGGTAGATGTTCAGTGTGCAGGCCAGGGTATCGACCACACGGCGGAACGCCTCTTTACGCATGACGATGACATATTGCACAGCCACGCCCACGCGGTCAGCGTTGTCTTGCAGCGCAAACCATGTGTCGTTAATGACCTCGGCCAGATTGCGAGGGCCACCGTTTTCCGTGCCTTCAACGTCGGCATTGAACGACACAACCGTGCTATCAGCGGACGGGGCCGGGATAAGCAGGTCTACGTCGGTGATGCCTGTCGTGATAAGCCCGTCAAGACCGCCGAACTCCTCGAACCAACCAGTACGCGAGTTGTCAGTGGCCGCCGTGCCACGCATGGCGACGACTTCCATTGTGCGTTCCAGGTCGATGCCGAGGCGGTAAAGCTGCGTCCGCAGTTCTGAGCGGGTGTCGGACATATTGAACATGATGTCCGGGATGAACGGATTACCCGCTGGCCCGGCGTTGATGATGTTGCCCGGCACGTCGCCATGCGAACGGCGCATCCCCGTAACAGGAATGCGGTTGAGTTCAGTCTTGACGAAGTATTTGCCGAAGCGCACCCGACGTTTCACGCGCTTGAGTTGGCCGACTTCTGGCGGGTTGCCGCAGAAGCTGGCCGCGTTAGTCGTGCCTCCGGCAAGCTGCCCGGTCACAATCTCAAGCTCGTTATTGAATACGTCCGATGCCTGCACTGGCAGGATGCTTAGGAACGTCTCCGGGCGTGACAGCGCCGACCAGCGCGACGGGCGCACTGACGGGTCGCTGAACAGACCGAAGAGGGTCTGCGCGCCGTGCCAGGGACCGTGCATCGTCTGCGCGGTAGCTGTCAGGCTGGCCGGGTCGTTCTTCTGCGCCTCGCCCATCATTTTCATGATCTCGGCGACTTGTTCAGTTGTGTATGAGTTTGCCATGATTAGCTAATTTCCTTTCGAACTTTGGCGCCCCAGAACTCATCGACTTCAGTTGTCCCGGCTTCGATGGCTTCCTGTGCGGCTTCCGATAGTTCATTCTTGCTGACTTCGGTTTCAGCGGAACGGCTGGCCTGGCGCGGGCGACCGCTAAGCTGCGTCTGCAACTTCTCGACCGTCTTGGTCAGCGCCTTGAGTTCGTCAGCCGTCTTGGTTTTGAGCGTCGCGTTTTCGTCGGTGAGGGCTTTGTTAGCCGTCTCCAATTCGTCTTGACGTTCCAGCAGGGTAGCCACGTCATCGACCACCTGGATAACCAGATGCCCGAATTTCTTGGTGGCGTCCGCAACCGCATCAGTAGCGGTTTCTTGCGGGTCAACTTCGCCCTGTGCTTTGTGCTCGATACCTTGCGCGTCCAGCGCGGCGATCAGTTTGTCGAACCCTTCGTCCAACAGACTGGCAGCGTTATCGAGCTTCAGTATCTTGCTCAGGTACTCGTCTCGTTTTGATGCCATTGGTATTACTCCTGATAGTGTCAACGCATTCGCCGCAACGCCACGCGGTAGAATGGTCGTCTCGCGTTTGTAAATACGATTGTGGTACGTGCCTTCGTTGTCACGCTGTGACGTGAGGAAGGCGAACTTGTGCGAGGCTCCCCATTTCTCATCGGGGTTGGCTTCGCGGTAATCAAACATCTTGCGTGCTATAGGACTGTCAGCTTCGCGCGCAAGTTCAACCAGAAACGGGCCGCGCATATCGGCCCAGATGATGTCTCCAAGTTCCAGCCGTTCGTCATGCCAGAACAACAATTTGTTATTCGTGTGGAATGCGTCATCGGCGATCCATTGCTGGTCTACCCAGGACTTCAGGGCTTCCGTGCTGATGGTCTCGCCCTCGCGGTCAAGGTAGCTGTTGCTCGTCACGATCAGCATATAGCGCCGCCCGCCCGCATCCTTTAGCACCGTAGCATCCGGCTTCAAGCCACGCTTCAGCTTGCCGCGCAGCGCCTTCAGGAAGCCTTCAGCGTTGCTGTCGGGGGCGATGTACTTGACCACTTCCGGCTCCGGCTCGGATACCTCGCGCTCGGTTTCCTCGACCACGATCACAGGCAACGGCTCAGGCTCTAGATCAACGCTCGGCACAACTTCATGTCGGTCACAGTAGCCTGTTGCCATGATTTCCAGCGGGTATAGGTCGATGATATGGCAGTACGGCCCGCCATCACCCTGTGCAGTGAACCAGCGACAATTCGCGCACTGGTTGACGCCCGTCTGCGGGCTGACTTCGGTGTACGATACTTCGTCTTGCGATGGCCTTACGACCATTTTCTTAGCTTCGTCTGTCATAGGTTATCCTCTCGGAAAACGTCCATGTGTTGTGCCGTCTGTTTTCACCAGCTTATCGACGCAATTGAAGCCGCCGCAGTCGAGCTTGTCTGACTTCGGCAGCCAGCCCGTGCGGATGTAATCCTTTAAGCGGTGGCGTTGGCCTTTGAGCACCTTGCAGTGCCTGCAACTGCCTGGCTTAACCGGGCCGACAAATTCATACATGCCGTTTGCATCTGCCGACAATCGCCCCAAATCGAACGACCGCTGCAAGCTCTTGTTCGCCCACCTCTCGGCGCTTATATCCGGGTTGACCGCTTCATCGCTCTTGAATATGCGCTGGCTCGTGTCGGCCACGAACATGGACTGCTCGGCAAGCCAGGTGCTGAACGTGTCAAAATCGTCGTCGCTCAGTTCGCGGTCTTTCACGCCGCCTTCTTCCAGCCCGTCGCGGAATGCTTCTAAGCCGTGTCGTCGTAATAGCCCGCGTGCCTGGATGCCGAAACGGCGGCGGTTGGGGCTATCGCCCGTCGTAGCTGCGCGCAGTAGGTCGGCGAAGTTGGTAACGAAGGTAGCACGGGTGGCCTGGAATGCTTTGGTACGCTCACCCAAATCGGCGTCAGACCGTCGGCCCACACCTGTATCCAGCGCCTTTGGTTTCGTCTCATCGGTTTCTGTATCTCCACTTACGACTGCATCAAAGCTGACGACGCCGCGACCAAAGCGCGCTTGCCATAGATCGCCAATACGTTCGCGCGGGACTGGCACACCATCCACCAAATACAAGCCAGCCAATGCAGGATCGGGCGTTTGACCCATTCGTTCCTGCGCTTCGCCAATCGTTATCAGACCGGCATCAAGCATGGCCTGGACTTCTTTTATATCTTGCGTGTCTTCATCGTCAGCGTCCGGTTTCTTCTCTTCGGTTGTGGTTGTCGGCGTAGTAGCCTCAACAGGTTCCGGTGTATCACTCGGCGGTTGTTGTGCCTTCGGTGTAGTGGCCGATTGCGGCGATTGTTCCTGCGTCTGTTCGTCGTTGGGTTTTGCGCCGTCGATGAGCAGTTGTTGCTGTGCGATTACCTCATCGGGCATTCCCTCTTGCGGGCCAACATCCTTGTCATCGACGCGGATCAGTTCGCCATTCTCATCGGTGATGGCATCATGGAAGCCCGGCACATTGTTCGCCAGTATCTGGCGCGCTTCGTTGTCCTGTAAGTCGTTGCGCGCCGTTGCTACCGCGCCTGTCCACTGTGTGGCAACCTGCGCCTCGTGTATGTCTTCCTGTTCGTCACGCGCCTTGAATGTGAACTCGTACTCTTCCGGCAGGATGTCATTGATAGCGCGTTCGATCTGGGCGTACAGGTCGCCCAGCGCCTTGCCCTTCGATTTGGCGTGCAGGATTTCGCTCTGCGCTCCGCTGCCCAGATTGCCGCCGGATAGCTGCCAAAGGTCTTGCACATCGACGCCCAGCGCCAGCGCCAGGGCGTTGACATTGATTTCGGTATACGTCTTGTAATCGAACTTCTCAGGCGGTTGCTGGAAGTTCGTAGTAGTGATATTCAGTGGGATGCTAGGATCAGCACCGTACAGCCATATCGTCTTGCCCCAGGGTGCCTGCTCGTCACGGGCCTGCTCGTCACGGTATGCGGCGAATGCTTTGTCACGGTGCGCCTGTGTCATGCCGGACACTGACGCAATACCGGGCGCGGGCTTGTCGTCTAAGTGGCTCTCGATGTAGCGTCCCATCAGCACTTCGCGCGCTGATATTGAGGCCGCCCGCGATAACGCGCACAGGCCATAACCGGGAAGGCTCTCATCACCGTCCGGCATATCCACCAGATGCACCACGCGCCCGGCGGGGAGCATGTGCAGTATGCCCTTGCGGTCGGTGTACACTGCCGGGAATTCCGGGTCGCCAGTCGGGAAGCAGCGCAAGCTGTCGAGGTGGGCTATCATCGTCGGCGGGGCAGTCGGCGCGCCCGTTGGCGTGCCTGGCGCTACGATCTCCCAATACCACCCGCCATCTTGCCGCAGGTAGTCAATGCCTTTTTTGATGAACGATGTCCAGCCCCGGCCCCAGTCGGCCTGCCGCAAAAGCTCCTGGTAGTATTCGATGTCCGGGCGGCTGCTGTCAGCCACCTTGCCCAGCGCCTTGATGCGCTCACTCCACCATTTGGAGGCATCACCGCTGATGTTCTCAGGCCCGCGTATTTCCCAGGGCGTTGAGGCAACGCGCTTCAGTAGTCCGGCAAACGCGCCCTGAACCATCCAATTATAATCGTGGCGATAGATGCGCCGCAGTTGCTTCTCACGGTTGCGCGTTCCCCACTCGTCGAGCAATGGCCCACGCTGCATCGGCAATAAAAAAAAGTCAGCAGTAGCTGACGTTGTGGATGCCTCCGGGAGTACCTGGACGCTTTGTTTTTGCGCTTGCGCTAGGTCAGTTACCATGCCTTATCCAGTGCTAAGATGCCATGTCATATAGCGCAAACAATCCGGCCCATGATCGTCTATCTTTTTGGCCTTCTGTTCGCCCACCGTTGCCACCTTAGAATTATCATCGTATCGGTATGATTGCAGTTCTCGTATGAGGTTCACACAGCGCGGATGAATGCGTAACAGCCGCACGTCCTGCCCGTCGCATATCAGGCGGCGCAGGTTCTTGATGCCTTCCTGTACCTT
>Ga0114923_10002970_pt1 | contig 11441 bp, 6 predicted proteins | sample SumtaG_FD_89578 | JGI IMG/M metagenome (GOLD analysis project Ga0114923, IMG submission 89578) | Deep subsurface microbial communities from Indian Ocean to uncover new lineages of life (NeLLi) - Sumatra_00157 metaG | ecosystem: Environmental > Aquatic > Marine > Oceanic > Sediment | place: near...
AGAGAAACGAACCACTAGCGATAATCAGGGCGTATTTCAAGCCGATAATGTAACCCAATCCTGTAACTGCCGCACCAATATTGATGTTGAATTCCAACATCCATTTATCAGACAGGTATTTTCCCAATTCCACTGCCCGGGTAGAAACCACTTCTTTCCAGAAGCCGAAACCTGAAACCATGAAATCATACAAACCACCGATGACCAGGGCTTTGAGTAGGATTTTTGCCTGCTGCCCCCCGGCTTCTCCCGCCACCAGTACCTCGGTGGTGGCAGTGGCTTCAGGAAAGGGAAATTCACCGTGCATGTCCTTGACAAAATATTTTCGAAAAGGAATCAAGAACAAAATTCCTAAAAAACCTCCAAAAAGGGATGCCAGGAATATCTGGAGGAAGGATGCTTCAATCCCCAGGATGTACAAACCCGGGATAGTAAAGATCGCACCGGCCACAATAACCCCGGAACTGGAACCGATGGATTGAATGATCACGTTCTCAGAGAGAGCGTTTTTTCGTTTGGTCATATAAGAGAATCCCACAGCCAGGATGGCAATAGGGATAGCCGCTTCAAATACCTGTCCTATTTTCAATCCCAGGTACGCGGCTGCGAAGGAAAAAAGAGCCGTGTAAAACAATCCCCAGAATATCGAATAGGGCGTGGCTTCAGGCAGCGGAGCTTTCGACGGTACAACCGGCTTGTACTCTTCACCGGGCTCTAATTTACGGTAGGCATTCTCCGGTAAGCCTTTACTTGTGACTTCATTGTTACTGTTGTCCATAATGATAGTACCTCCCTTTTACGTTTGTGTGTTTGCGTTTGATTATTTTACTTTTGATACCGAATAAATCGTTATATACTTGCTTCATATTTGAAATCGTTTGTCTGTATATGTATCCACATCTTGCTCATTTACATTTTATCCTGCCAATTGTAAATGGATACATGATACGTGAGAAAAAACTTTACCATAAGGTCCTGCTAATTGCAAGTTTTTTTTCACTTCTTGACAATAAACCGGATAAGTGGTAAATATTATGTCATGCAAATGAAAACGAATACAATCACAGAGTATGAAAAACGGATTGAAGAGCGAAAAATTGTAAAGAAAGAGACTGTTACCACTATCAGGGTCAGCCTCCTTTTACTATTTTCCACTGTTCTCTGCGGATTGGCAGCCTATTATCTAAAAGCCAAACCGGTGATGACCATTGAATCACAGGAAAGATTATACGGGATCGTCAGTTTGGTTGTGATTATATTACTTATCGTTATATTGGCCATGAAGAGAACCATCTATTATTCCCCCAGGTTTATAAAAGAAAATTTCACCTTGACCCAGGTACTGCAAAAATGGAGAACCATAGACATGGCTTTATTAGCCGCTGCCGAATCGATCCCCCTGTGCGGGCTGGTAATGGCTTTCCTGGGCATGCCTTTTGAGAAAACCTTTCACCTTTTTGTAGGCCCGGCCATTTTAATGATACTATTGATGCCCCTGGACATAAAAATCAGGAGTAAGCTGAGTATCCTGAGGAATCATTTTCCCGATATTTGACCGGAAGTCGCTGTTGGAGTGGAAAGCTATTATACAATTTTTACAAATTTAGCGGTTGGCAGCAAAAAATAATTGATTTAGTATTTAATATATTATAAAATTAGGTTGGAGTCAAAAATGAAAAAGAAAATTTTGTTAGTTGAGTATGCCGCTTCCACGATTGACATCATCAAGGAGATCCTATCCAACCCGGTTTTTGAACTCACAATTGTCAACGAAGGTGAAGCCGCCAAGAAGTACCTGGCGAAAATATCCTTTGATTTATTGATAACAGCCGCGATGCTGCCGAAATTTCACGGTTTTAACCTTTCCCATTATGCAGCGGAAAATTATCCCGGTACAAAAATCATTATCATTAGCGACATATACAAAGGCATGGATTACAAACATCAGGCAATCACTCAATACAAAGCAGACGATTTTTTTGAAAAACCCTTTAATAAAAAGGAATTTAAAAAAAGAGCGTTTGAACTCCTGGACATCCGTGAAGAGGAACTCTCCGACAGCCTCCTATCCACCACCATGCAAATTCCCGTTTCCGATACCAAAAAAGTCCCAATCTTTAAAAAGATGGAGGAAAAAGAAAAAAAGATGACCTCGGAAGACCTGTTCGGGGATATCATTGAAAAAGTTCAAGACCCCTCTTATGAGATAGAACTGGATGACGATTTTCCCCAGACACCTGGCGGAGATGAGGAACAAGCAAAGACCATCGAGATTCCACCGCCACCATCCGCGGCAACGCAGAAAATTGATATGGAACTGCTGGACCTTATCAAAGATGAAAAAGAAACAAAAGGAAAAAGAAAAAAAACAGGTAAATTTAAAAAAATAGAAGCCGACATTTCAAAAAAATTCGAGGACACCCTCTCCGGGTTGGGCCTGGGAGACCGGAAAACAGCCCCAAAGCAGACCAGCAAAAAAACAAAGGTGCCCGATAAAGACAAAACCGACGAAGTTGGCGATTACGAAATCCTGGGGTTAATCGGTAGGGGGGGGATGGCAGAGATTTATAAAGCGAAAAAAAAGGGCGTCAAAGGATTTGAAAAAATCATTGCCTTAAAGAAAATACTCTCCGGATATGGGACAGACGCTAAATTCATCGAGATGTTTGTGGATGAAGCCAAAATCGCGGCTGAACTGTCTCATCCCAATATCGTCGAGATATACGACCTGGGCGAAAAAGACGATTACTATTTTATCGCTATGGAATATGTGTCCGGTAAAGATTTACGGCTAATCTTGCAAAAATTAGCCCAAACCGGCACGACATTACCGGAAGAATATTCAATTTACCTGGTCATAAAGATATTGGAAGCATTAAATTACGCGCATTCCGCCAGGGACAGCAGCGGAAAAAGTCTTGAAATTGTTCACCGGGATGTCTCACCGCCCAATATATTGGTATCCTATGGCGGCAATATAAAATTAACCGATTTCGGCGTTTCAAAAGCCTCCATCAAGGTGCACCAAACCCTGGCCGGGGCGCTAAAAGGTAAATTGTTATACATGTCTCCCGAACAGGCCAGGGGGGAAGACAATCTCGATCATCGTTCCGATCTCTATTCAGCGGCGACCATTTTGTTTGAATTAATCACAGGAGAAAAATTATTCATGGATTCTTCGGAAATCGCCATGCTGAAAAAAGTCCAGGAAGGAGAAATCGTTAAACCCAGTCAAATAAAAAAAGATATTGATCCTGAACTTGAAGCCATTATTCTAAAATCCCTTGATAAGAATATAGAAAAGAGATATCAAAAAGCAGCCGATATGATCAAAGACCTGAACGTCTATATGAAACAAAATTATGACAATTTTCCAGAGGCCGGTCATATCGCGCATTTTATCTGTGATTTGTTTAAAGATGAAATTATTAAGGAGGGTTTGGAAATCAATTTAAAACCCATTCCTTATCCAATCAAACGGATTAAAAAAGAGGCGCAGGAAAAAAAGAAGGAAAAGTATACCTCCGCATCAACGGAAAAATTGAAAGTTAAAAAAAATCTTCAACCCCAGGATGTACCGGAAGAAGATTACCTAAAGGAGGAAGAGTTCCGTCCCATCATTGAAATTGACCTGGATGAGGATAAAAATAAACCGGAAAAAACGTCCGCGGAAGATAAACAAATACGCAAACATAAGCGTGATTATAAACATGCCTATGCATACGAACCTGAACAGGTAGGTAAAAAGAAAAAGAATCTCTTGTGGTTAATCATCTTTATCGTTATGATTGTGGTGCTGGCAACTATTATCACATACCTTATCATCGATAGCACTTCTTCCGGGCGAACTGAGCCTGCGGCCGGGCTTCAACCGGCGGAGAAAAAATCAATGCCGGCCGTTTCCCGGGAGCTCCCCAAACCCGGGTCCGAGGAAACTCCCAAAAATGAAGATAAAGAAGCACCCACAGATACCGATACTGATACCGATACGTTAACCAATGATAAAATCTCCCGGGTCCCGGATAAAAAAGCTGTAAAAGTGAGACCTGAGCCTATCAAAGTCGAAAGCGATCCTCAAACCACACAAACCATACCCACAGCGGGAAAAAAAGAATTAAAACACCGGGAGGAGATGGCACCCAAAACCATGATAAGGCGGACAACAGGGATATCAAAACCAAAAACGGAGCCCATAGAGGACCGGCCGGCAGCAATCGTTGAAAAAAAAGCGCCGGAGGAAATAAAACCGCCAAAAGTTAAAATACCGGAAAAAGAAATTGTCAAAGAGGGGGACCTGGTGGGCCTCCCTGAAGTAGACACCCAGCCGGTTCCTGTTTCAACACCCTTCAAGGTTACTCGAAGTATTCGGCGCTTATTGCTGGCCAATCAACGGGTACTGGTAAGTTTCCTGGTGGATCATAAGGGTAATGTCGAAACGGTCAAACTCATACAAAAATCAAGCATGAAAAAATTGAATTCTTTGGTCATCGAAACCATTAAAAAATGGAAATTTAAACCGGCAACCAAAGATAATAAAAAAGTCAAAGTCTGGAAAAACAAATGGTTAGCAATAAAAAAATAAAAGAGCAAGGAGTAATCCATGGCAGAATTAAATGGGGATTCCAGCGCGTTTTACGAAGCAACGTTAAGGGAATCCAAAAAGCAAGTTGAAATTATCGATGCTAGGATCGATGAAGAAGTGGCACGTTTTAAAGAGATCATCGATAAACTAAAAGAGCAGAAAAAAGCAGTCCGTCAAATTTACGATGGTGCGGCCTTAGTGCTGGGCGTCAAGAATGAATTCGAGGAAGAAGAAAAAGGAACCCAATAGACAGATGACGGAGGACAGGTTTCACGGCTTAATGGATTATCCCGAAATTTTGGCATATCTAAAGCGTGTAGAGGAACGGGGGGTCCATTTAGGACTGGAGAATACCCAAAAAATTCTAGATCATCTCCCGTCGGTGAATGGCATTGATGCTGACTTAAAGGGGATTCATTTTGTCCAGGTAGCCGGGACCAACGGCAAAGGCTCCACATCTTATTTTTTGACCTCCATACTTCAATCCGCGGGACATAAGGTCGGGTTATTCACATCCCCCCATCTCCAGGATATCAGGGAACGGATTATCATTAATAACCGGTGGATCTCGAAAAAGGATTTCTCCAACAGTTTATGCGCGGTTAAAGAACTGGCTGAAGACCTTTTAAAAAGAGGATTGATTGCCGGTATGCCCACTTATTTCGAGTACACCTTTTTAACGGCGATTCACTATTTTTTAAGGCAAAAAGTAAACGCAGCCATCCTGGAAGTAGGATTGGGCGGGCGATTGGATGCCACCTCCACCATCACACCGGACGTGTCGGTGATAACCACTATCGCCCGGGATCATACCTCTATACTGGGCACCCGGTTAAGGGACATCGCCGTTGAGAAAGCCGGCATTATAAAAAAAGGGGTTCCCGTGGTTTGTGGATGCGGTGTCCGTTCCATCTCCCACCGGGTGATAAAGGAAATCGCCGTGCGTAACAATGCGCCGTTTTTTAACGTTATCGATGCAAAAAATCGCCTGGAAACTTGCAGTAAAGGTGATTTTTACCGGTGTACTTACACCACCGGCAAAACCGGTTATACCTTTGACCTCCATTTAAACGGGGTACACCAGGCATATAATGCCGCTTGCGCCATAAAAGCCGTCCAGGTGCTTAACAAAACCATTGGCGGCAGTAAACAAGTGGGGGATAAAAAGACCATTTGTAAAGGGATTGCCACTACCTTCATCCCGGCCAGGATTGAAATCATCGACACCACGCCGCGGGTTATTTTGGATGGTGGACACAATGTTGAAAGTACAACCGCATTAACGAATTTTTTAGCGGAAAAGAAAAAAAACAACCTGACATTGGTATTTGGGGTATTGGCCGACAAAAACTACTGGAAAATGATCACTCTGCTGCTTCCTTACATTAAACATGTCATTCTTACGGAGCCCGGTTCAAAACGTGCATTACCGGCCGGGAAAATGCTCCGCTTATTTAACCGTAATGCAGCGCCGGTTGTCCCGGTAAAAATAACAAACAACCTTGAAGAAGCTTACAACACTGCCAGGAAATTAAAAAGAGAGATCCTGGTCACCGGGTCTTTTTACCTGGTTGGGGCAATAAGAAAGATGATTAAACATAAATATAACATAAACAAACTAATACCCGGAGGGTAAGATGGACGAAAAAGAGTTCAAAGAAACAGAGGCAAAATACGAGGAATTAAAAGAAAAACACCGCAATAGTGAGATAAGTACCGAGCAGATGAAGGAAGAGTTAAAGCGTCTGATGGTCCAGGATGAAGACGGGACCTACTGGATGCTGGGTGGAAAAACAGGGAAATGGTATAAACATGACGGCACCCAGTGGCGGGAAAGCGACCCCTTTGAGGAAATCGCCGCAGCCGTGGAAGTCTTAACGGAACCGATAGTAGAAGAAGAAGTCCCCGCAGCAAGGGAACCCGTTTCTTCCGATGAAGAAGTCTTCTCTGCGGTAGAACAGGAACCCGTTTCCTCCGAAGGGGAACTCTTCTCAGCGGACGAAAAGGAAGCAGTCTCCCCCGGAGCAGGGGAACTCATTCCCTCAGACGAAAGAGAACCTGCTTCCCCCGAAGGAGAATTCTTCTCATCGGGTGAAGTCGAAGTAAAAAGCGACGCCGACGGCGATGAGGATGGTGTTCTTCTGCTTGATACCAAGAAATATGCAACACCGGCGGGAGAGGTTCAGGAAGAAAAGGTGGAAGAGAAAGAAGAAAAATATGAGGGATATGATGAGAAAGCCTTTGTCGTTGACATCGATGCCGGGGACAAAGTTGACACCGGGGATTATATTCGCTGCAGCGTTTGTGAATCGGATAATCCCGTCACTTCCGAAGTCTGTATTTTTTGCGGTGCCAATCTAAAGGAAGTGGAACAAAAAGAGATTAAAAGTATCGAGGATACCGCCAAAACCAAAACCCATAAGAGAAAGAAAGAGAAGGTGAAAGAGAGAAAGAAAAAGAGGGAAAAGGAAGAACCCGGGGAAGAGGAAGAGTTACTGGTAAAGTCGATTAAATATACCTCCTTTATCTTTTTTCTAGGCGGGCTGGGGTTGTTTGTTGGGGTGTTATTCGGGGCTGCTTTCGGGGTGTTTAAACCGTTTCTTTTGAAGTGGTCTTACGAGTTGCCCTTGATGCTGCAAGAGGTAAGAGGAGGCGCGGCCGGTGGATTGATATTTGCTGCTGTAGGAGGTATTGGTGGTTTTATTGTCTCGGCGATTCTTTCGGTAATACTCGGTGCCATTTACAATTTTATTGCCTTTATTTTCGGGGGGATACGCTTTAAAGTGAAGCGTTAAGTTTTAGGGATAGTAAAATTGTTAGAAATCTTACATGATCTTAATTTTTACAAGTTGGTAATATCTATTTTTTTGCCGTTGGCGATATTCATTCCCTTGTTTTTGCGTTTAAACAAGAAGAACAAGTAAGGAATTTTTTCACTTGACAAATCGGATGCCTTGCCATAAGATAAATATGTGGAACAAAAAGCAGGAAGAACAAACAAAATGATTTATAAAAAACCGAAACGGATGTTTGAAGATTCAGGGACTGTAAACCCGAAAGAGTCTTATTACATCCTTTTAAACAATGTTACCAATACTAAAAATCAAGATATCAAAACCATGGTTGACCGGGGCCGCTACTTCTCTATATTTGCTCCCAGGCAAAGCGGCAAGACAACATTTTTAGAAGAGCTTTGCCAGGAATTGCACCAGGACCCGACATATATCGTTATATCATTGTCTTTCCAGAACCTCAGCAATGTAGATAAAAGGGCCTTTTATAAAAGAATTGAAAAAGACCTTTATTCTCAATTAAAAAACAGGCTTAGAATAGTTAACTGCGAAAAATGCCAGCCTGTCCAGCGTTTTTTGGGTAATCACCATCTAACCGGCCATCTTTCGTTCATGGAGTTGTTCGAGGAGTTGAACTGTATCATAGAATTCAAAAAGATTATCATTTTTATCGACGAATTTGACGGTATCCCGATAGACGAATTGGAGGATTTTCTTACCACCTTAAGGGAATTGTATCTAAAATATAAAAAAATAAAGCGAAAAGCCCTTTATTCGATTGGATTGATTGGAATTAGAAATATAACCAAACTCATCGTAGGTGGAGTGTCTCCGTTTAATATCGCCGATCAAGTAGACTTACCACCTTTCTCTTTAAAAAATGTTCACGATCTTTATTCCCAATATACAGCGGAAACCAATCAGTCTTTTATGGAAGAAGCAGTAGATAAGGTTCATGAAAAAACCGGGGGGCAGCCCTGGCTGGTCAACCGCCTGGGAACAATCCTTACTGTAAATGTTAAGCCGGAAACTGTAGACCCCATCGATGAGAAAGATGTGGAAAAAGCGATTCAAATCCTGCTGAAGGAGAGGAACGACCACTTCGACAACCTCTATGAGAAAGCTAAAATCTACAAAGAAACGTTTGTGGAAATCGTGTTCGATAATGTCGAGTACGTCCCCAACGACGAGGACCAAAGCTGGTTGGAACAATATGGCCTGATAAAAAACAAAAACGACCGCGCCGTTGTCAGCAATAACATATATAAAGCCAGGTACATTAAGACTTTTTTTAAAGAAGTGAATGCCGACGAAAACATATCTTTACAAGAATATATCTTGCCTGGGAATAGGCTTGATATGGAGAGAATTCTCCTGGATTTCGATCAATATATCGCCCAGATCGGAGTCAGGGCATTTTATAAAGATAAGAAACCTTATGAAAAAACCGGTCAATTTCTTTTAACAGCCTGGTTGTACAGGTTCGTGAAAGGTGGAGCAGGCGACTTGCGTTATGAAGCGACCAGCGGGTTGGGAAGAATGGATATAATGTTAAATTATAAGGGAAGGCGATATATTATCGAGACAAAAGTAAATCATCAAGAGGATATCACGCGGATACTCCAGCAGGGGCTCAGGCAGGTGGCACAAAAATACCTGGCCACCGAGTCTGCCGCTGAAGGTTACCTGGTCATCTTCGACCCCAAAACTCATGCAGGCGCAATATGCAAACCACAAGAACACCAGGAAGAGGATAAAAAAGTAACCAGCTTCATTATCGGTATCGGGTATCGCGAGAAAATGGGAATAGGTACGGACGTTTAGATGATTGAAAAAAAGAAAAAAGGGACAGGCAAATTTTTACCCGATTCTGTAGAAAAGACTTCGCCTGTCCCCTATTCACCAGGGGGGCGGTTTTCTCGAAAAGAGTCCCCTTTATAGGGTGTCCGCGCCGCGGACCCGCCGGAGGCAAAATCTATTACCTATGTCTGATAAAGGCTGGTTTTTTAGGCCGGGTTGGCGGATTCTTTTCGAGCAATTTCAGGACTTCATAGATGGCCCGCTCCAATTGCGGGTCGCGGCCGGCTGCCATCAAACCGGGATCGTTTTCCAGTTTGATATCCGGTTTAACCCCTACATTTTCGATGATCCATTTCCCGTCGGGGCTGTAGAAACGGCCGGGTGGTGCTGAGACAAAGCCGCCGTCAATCAACGGCAAACCGTAAGCAGGGCCGACCAGTCCACCCCAGGTTCGGGTGCCGATCAAAGGTCCTAAGGTCAGCCTGGCGGAAATAAAAGGGAAACGCATCGCCGCCGGAACCGGCCCAGCCGTTTATCAACATTACCTTGGGGCCGGTATTGGCGATCCTGGGCATTTGTACGTCTTTACCGTCGCGGAAATAGATGTAGTGGTAGATGGGACGGTTCATCATCTCGACAAAACGGTCGGCCAACTGCCCCCCGCTGTTGAAACGCTCATCGATGATCAGCCCCTGTTTAAGAAATTGGGCCCGGAACTGACGAACAAATTCGGTCTGACCGCTGATAGAGGTATTACGAACGTAGATATAACCGATGCGGCCGCCGGTGGCTTTCTCGACCTTTTTGCGGTTCGCCTCAACCCAGGCTCTCTCACGCAGAAGTCTCTCGCTGGACAAGGTTTTTACCATTACCTCCCGTGCCCCTTCCCTGGAGGGTTTATCATTAACGGTCAATATAACGGTTTTGTCCGCAAGTCCCTGGAAAGCGGCCCAGGGGTCTTTACCGGTGTCGATGGTAACACCGTTGACTGCCAGCAGGTAGTCGCCTTCGTTGACCTTCACGCCCGGGGATTTGAGGGGAGAGCGAACTTCGGTATTCCAGGGGCTGACAGTCAGGATTTTCTTAACCCGGTAGGCCCCATTCTTGAGGGCAAAGTCAACGCCCAGCAATCCGACAGGGCGCGTGATGGGCTTTTCTCTCTGACCCCCACCGCGAAAAACATGCCCGGCCCCCAGTTCACCGACTAACTCGCCGATGACATAATCGACATCCCAACGGGTGACAGCGTCCCGGAGCAATTTCCCGTAACGCTTACGTAAACCCTGCCAGTCCAAACCGTGGATACCGGGATCATAAAAGAAGTCCCGTTCAAAACGCCAGGCATCGGTAAAAATTTGCCGCCACTCGGCAGCCGGGTACAGGGTCATCTCCAGGTCAGTCAATGCCAATGTTTTCTTCATTTTCTGACCGGGTTTGACATCGATGATGGCATAAGTGGAACCTTTCCTCACCAACATTTTCTTACCGTTGGCCGACAGGATATAAGAATTAGCATCAGCCAGGATGGTTTTCTCTTTCCTTTCTTTCAAGTCGTAATAGATGATCAGGCTTTTACGGTCGGAAGAGCCGCTGCGGGGACGACGCTGAAAGATCACTTTTCCCGAAACTGCGGTTAGATTGCTGTAATTACCGGCCTTGGGCGGAAGAATGACAAGACGGTTTGCCAACCCCTCTAAGTCTATATTTACATGAACAGGTTTTGCTTTGTCCTTTTTCTCCTTTTTGTCGCCTTTTTTCTTATCCCCGGGTTTCTTCTTTTCCGTTTTATCTTTGTCTTTTTTATCATCGCCATTTTTCACTTCTTCCCGGTCGTTGCGGGGGGCCAGCGGTGACTGGACGTCCTTTCGCAGCGCCAGGGCTACGATCCTGGTGGCGTTGATATAAACCCAGGTGGGCTGCAGCCTGGAATAAATGGGCCTCAAACTGCGGGATGAAAAAAAGTAGAGATATCTACCATCCGGGTCAAAGACCGGGTTCCATTCGTCGTAGTAGCCGGAAGTAACCTGGTATCGTTTGTTGTTTTTGGTATCGAAAAGAAAAACAGCGTTGTTTTCGTTTTCAAGGCCCCGCGCATAGGCGATCCAGCGGCTGTCAGCCGACCAGTTGACGCGAAAAGAGCGCATACTATAGTGCATCATCCACAGTGCCTTATCGATGGTAATACGTTTTTTCGTATCACGATTGAACAGGCGGATGGTTTTGGTACTATCGATAAACAGGATTTTTTTACTGTCCGGCGACCACTG
>Ga0114923_10002971_pt1 | contig 11436 bp, 11 predicted proteins | sample SumtaG_FD_89578 | JGI IMG/M metagenome (GOLD analysis project Ga0114923, IMG submission 89578) | Deep subsurface microbial communities from Indian Ocean to uncover new lineages of life (NeLLi) - Sumatra_00157 metaG | ecosystem: Environmental > Aquatic > Marine > Oceanic > Sediment | place: near...
AGCTTTTGAATATGGGATAGCAAGAGCTAAGGTCAATGACCGGGCTGGGGCGCTTGACTTTCTGGCCAAACGCGATATCGTGACTTTTGTGGACGAGCCGATGGTGCTTAAGACCAACTGGTCGGAAGAAATGGTTCGATGGGTAAACTCGCCGGCAGTAATGGCCGTACTTGTTATGCTTGCCATGCTGGGGGTTTATATTGAATTTAACACGCCGGGCGTCGGGCTGCCCGGTCTGGTAGCGGTCATATGCTTTGCGATCATAATCGGCAGCAAGTACCTTGTCGGAATGGCGAACTGGGTGGAGGTGGCGTTGTTTGTCGTGGGAATGCTGTTGCTGCTGGTGGAAATTTTCGTGCTGCCCGGCTTCGGTATCGCAGGCTTTTCAGGAATAATGTGTATATTAGCCGGCTTATTTGGTATGCTTATCAAAAATCCGCCGGACAAATTACCCTGGCCCCAAGATGTCTTTGCCTGGTATGATTTCACCTGGGGAGTTGTGGGTTTGGCGGGCGGCTTTATAGGATTTGTTGTTTTGGCGTTGCTGCTGGCAAAATACGTGCCGAAGATTGAGTTCCTTAGCGGATTGATACTTGTGCCGACCGCTGTAAAACCAGGCAGCCGAATGCGAGTCAGTATGAGGAGACCACCTGAAAGCCAGACTGCTGGTGTGAAGACCGGTGACAAAGGCCAGGTAGTTTCAATACTGAGACCTACAGGAAAAGCAAGGTTTGGCGATGCAATAGTGGACGTGGTTGCGGAAGCTGAGTTCCTTGACACAGGCACCAAGGTTGAGATAATCGAAATTCACGGCAATAGAGTTGTGGTTAAAAGACAGAATACAGAGGACGGATGACAGACAACAGAGCCGCGACCGTTAGGGAGCGGTTTTCTAACAAAGGTTTGATATTAGTGAGTAAGGAATAGAGATGGATTGGTGGCTGGTTTTTGCTGTTTTTTTATATTTTGCCTGTGCGGCTCTGATAATAGCAGAAGTATTCGTGCCAAGCGGTGGGCTGATAGGTCTCTGCTCGCTTGTCTGTTTAATCGGCGGTGTAGTGATATTCTTTCGTCATAGTGCAACCGCCGGCTGGGTAGGTGTAGTTATCGCTCTTATAATGATACCCACAGTCCTGGTTATCGCTTACAGGATATTCCCAGAAACCAGATTTGGCAAAAGTGTTACGCTTACACCGCCACAACGCGAGCAGGGCGATGCCGTACCCGATACGACTGAGCTAAAAAAGCTGCTTGGTGCCGTCGGCGTCGTTCTTACGCCGTTGCGGCCGGTGGGAATGTGTGATTTTTCAGGACAAAGAGTTGAATGTGTAGCTGAAAGCGGGTATGTTGATAAGGATAAAAAGGTCAAGGTTATTAACGTGGAAAGTACACAGTTGACCGTTCGTATGATAGAAGAGAGTTAATGAAAGGACACAGACATGTATAATTTAACAAACACAATTTTAGCGGCGGAGGATCCTCTAAAGGTCGTCGGAATGGCACTTTTGGTCATACTTGTCATTGTAGTATTCGTATTCTTCCTGCTGTTCTTAAAATTCTTCAGATTGTGGTTGCAGGCCAAACTATCTCGAGCGGATGTCAAATTCTCCGAGCTTATCGGGATGTGGCTGAGGAAGGTCAATACCAGTACCATAGTTCTAAGCAAGATAATGGGAGTACAGGCGGGCTTAGAACTTACCACTCGGGAGTTGGAAAGCCATTTTTTGGCTCGCGGCAACGTTCCAAATGTCGTACGCGCATTAGTCGCTGCCAATAGGGCAAATATCGACTTAACGTTGAAAACAGCTACAGCAATCGATCTGGCGGGCCGCGACATCCTCGATGCCGTCCAGACGAGCGTCAATCCCAAGGTGATAGACTGCCCCGACCCGGCCAAGAGCAGAGGCACTATAGACGCCGTTGCTCAGGATGGCATCCAGTTAAAAGCAAAGGCACGCGTTACCGTCCGTGCTAATATCGAGAGACTCATAGGCGGTGCCGGTGAAGAGACAATTATCGCCCGCGTGGGCGAAGGAATTGTTACGACAATCGGCAGTGCCATAACGTACAAAAGCGTTTTGGAAAACCCTGACAACATTTCCAAGTCGGTTTTGTCCAAGGGTCTCGACGCAGGGACGGCCTTTGAGATTCTTTCCATTGATATTGCCGACGTTGATGTAGGCGACAATATCGGCGCCAAACTTCAGGCTGCCCAGGCCGAGGCCGATATGCGAAGAGCAAAGGCCGAGGCAGAAAAACGCAGGGCTATGGCATTCGCGCGCGAACAGGAAATGCGGGCACTCGTAGTCGAAAACGAATCAAAAGTGCCATTAGCTATGGCTGAAGCCTTCAAGAAGGGCAATCTCGGCATTATGGACTATTATAGAATGAAAAACATTATGGCTGATACCTCGATGCGGGATTCCATCGCAAAGCCCAAAAAGAAAGAATAGTCTCGATGCTCGATAGTTGATGACCTTTGCGGTCGAAAATAAAAACTATGAACGAACTTTTGGCACAAATAATCCTTGCTGCACGACGTCGCGGCACCGAAGGCTGGATGAACATACTGGTCGTCGTGGTCATAGCAGTTGTCTATGGGCTCAGCACTATCCTCAAGGCCAAAGCAAAAAAGCCTTCAGAGAAAGAAGAAAAAGAGGGACCGTTGGGCCGTAAGCCGGGCAGCAAGCTCAAGGAGATTGCTGAGCGCTTTCAAAAGGAATTATCTGAACTGAGTCGTGAGCGCATGTACCAGCCACCGCAGCGCGCCGAGGGTTTACAGAAAGAATCTTTTCAGCAGGCTCGCCAGCCAGCCGGTCCTGCTGCACCTGGACCCCGACCGTACCGCCCCGGTGTCCAACAACCACGCGCAGAAGTTGCTGCTCCGCGTGCTGCCGAGAAGTTCGCTCCTGAGACCGAACAGCCCAGCGGATTTGCGCCTATAGAACCACTCGGAGGCCAGCTTGGCGCTATTCCGGCGGAAATGCCCGAGGCAGAGCATCTTCCTGAAATTCTCTCTGATTACGCCGACCCCGATGAGCTGAGAAGGGCGATTCTGCACTACGAAATCCTGGGCAGGCCGTTATCACTCCGGGATCCATCGGGGCGCATTATCGGACTTTAAGTTAGATTACTATACCAAATTGTGACGGCGGGGGTTACAGCACTGCAAGAATGCAACGGGAGCACCGGCCCCGTGCCATTCGTCAGTATTTATATTATAAGTGATGTTAAAATGCCATTTTTTCTCATCAAATTCGTTAAAGAGCTTAAGCCTACCACACTCGTAATTCTGGGTGTGTTATGTCTAATTGTTGTATGTTTAAAATACAGTTGGCCTTTGGCATATCATTACATAAATAAGAAACTTCATGATGATTTGACAGAATCAGTAATTCGTAGGGGAGATGTTGAAGCGATCAATAAATGGGCACATAACGCTTATGACATGGTTGAAAGGGAAGAACCACCAGAAAAAAAAGATACTTTAAGGTATGTTAAATTAGATGTCGTTACATCTACTTTGCTTTCAGCTACAAGTGCAGAACCTGATTCAATTTTAATAAAAAATCGCGATGAAAAATTGAATACCCTCATATCTCTTGACCCAAATTCAGCAATCATTCCGCACACTCAGGATTTCATAAGAAGATATGGACAGAGACAAATTGACCCCAATCAATTCCGTATTTATGATAATACGCCTTTAGATGATCCTGATGGGACAACACAATCAAAGCCCTAAAAAATCCTCAAAAATCGGAAGGGAGTTTAAAATGACCGATCAGGAAACAGAGCGACAATTGAAAGATATGAAATTACACGAAACCAATGATATAGGTGATGATATTTTGATCACAAAGGTTATTGGCGGTTGGATTTACTGGTGTCATGGAGCCAGTACGGCTGGTGATGTCGCAGGAGTCTTCGTGCCTGAATTCTCACAATCAATAACAAATGCCTTGCAAAAATCGGACTAAATCTTCACCTAATAAGTAAAAAAGGCTAAAATCCCAACCATCCTTACTCGTCAGACACACAAACCGGCCCTATATTGTCCGGTTTATCGCAGTAGAGCAGCGCTGCGAAGAATCAAAAGAATCAATCGGTTTTTTTATGTGTTTGCGAATATTCGGCACGTAAGCTGTCAAAAAGGCTCTTAATCTCTTTCTTTTGGGTCAAACTTTCCGATACCGTGTCATCTATTCGGTTCAAAATATCACAAGAGTAAGTATTAAGTATCTCACAGCTCAGTTCGAGGTAATTTTTGATTTCTTTTAAGTGCATCACATTTTCTTCATGGAATTGTTCATCTATTGATGCAGGAGTGAGATGCGCTACCGCCTGATTTCGCCAATTCTCAATTTTTTCTATGATCGGGTCTGCTGTCTTAAGCAATTTATTTTTATGCTCTGATATCTTCGATTTAAGCTCTGTATTTTCAGGGAGGTAGCAACGTATAAGCTTGAACAAATAAAAAAAGCTATGAACGTTCTTTGTTCTATCTATAAAATGATTCATTCTAACAAAAAGTGCCTCAAAAACAGCTAACCATAGGCAACTTATGATGCAAGGAAATCGTTCTACCTGTTCATTACTCTCCTTGGCTTCCTCATGTAAGCCTTCAAGAAAATGATAGTAGTTCCATGCCCAGACTAAGTTCTGTGAAAGTGAGTCGATGACCTTTTCAATGTTATCTTTTTGAACTGGGTTCATATTTTACTATCATACCTTTGACCTACCAAGAATCACAACAATCAAAGCCCTAAAAAAATTCAAAAAAGAACGAATAGTAGCAATTCTGGGGCGGCTCCTTTTGATGTGCGATAATCAACGTCCCATAATATATGTTATGTTTCATTCAGTCCTCGTTCTGGGCCAAGCACGCGATTTCTGTGTTTTTTGAGGTTTTCCCGGCTTAATTCTGTTTGTTTGCTGCTTAGGACGGCTGCTCGGCGCGTTGGCGAGGACGAAGTGAAGCGATACTACGGTGAGAACGGATAATTGGCGTTAATTGCCTGGTCGGCTGTATCTGAGAGATTGTCCCACATAGCAGTTACTCTGTCTAATAGGCCCAGGTTCTGGAGAACTATTGAGATGTTGACAGTGGCATCGGGACACGCAAAATTATCCTCCAGGTGACGCTCAAGGTTGATAAGCGACGAGGCAAACTTTACCTTGTCACAATAAAGCAAAGCTGTTTTATAGTGGAGCTCGAGAGTATCTTTGTCGAGACAATCAGGGCCAAGCAGTTCGTCCAGTATAGCTGGTTTCTGGTCCATTTCAAATAGACAGACGGCCAGTTTGCTCCTGGCTCTGGTGTAGGCTGGGTTTATATCCAGGGCCGTTTGGAATAAGTTAACGGCATCGACAATCCTTCCGACGCTCATCATCAGGACGCCGAGTCTATAGTGCAAATCCGGATTCTGCGCGCGATGGGCGATTTCCTGACGGTGTGCTGTAATCACAGCTTTGGTCAGACCGGCCAGGTCGGTTTCATCGTCAAAATTACCAAACGGCGAATTATTGCTAAGACCGGCCTTGAATTGCAGGATAGCTGTCTCGGTGAACAGCAATGAGCTGTTCGGCTGAATTGCCGCTGCGAGTGATAATGTGCCTAAGGCGTCTAATACGTTACCGGCCAATTTTTGGGAGATTGCCAGGCCGATGTAGGCATCGACTATTTTGTCATTTATCTCGACGGCCTTGTTGAATTGTTGTGCGGCAAGCCGCTCCTGGTGCAACTGTAAATAATGTGACCCAAGCTTTATAGTGGCCTCGAGGAAATCCGGGCAGGTCCGAATGGCTTCTTCGTATTGCGAAACGGCCTCAGCGGCCGCACCGAGCATACGAAGAACATCGGCACGCTTCAAAAGCAAATCGCCCCTGTGTGATTGGGTCTGCAATAAGTCCTCAAGGTGGTCCAGTGCCTCGGGAAGCCGGCCATCTGCAATAAGCTGGTCTGTATCGGGGTCTTGAGTATGGAAATTGTCCGGATGTATCAAAATTGCGGTGTTAAACGTTTGAATAGCTTCGGTATACCTGGCGATGGCAATGTACAAATGCCCAAGCGTGACAAGTGTTGATATGTCGTCAGGATACTCATTTTTCAACAGTTCATATTGTTGTATGGTTTTTTCCAGCTGTTGATTTTTAAAATAGATGGCAGCCAGCCGCTGGGCCGGAAGCTGCAAATGGCTTTTGAACTTTAGACAATCCTGATAAAACTCCACAGCTTGCGATTCCTTGCCAAGCCGTTCATAACAATGGCCAAGGGCATAAAGGGCCATTGTATTATTGGGCTGGCGCATATAGATTGAGTTTAGCTCTTTGATTGCCTCGTTGAGCTGGTTATTATGCAGGCAAATGGCAGCCGCTGCCAGCCGCCCGTATGTGCAGGAAGGATTTTCAAAGAGATACAGCCTTATCTGCTCGGCGGCTGCATCCAGCTTCATATCGCCCATCAGCTCAACGGCTTTACTGAGCTGATAATATTGGGCGGATTGGCTATTGCCTGCCGGGAGTTTGACCGTCCCTAACCAGTGCCATATCAAATCGGCCGTATCGACCGTTATCGCCCTACCGAGGATTTCCAGCAATCGACTCATACACCCCCTCACATCCAATTTCTTGATTTTCAATCGTATAAATCCGAAGCTAAACGCTACACGCTATTATAAGGGTATCGACAATAGACGAAGGCCGATTAACCCCGGTTTTGGTAATTAGTCACCTGGCTTTTCATTTTGTCTTTTCGTTGTGGCGATTGTGTGTGATGTACGGGTTGTTACGATTTTAGAAGCCGTTTATCGGATTTTACCCCCGAAAAAATCGGTCTATAAGAACCGTTGTTACTGTAATCCAAGCAACCCCCCAATAAATTGGGGGGCTAATTATAGGAAGGTCTGTAAGTGCAATTGCGGAGTAAATTGGCGGACCCTATTTATTATGACCAGTTTGCTTTTTCATTTCCGCAATGTTCGCAGAAAGGCAAGAGCGAATGGCGAATGTCACTGCATTTATCGCATTTCTCGTAAAGCTCCGTGCCGCAGGCCGGACAGGTATATAGTTGCTGCTCACAGGCTTGCCCCTCCTGCCCTGCCAATACCAGGCCTCTATGCTTGCCCCCTACCGCATAGCGCAACGGACCGATACGAATAGGTTTGCCACAGGTTGGACACAGGCCTTTGTCATAGGCTTCCTGGTACTGTTTCAGTATCCAGTCCTTCTTCGGAGAGACAATCCTCTTTATCAGATAGACCAGCAGCCTAAGAACAATGGCTATGATTACTATTAGTCCTATATATTTGAAATACTCTCTGGGAAAGTACTCATGCACAACGAGCGAAATCCTGATAAATACGGCAATGAATGCCGCGTAGATTATTGGCCCATACGTACCGCAGCGCTTTCTTGTGAAGAACCACGCTGAAATCAGAAATATCGGTATCATAACTGCTAGCTTCAACGCCGCGACTTTCAATCGGTGTTTACTCCTTAGGCCGTTATATTCGGTCAGGGCCAGGTCCTTTTGCTTGTTTATTTCCTTGGAGACAGAAGCTGATTCTTTTTTCAGTTGACGCTGCCGGCCGGTTAGTTCGGCAATTTCCTTATTCAGAGCCTGGTATTGTTTTTGGTTCTCCAGAAACATCGCCTGACTCTCGGCAAGGGTCTGCTGCTGTTGGCCGGAAAGGTCGCGATCTCTTTCCATGTTTTGCTTCTGGATAGAAAGCAGCTGATTAATTGTATTTTGCAGACTGTCGGTGCTGTCTTTCAATATCCTCTGCTGCTCTTGCTTATTTCCAATATTGTCCCTGATAATGTCCAGCTCTTCTTTCAGTGAGTTCTGTCTTTTGACGAGCTGGTCGTTGACATATTTTGCCTGCACTTTAGAGAAATCAGGGCCTCGCAAAGACCCTATGTCTTTTGTTATAAAGCCAAGCAGCCAGTACAACAGCACCGCGAGGACCAGACTCAAAAAGATGATGGAAACCTGCTGTAACCACGGGCCCTTAAATTTTTTATTATTACTCATAATTCTCCTAATCCAGTTTTGCTATTTGTGCCTGTTTTTCTATCTCGCTTAAATATGCCAATGTGCGTTCGAGCTTATCGGTCAAGTGTTTTAGTTTCAGCATAGTTTTAACTCGTGTTAAAAGCTCCAGCTTGTTCACGGGCTTACTGAGAAAATCATCCGTGCCGGAATCAATGGCACGTTCGATATCGCCGTATTCGTTAAGTGCGGTTACCATTATTACAGGAATGTCACCGGTTTTCGGGTCGTTTTTTATTCTTTTACAAACCTCAAATCCGCTCATTTTGGGCATCATTACATCCAGCAGAATCAAATCAGGAGGGTCTTTGCCTATAATCTCCAGCGCCTCGGCGCCATCGTGAGCAGGGACCGTCCGGCAGTCTATATCCTCAAGATAGGCCTGCAAGAGTTCGAGATTTTGCTGGTTGTCGTCAACAACCAGCACCGTAGGCGTCTTTTCCTGTCCATTGTCAATTTTAGTCCGGTTCATAACACAATTGCTCCTATCTTTGAACCACAGATTTCACAGATTGTTAATCCGTGTCTTTTTTATTTTTCAATTTTTTTAAGATTGCTGTGCAAAAGGCGGGCAAATCATCGGGCTTGCGTGACGTAATCAAATTTCCGTCCACAACGCACTCGGCGTTCACGTACTCGGCACCGGCGTTTTTAATATCATCTTTAATCGCCATAAAACAGGTTGCCTTTTTGCTCCTGTAAACCGTGGTGCTGCACAACAGCCATCCGCCGTGACAGATAGCCGCTATGACCTTGCCTGCGTTTACCATGTCGTTCGCGAACTTTATCACATCGGCGTTCCTTCGCATAAAGTCCGGCGCGAACCCGCCCGGCACAATCATACAATCATAATCGCCGGCGTTAGCTTCCTTGGCCGAAACCTCTGAGAGGCAGGGATAACCTTCCTTTGAATGGTATTCTTTTTCTGCCTCAGCCGCAACCAAATTAACCTCGAAACCTGCTTCCCTGAGCCGATAGTAAGGATACCAGACTTCAAGGACCTGGTACATCTCGTCAACCATAATAGCTACGTTTTTGGCTGCCATTTTCACTACTCCTTTTTGTTATTTGCCGGCATTGGCTGTTTGAGCCAGGCCAGGTTGAACACATAATATTGTTTACTGCTGATTAAGTTGATGAGCGCATTTGGCGTTTGGGTGGCCGCCAGGTACCCTCGGGGTTCGGCATGGGTTTGGTCCATAACAAACCGGCCGGTATTGCCGCCGCCGTCAAGCTCTCTGGCCGGGCCGCCATCGGTGAGCAGGCGTTTGATAGGCCAGGTCCTGCCATCGTCGAACGAAAGGGCTGCAAACATACCGTAGACGCGGCGCTCTTTCCCGGCAGAGTCACGAACTAGCATACCCTTAGGGTCCTTTCTACTGGAATCCGTAAATGACACGAACAAAATTGGTCCTTCCTGCAGCCGCCTTAGAATCACTCGTTGTCCGCTGCCGATTGGCGGGAACTGGCTGGCAGAATATGTCCAGGTCTTGCCCATGTCCTTCGAGATGCTCATTGGCATCCGGCCATTGATGTTGTCGCCGCGTCCGAAGGCCATTAAACTGCCGTTTTCTAATTGCGTTACACCAGCGTGAATACCTGCGATCCAATGGCCCGTTGCACCATCTTCAAACTTGGGGGCCGGCTGCCCTTGCCCGGGGTCAGTCCAGGTTCTTCCATTATTACGGCTGATGTGCACGGCCGTGCCACCACTACCTCCCGTTCCGGCGTCATAAGGTAAAATGATGAAGCCTTCGCGTGTTCGAAAGACCGATTCGACGGGTTGGTGACGATGGCCGTGTTCCGGGGCGATGAGCCGAGCTTTTGACCAGGTGGCGCCGGAATCAACGGAAGTACGCATTACCAGAGCAAGATTGCCCCAGGTGGCTACAGCTGAAAGGCCGTTGAAGTGATATATAGTCCTTTGGCCATCGTACCACATTGCCGGTGCATGGTCATTGCGGTCTGGCGCGTCCCAAAAAAGCGAGGCCGGCTCCCACTGCTCGGAGCCATATCGCAGACGACTGGCAAGAATCCCTAACTCGCGGCCACGTTCAGAACGGCACGAATACCAAATGGCTAACAGGTCGCCATTGGGGCAATCGACCAGTGCAGGGTCATGATTGTGCTTCGAGTACATCGGGCCATCAGAGCCCTGCGGTATCTTGACGTACTCGATCGGGCCTTTGAAATATGGTTTTGTCGGGTCGGGACCTTTGGATAAGTCGGGGGGAATCTGTTGGTTGACGTTTTGCTGGTTAAGAGGAAGTTGTGGAATCCGTAGCGGTTTTGTTTTGGGCATCTCGGCGAGGACAACGCGAAAGCCGATTGCCCAGCTTTCATCCTCCGGCGGCGCTGCGAGACGATTAACCGAGCGCAGGTACTGCAATTCTGTGCTGTGACTGCCCCCGCGGGTGACCCTGAAGTCATCGCTGGCACGCCCCACCGGGTCGATTTGTTCGCCTTGCTCATAGGATCCATACCAATCGTAACACCACTCCTCTACATTGCCGTGCATATCGAAAAGGCCCCAAGAGTTCGCAGGTGTAGTAGCAACGTGCAGCGGCACCGGCTTGGGTTGCCAGGTCTCTGCCTGGTTCTTGCGGTAGATGTCCGGCAGGTCATCGCCGGTATTATACGCAGTAGTAGTGCCGGCTCTACAGGCGTATTCCCACTCGGCCTCGGTCGGCAGACGGTAAGGTTTGCCTTCCTTTTTCGATAGCCATTCGCAGAATTTGGCCGCCTCGTGCCAGCTCACAAAAACGACCGCCTCGTCGTCCTGCCTGGAGAAACCGAGCTGTCCGCGAAGCTCGCGGTGCTCGGCGTCGAATTGCTCGTACTGGGCGTTGGTCACCTCAGTTACAGCCATGTGAAAAGGCCCGGTGATGTTCACCTTGTGTACGGGTCGCTCGTCCCAATCGCCGCCTTGTTTTTGTCCCATCAGGAAGGAGCCCGGCTCGATGCGAACAAACTTCATACCAATGGAATTAACGAACGTATCAGGCATTTGCGCAGAAGGTGACTCTGGTACGACCTTTAAGCAGCTCAGTCCCATCATCAAGCAGATTACAAGTATTGCCATCGGTTTGTTTTTCATGATTACACCGCTTTTCAAGTAATTTGATTGCTGTGATTTTCGATAAATTGTCGGACTTCCGGCCTGATATAGAGCTTCTCAATATCGGCCACTTTCGGCACAGCCTCAGCACAAACTGCCGCGGCAACGGCTGATGGGGCTTGCGTATCCACAAAGAAAATCGGCTGGCCCTTTATAGTGCAAAGCCCCCCACCGCTTCCGCCAAGTGGCTCATTACGGATTGTAACGCTGTTCGCTTCCAACAACGCCAAAAGCTCTTCTAAAATCCTTTGTTCATTCATTGCTC
>Ga0114923_10002975_pt1 | contig 11426 bp, 9 predicted proteins | sample SumtaG_FD_89578 | JGI IMG/M metagenome (GOLD analysis project Ga0114923, IMG submission 89578) | Deep subsurface microbial communities from Indian Ocean to uncover new lineages of life (NeLLi) - Sumatra_00157 metaG | ecosystem: Environmental > Aquatic > Marine > Oceanic > Sediment | place: near...
GGATCTCTTTTTGAGATCAGGTCACTTAATATTGCCTGGTAGCCTTCCCAACGGCACCATATTCGGCATACGGTCCAGACCCATTTACTAATGGGCTAATAAGCTCGTATACAACATTGACGTGTGCCTGGTTCGTGAGGTTCAATGCATTCTGCCGTTAACAAGCAGGATGAGATTTGACCTGACTCAAAAAGAGATCCTCCTTGGCTGCTAATGCACTATTTAGTGAGCAAGCCCGTATATGGGTCAAAAAGTTCATACAGAGGAGTGAAAAGGGGTTATGCAAGGGTCTCAAATTAGAGCAGGGCGGCCGGAATGAAGATCGCATACTTTGACTGTTTTGCCGGTATCAGCGGCGACATGATTCTTGGGGCCTTTATTGATCTGGGTGTACCGGCAGAGTTTGTTGAAGAGAATATCCGTAAGATACCGCTTGAGCCCTTCCGTTTGGAGATCAACACTGCCGCACGCATGGGAATCCACGGACGGCAGGTCAAGGTCGTGGTTGAAGACAGAGATAAACACGTCAGGAATTATCAGGACATAAGGTCGCTTATCGAAAACAGTCGCCTCCCGGACACGGTAAAAGACTTGAGTCTTAGAATTTTTGGAAGGTTAGCAGAGGTTGAGGCATCCATTCACAACTGTCCCAAAGAGAGTGTCCATTTCCACGAGATAGGGGGCGTGGATGCCGTTGTGGATGTTGTAGGGGCTGCGCTTTGCGTGGAACGGCTCGGCATCAACGAGGCTTTCGCTTCAGAGATCCCGGTGGGCAAAGGGTTTGTGAACTGCCTGCACGGGATACTTCCTGTTCCGACGCCGGCCAGCCTGGGCCTTCTTGCCGGTGTGCCGGTTTACGGTACAGGAGTTTCCCACGAACTGGTCACACCCACCGGCGCTGCGATTCTTACGTCGCTTGCCGGAGATTTTGGCCATATGCCCAACATGCTGGTTAAACAGGTCGGTTACGGCGTGGGGGAGCGTGATTTAAAAGAGATGCCGAACCTGTTGAGGGTTGTATTAGGGGAGCCCGATCTTGCGTATGAGACAGATCGCGTGACAATCGTTGAAACCAATATAGACGACATGAATCCGGAAATATTCGGCTTTGTCATGGAGAGACTCTTTGAAGATGGGGCACTTGATGTTGTCTTGATACCGGTCTTTATGAAGAAAAACCGGCCAGGGACCATGGTGCAGGTTATATGCAAGGAGACTGATAGAGAAGCCATGGTGCGCCGGATTCTCTCAGAGACCACGGCCACCGGTGTCAGGCATTATCGGGCGGACCGAGCAAAGCTCCAGCGAAAAATCAAAGAGGCCACAACTTCCTATGGCAAGCTGCGCGTAAAGGAGATTTCGGGCCCTGCGGGAAGTGTTTATGTAGTACCTGAATATGAGGACTGCAAGAAGATCGCCTTAGAGAAAAAGATTCCTTTGAAAGTAGTGTACGAGACAATACTGAAAGAGACGTCAGAGTATTGATGATTGACGGGCTGTTGCCAAAATCCAAAATCAAATAGGACATTGCATAAGATTCGAGAAAAATGTGTAGTACTGTTGGCAACAGGCTGTTATGCAGGATACATCCCGGTTGCCCCCGGGACTTTTGGCACGCTGGTTGCCGTTCCTCTCTGTTATCTCCTTTCAGTGTTTGGCCCGTTTGAAGGGGCACTCTTCATTGCCGTCTTTGCGGGGGGTTCGGTTTGGATATCAGGTGAGGCGGAAAGAGTATTCAATAAGAAAGACAGCAGCCTGATCGTTATAGATGAGATGGCGGGGTTGCTGGTTACATTGTTTCTTATACCCTGGAGCACGAAAAGCGTGGTTATCGGTTTTTTACTCTTCAGGCTGATTGATATTACCAAGCCGTTTCCTATCAGAAGGATGGAATCGAAACTGCATGGCGGCTGGGGAGTAGTAGGTGATGATCTCCTTGCAGGCATTTATGCAAACGCTGTGTTAAGGGTCGTTATGAGGTTTTTATAGATTTTGGGTAACAGTTCAGGCAACAAGGAAATCGTTTCCCTTGAACAGGAAACAGCTCGGCTTCTTATTTCTCTGAAAATAACCATCGCAGTGGCCGAATCGTGCACAGGCGGGTTGATCTGCCACCGGCTGACCAATATTTCCGGCAGCTCGGACTATCTGGAAATGGGAGTCGTGACCTACAGCAACCAATCCAAGATTGATCTCTTGAGGGTGCCGGAGGAGATCATCAAAGAACAAGGGGCTGTGAGTGAGGCATGCGTCCGGGCCATGGCAATCGGCGTAAAAGGATCGGCAGAGACCGACTTAGGCCTCGCGGTCAGCGGGATTGCCGGCCCTATGGGCGGCACGCAGGAAAAGCCGGTGGGCACGGTTCACATGGCCTTGGCTTGGAGCGAGGATGTAAAGTGTTGGAAATATCTCTTTGAAGGCAGTCGAGAAGAGATCAAAGAAAAGGCTTCGGAACAAGCCATCATAAATATTAGAGATCACTGTCAGAGTGTCAAACATGGGTGAAAAGATTCGGTCTTTTATAGCGATCGACTTGCCGGAACCTGTTCTCCAAGCGATTGCGAAAGTGCAGGAGGGTTTTCAAGGGTCAAACCTTAATATCAGATATGTCCGTAAAGAAGGTATCCACTTGACCCTGAAGTTCCTTGGAGATATTGACAGGGCTGATGTGGAGAAAATCACGCTGCAATGGGGCGGGCGACAAAGGGCTTTTCGCCTTTTACCTTAAGGGGGGAAGGGGTCGGCGTTTTTCCGGACCTCAAACGTCCGCGTGTCGTCTGGGCAGGGCTGTCCGGAGATATAGAGGCATTACGGTCCCTTCAAAGGGATTTGGAATATCAACTAAACGGCCTTGGGTTCCCAAAGGAAAAGCGATCTTTCAAGGGTCATTTGACAATTGGCCGCGTAAAGGGGCGCCTGGATCGGACCAATCTTAGTCGGACCATAGAAGCATCAGGGGGGTTTCAAACAGAATCTTTCACGGTGCGATCAGTGGTCCTTTTTCAAAGCGACCTGCGCCCGCAAGGCGCGGTTTATAGCAGATTGGCCGAGGTGTCCCTAAATAATTCATGATGGTCGTTCAAAGAAGTTTTTGAAAGCTCTTGTATAACGTACTCAAAATTAAAGGGATAGGGCCAATTTTTAAAGAAGTTCTTTAAGTTTATATTAGGCACTTTAGTTCATTGGTTTAGAAGGGGGGTATTTATGGGTAGTATATCTGCGGATAAGGAGAAGGCTGTTGATCTGGCAATGGGACAGATAGAACGCCAGTTCGGCAAGGGTTCCATAATGAAGTTGGGCAGCCAGGTCGTTGTTGATGTCCCGGCTATTCCGACCGGATCGCTTGCCTTAGACTATGCCCTGGGGATCGGTGGCATCCCGCGAGGGCGGGTCGCAGAGCTCTTTGGCCCGGAATCCTCGGGCAAGACCACGCTGGCCCTTCAGATAGTGGCTGAGGCACAAAAACAGGACGGCATTGCAGCCTTTGTAGACGCCGAACATGCCATGGATGTCACGTATGCCAGAAAGCTGGGGGTAAACTGCGACGATTTGCTGGTTTCGCAGCCCGATACGGGTGAACAGGCCCTTGAGATCACCGAGGTCCTGGTTCGTAGCGGGGCTATGGATGTAGTGGTTATTGATTCGGTGGCGGCCTTAGTGCCGAGAGCAGAGATTGAAGGGGAGATGGGGGATGTCCATGTGGGCCTGCAGGCTAGGCTCATGTCGCAGGCCTTGAGGAAATTGACCGCCACTATCAGCAAATCAAAGACCTCGGTTATCTTTATCAATCAGATTCGAATAAAGATAGGGGTGATGTTCGGTAATCCCGAGACCACGCCCGGAGGGAACGCCCTTAAATTCTATTCCTCGATTAGGCTTGATATCCGAAGGATTGGAAGCATAAAGGACGGCCAGGAGGTGATCGGCAACCGGACCCGGGTCAGGGTGGTCAAGAATAAGGTAGCGCCACCTTTCAAACAGGCGGAATTTGACATCATGTACGGCGAAGGGATCTCAAAGGCCGGCGACATGCTTGATATGGGCGTTCAAACCGATGTTGTAGAGAAGAGCGGGGCATGGTACTCCTTTGATAAGGAGCGGATCGGACAGGGCAGGGAGAATGCAAAAAAATTCTTGAAAGAAAACCCGGAGGTATCCGGCCGTATTCTGGCAAAAGTTCGCAAGGCGCTCGGATTGGCAAAGGAAGGATCTGCCGAGCCCGAGGCAGTACCGGCTGATCGGGGAAAAGAGAACAAAAGCTGAGCTATGCCGGATGCCCGATCCCTGATGCCGGATACAAAATACACGAATAACGGATAACGAATAACGACATGACCGGAGATGATCTGCGGAGAAAATTTTTGGCCTATTTTGAACAAAAAGGCCACACAATCGTGAAGAGTTCATCACTGGTGCCTGATGATGATCCTACCTTGCTTTTCACGAACGCCGGCATGGTTCAGTTCAAACGAACCTTCTTAGGGGAGGACAAACGTCCTTATGTGCGGGCGGTCAGCTCGCAGAAGTGTGCCCGTGCAGGCGGCAAACACAATGATCTTGAAAGTGTGGGGCGCACGGGCCGCCATCATACCTTCTTTGAGATGTTGGGCAACTTCTCTTTTGGAGATTACTTCAAGGAGCAGGCCATTGAACTGGCATGGGATCTTGTGACAAGGGGATATGGTATCCCTGACGATAGACTGTGGGTCTCGGTGTACGAAAAAGACGATGAGGCGTACAAGCTCTGGTCAAACCGGACAGGAGTTGCTGAAGACCGTATCGTTCGCCTTGGAGAGAAAGACAATTTTTGGTCCATGGGCGACACGGGTCCATGTGGACCTTGCTCGGAGATACTTATAGACCAGGGCGAGGCGGTCAGCTGCGGTCGGCCGGAGTGCAGGGTCGGTTGTGATTGTGATCGCTACTTGGAGCTGTGGAATCTGGTCTTTATGGAATTCAGCCGGGATGAATCCGGCAGGATGACCCCCCTTCCAAAACCCAGCATCGATACAGGCATGGGTCTTGAGCGCATTACAGCAGTAGTCCAGGGGGTTACCAACAACTATGAGACCGATCTGTTTTCACCCATCATAAAAGAGATTGAGGCACTTTCAGGACACTCTTTTGGGGAATCGCCGGAGATTGACGTCTCTATAAAGGTGATAGCAGACCACAGCCGCGCCGCGGCATTCCTTATTGGTGACGGCGTGCTTCCCTCCAATGAGGGTCGCGGATATGTCGTGCGCCGTATCCTGAGGCGGGCTATACGTTATGGCCGAACCCTGGGACTGACACGTCCCTTTCTGCATCAGACCGCACGAAAGGTTTCTCGGATAATGAAGACAGCATATCCGGAGCTGCTGGAAGCGGATGCCTACATCAAGAATATCATAAAAGGCGAAGAGGAGCGCTTCCTGGGGACACTTGATACCGGCCTCCGGGTACTGGAGGATGCGCTGGGCGAGCTGAAGGCCAAGGGTATCTCAGGGATACCCGGCGGCCTGATCTTTAAGATGTATGACACCTATGGTTTCCCGGTGGACCTTATCCGGGATATAGTTCGGGATGAGGGGATATCTCTTGATATGGCGGGTTTTGAGCAGGCCATGGATCAACAGAGGCTCCAGTCGCGTACTTCCCAGGTTGTTTATCCAGAAGGGTCGGCTTATAGCAGTCTTTCCGCGCAGGGGATACAAACCGATTTTGTGGGTTATAACCTCATAAGCATTGAATCAAAAGTCATTATGGTGGTTCAAGACGGCGAGGCCCTCGAACAGGCCGCTGCAGGCGACTCCATTGAGCTTGTAACAGTCAAGACCCCGTTTTACGGCGAGGCAGGAGGCCAGGCGGGGGACTGCGGCCGTATCTTTAGTCAGGATTTTGAGATGGAAGTTTCAGATACGGTCAGGGACCCCAATAATATCTTTATCCACAAAGGGAAGGTTTTGCAAGGAAACATCTCACCTGGACAGACCGTTACACTGACCGTTGATCAGAAGAGACGTTCGGCCATTGCCGGGAACCATACCGCGACCCATATCCTGCATGCAGTACTGCGACAGGTCCTTGGGGACCATGTTAAGCAGTCAGGGTCATTGGTGGCGCCGGACAGATTGCGCTTTGACTTTACACATTTTTCCGCTGTTGACGACAGCACGCTTCAGAAGATTGAAACCCTGGTCAATGACCGAATTCAGCAGAACATTCCTGTTCGGATCGAGGAGATGGAAGCTGAGGCGGCCTTTAAGACAGGGGCGACCGCCCTGTTTGAAGAAAAGTATGGTGATCTCGTCCGCCTCGTTTCGATTGAAAATTTCAGCAAGGAACTGTGTGGTGGGACCCATACACAAAGGTCTGGAGATATCGGCCTGTTTAAGATCATCAGCGAGGGGAGTATTGCGGCAGGGGTGCGACGCATTGAGGCCCTTACAGGAAGGGCTGCCCTCGCTTACATCCAGGATACCTCCCGGACCATGCATGCCTTAGCACAGATGCTGAAAACCAAGCCGGAGGAGCTTACAGAGAGGTTTCAGAAGGCCCTGGCCCAACTGAAGAGCCTGGATAAGGAGCTGGCAGCACTCAAAACAAGAAAGGCAGCCAAGGAATCAGATGTATTGCCTTCTGAAATCAAAACCGTCAACGGCGTATCCGTTCTCGCCAAGGAGGTTTCAGTAGACACGGCAGCGGCCTTAAGAGACCTGGCCGATCGTTTTAAGGCAAAGATGAAGTCGGGTATTCTAGTGCTGGGGAGCAGGACACCGGATAAGGCCCTGCTGGTAGTCGTGGTTACGAAGGAGTATCTGGATCAATATCATGCCGGCAAGATCATAAAGCAGGTGGCTGCTGTTGTGGGCGGCGGCGGCGGCGGTCGTCCTGATATGGCGCAGGCCGGAGGGAGTAAACCCGAAAAACTCCCGGAGGCATTGGACAAGGTCTTTGATATAGTGGCCCGACTGGATTGACGATTGATGATTGTTGATTTGAAGAACGATCTCTTAATCACCAAATAGTCAATCGCCAATAATCAATAATCAATCGTCAATCCAGTCATGCCCAGGCGATTTGGTTCCCCCCCTTTTTCCTCGCTACGATATCACCTATGGTGTAGGCTTTTTCGTCCATGGCCGTAAGGAACTCCAGAATCCCCTTTGTGGCCCTTTTAGGTACCACAAGGATGAGCCCGATTCCATTATTGAAAGTCCTTGCCATCTCACGTTTTGAGAGTTTACCTGCTTCCTGAAGGAAAGTGAAAATAGGCGGGACCTCCCATTTTTTTTCGTAGATTATGGCCTTGCAAGAGGAGGGGAGTATGCGTGGCAGGTTGTCTATAGTACCGCCACCGGTTATATGGGCGATCCCGTGAATCGGAAAGTCGCGTAAGAGGTGACGGATAATCTCCGAATAAATCTTGGTCGGCTCCAGAAGCTCTTCACCAATGGTTCTTCCCAGTATGTCTATCTTGTCATTTACCTTTAGCTTGAGCCTTTCAAAACAGATTTCTCGAGCCAAGGAGTAGCCGTTGCTGTGAAGCCCGCTTGAGGCGATTCCGATGAGTTTGTGGCCTACGGCGATCTCGGATCCGTCTACAATCTTGCGGTTGTCTACAATGCCGACTACGAATCCCGCCAGGTCGTACTCCCCGCTTCTGTATAATCCAGGCATCTCTGCCGTCTCGCCACCTATGAGGGCACACTTGGCCTGCTTGCACCCCTCAACAATTCCTCGAACAATCGCCTCAGCTGTTTCAAGGACAAGGGTTCCCATGGAAAGATAATCAAGAAAAAATAGAGTCTTGGCACCCTGTACCGCAATATCGTTAACGCACATTGCCACTAGGTCGATCCCGATGGTGTCATGCTTGTCCATCATGCAAGCAATCTTGACTTTGGTGCCTATTCCATCCGTGGAGGTAACTAGAACGGGATTTTTATACTGGCTTGTGTCAAGGGAATAGAGGCCGCTGAACCCCCCGATGCCGGCAATCACACCGGAGCGAGACGCGCTCCTGGCGACCTTCTTAATCGTTTTTATGAAGCGGTTCGCCTTGTCGATATCGACTCCGGCATCTTTATAAGTAAGAGACTCGTTCATGCTACACACCGTTTATTGAATTCCTGAGAGATTTGATTTTTTCACTTATCCTTACTCTATTAAGAGAAATTAGTATAATCTTGCTGATAAGTCAAAAGAAATCTTTTTGACATCAGCCGCTATGTGGTGTAATAAAATCGTTTAAAAAAAGGGAATTACGTAAAGGACTCTAACCATGAAAGAATTTGCCAGGTTGAATCGGCTTCCGCCCTATGTCTTTACGAAAGTAAACAAGATCAAGATGGATGCCCGACATGCGGGAGAGGACATTGTCGACCTTGGGATGGGAAATCCCGATATGCCGACTCCAGAGCATATTGTGGATAAGCTGGTGGAGGCATCCAGAAAGGGCCGGAATCACCGGTATTCAGCGTCGATGGGAATCACAAAGCTCAGAGTGGCGATTTCCGACTGGTATAGACGCAGGTTTGACGTGAATATAGACCCTGATACAGAAGCGATTGTCACCATTGGTGCCAAAGAAGGGATTTCTCATCTTGTAGTGGTAACAATACGTCCAGGGGATGTTATCCTTTCGCCGAATCCAACGTATCCGATCCATCCATATTCGGCGATCATTGCCGGTGGGGATGTGCGAGGGATTCCGTTAGGTCCGGATCGTGATTTTTTTGAAGACCTGGTTGTGGCTACAAGGCAAACATGGCCACGGCCAAAGATGCTCATTATCTCATTCCCGCACAACCCGACAACCGAAGTGATCGACTTGACCTTTTTTGAAAAGATTGTGGATTACGCCAAAGAGCATGACATCATGGTGATCCATGATTTTGCATACGCAGACCTTGTTTTTGACGAATATAAAGCCCCCAGCTTTCTTCAGGTGCCCGGGGCCAAGGATATAGGTGTGGAATTCTTCTCGCTTTCCAAGAGTTATAACATGCCGGGATGGCGCGTGGGTTTTTGCGTCGGCAACGCCGAGATCGTCGGAGCGCTTCGTCGTATTAAAAGCTATCTTGATTATGGAATATTTCAACCTATTCAAATTGCATCGATCATCGCACTAAACGGTTCCCAGGATTGTGTCGCAAAGATTGTAGATACATACAAGACCAGGCGTGATGCCCTCATAGACGGACTGGACAGGGTAGGGTGGCAGGTCAAGCGACCAAAGGGTACCATGTTTGTTTGGGCAAAGATTCCCGAGCCGTATCTTGAAATGGGATCTGTTGAGTTTTCCAAGATGTTGATCCGCAAAGCAAAGGTGGCTGTTTCACCGGGGCTCGGTTTCGGTGAATACGGAGATGAATATGTTCGGTTTGCGCTGATAGAAAACAAGATGCGCATTAATCAGGCCATACGGGGGATCCGGAAGATATTGTAAAGCGCATAGCGCAAAGCGCAGAGGGCATAGCGTAGAATAGAAACTCTATGCGCCATGCGCTTTGCGCTATGCGAATTCTGAGGTGATGAGATGAAGAAAATAAACGTTGGTTTGTTGGGGTTTGGAACAGTAGGGTCCGGGATGGTCAAGATCTTGCTGGAAAACCATGAGGTGATCGAGTCGCGCCTCGGGGCTTCCCTTGCATTGAAGTGGATAGCTGATCCTGACCCCGAAAGGGACCGGGGGGTAGCCGTGGATACCGGCCTTCTTACAACCGATACCGAGATGGTCGTTGGTGACCCTGAAGTTGATATCGTCGTGGAGCTAATCGGCGGTTATGAGCCGGCAAAGGGGTTTATCTTAAAGGCGATTGAAAACGGGAAACAGGTCGTTACGGCCAACAAAGCGCTTCTGGCCGCACATGGGGATGAGATTTTTTCCGCAGCATCTCGAAAGGGCGTGGAAGTAGGATTTGAGGCAAGCGTGGGCGGTGGTATCCCGTTGATTCGATCTATTAAGGAGGGCCTGGTTGCGAACCGCATCAAGAGCCTGTTCGGTATCTTGAACGGCACTGCCAATTATATATTGACCAAAATGACCGACCAGGGAAGCCCCTTTTCAGAGGTGCTGGGGGAGGCTCAGGCACTCGGCTATGCAGAGGCGGATCCTACCTTCGACATCGAAGGGATCGATACGGCCCATAAGCTGACTATACTCCTTGCTATCGCCTATGGTGTGCCCATAGATTTTAACGCGGTCTATACGGAAGGTATTTCAAGGATCACACCCCTTGATATCAAGTTTATAAAGGAATTCGGATACCGTATCAAACTCCTGGCCATCTCAAAAGACGATGGTGAGGCGATCGAGGCCAGGGTGCATCCCACGCTGATACCGGATAACAGTATGCTTGCCAATGTGAATGAGGCTTATAACGCCCTTTACATAAAAGGGGACGCAGTGGGCAATGTGATGCTCTATGGGCCCGGGGCCGGAATGATGCCCACGGGCAGCGCTGTGGTAAGCGATCTGGTAGATGTTTCCCGCAATGTCCTGAGAAGTGCGGTTGGCAGGGTGCCGTCTGTCGGGTATCAGCCGGCCTGTATCAAGGCAAGGAGGATCAGGTCAATCGAGGAGCTGCAGGCTGAATACTATTTTCGATTTTCAGCCGAAGACAGGCCGGGCGTGCTTTCCAAGGTCTCGGGGATTCTCGGAAAGCATCAGATCAGCATAAAATCGGTCCACCAGAAAGGGAGGGACCTTGTGGGCGCCGTTCCCATTGTCATGATTACACATGAGGCCAAGGAGGCGGCCGTGCGTGCGGCCCTTTCGGAGATAGATCAACTTCATGATGTGATCAAGGACAAAACCGTTCTGATCCGCATAGAGGATTGGAAATGAAATATCTCGTCTTGGTGGGCGACGGCATGGGGGATTACCCCATTGCCGGGCTCGGAGGGAAGACCCCCCTTGCGGCCGCGCATATCCCCAATATGGACTGGATAGCAGACCATGGAGAACTTGGCCTGGCCCGAACCATTCCACAGGGGTGCGAAACCGGAAGCGATACAGCCAACTTGAGTATCTTGGGCTATAACCCGAAAGAGACCCTGACGCGGCGGGGCCCGTTAGAGGCGGCCAGCCTCGGTGTCCGTCTATCAGAGACGGATGTGGCCTTTCGGTGCAACCTGGTCACCCTGTCCACGCAAGATGGTGTATTAACCATGGACGATTACAGTGCCGGTCACATCAGCACAGATGAGGCCCGAGAGATTATCAAGGACCTGGGCAGGGCTTTGGGCGATGAGAACTTTCGATTTTATCCAGGCATGAGCTACCGGCATCTTATGGTCTGGCGCGGCGGGGTTGCAGAGATTGAGACCACGCCCCCGCACGATATTATTGGCAAGGCGGTCCGTCCCTATCTGGATCGTATGGCTCCCCATGGGGTGTTGCTTGATCTCATGGATCGTGCAAGTGCAATCTTAAAAGA
>Ga0114923_10002976_pt1 | contig 11422 bp, 13 predicted proteins | sample SumtaG_FD_89578 | JGI IMG/M metagenome (GOLD analysis project Ga0114923, IMG submission 89578) | Deep subsurface microbial communities from Indian Ocean to uncover new lineages of life (NeLLi) - Sumatra_00157 metaG | ecosystem: Environmental > Aquatic > Marine > Oceanic > Sediment | place: near...
GAGCAATATCATTAGCGCCGGTTTTATAATCCATACCTCTACGATACCAAATCTTATCTCCAGCAGAATTAGCATTCTCAAAAGCTACTTCCGGTGAAGTCCAAGCATCTTCCGGTGTAGTACCATCGTTATTCCCACCGGCAGAAGGGTCGCACCATATATCAGCCATTACCCAATCCTCGTTGCCATTTTTTTCTTAAGCCTTTGTAGAAAAGATGGGCGAAAAATCCATATCTCTTCTATTCCATCGAACGGATTTTGTATATTATCTTCCATTTTATAAAACCCCACTAAATATAAGTATGATGATTAAAGTTATTGCGGCTATAACCATTTGAAATTTATTTTCTAATATGCTACACCAAATGTAATATAATACATCTTTCATTAATGCCTCACTCCATCTAACGCCCAACTAAGTTCAACATCGGCGATACCGTCGCCAGACGGACCCTGGAAAGCTTTCATTTTAACCCATTGTTCAAAAGCTATTAATTTAAACAGTCCACCACCCTCTGGATATAATGTAGCCCAAACTGTATCTCCGGTTGCTAACGTATCACCGTAAGTAAATCTTACTGTATCAAAGGGATCAACATTAAAAAATCCAACTTGATTTGTATATTGATTTACCGAAGCTAGCGTTTCTGTAACATCTCCAGTATGGAAATTCACAGTTGTAGTTGTACTAGCAATAGTTGCTTTACCATAGATATGTTTTCCAGCATTTTTTACATCAAGAATTTGATAAGCTTTAAACCCAAGTGAGAAATTTAATACTAGTAATGAAATTAATAGTATCGTTAAAAATTTTGAATTAACATTCATTGTTAATTTTACTCCTTTTTATTTTTTATAAATCCAATTTTTATTGCTTTACTTTTTGCTCCTGGTTTTGAAAACCCTGGCTGACCTCCATTATTTGGAACTCCTTCACTTGGAGTAGGGGGAGATGCTTGTGTTGTAACAGTATCAATTTCAGACCAAGCAGAATCTAAATCATTTACGTAACCAGCAACACGTACAATGTATTCGGTGTCTGGTGTAAGCCCTGTTACAGTTCCGGTTGTATCTGTGAAAGATTTCAATAAAGATGAATCAGATGCAAGTACAACAAGGAGACTATCGAAATCTGTTAAACCGTTTAAAGTTGTATCAACAGTAAAGACAAAACTTGTAGTTAAGGCATTTGTTAGGCGTAAATTTGTAATTGTTCTTTGGTTTTGGTATTCATAAGCGCCCCTACTCCATGTATCTCTTGTATTACCATCAGGGTCAATAGTTATTCCAGTAGGTACAGCTAAAGTAGTTCCCGGATCGGTATTGGCTGTCAACCTATAATCCGGAAATGTGCCAGAGGTATCCACAAATATATTGGCTATACCTACTTGCCCATTTGGTTCTGTTGCTAAAGTACCATTATCTACCGTACTATCTGCTGCATCCCTATTCTGTATAGCCATATTCCAATCATGGGTAATGTTTTGAAATGCCAATGCATTAGTTAAATTCCAAGCCCATATATTGTTATATGCAAGATTGCCAGAGCCTTTGTTAAATCTGAACCCTGCGTTTATTCCTGTAATTCCAGCAATTGTATTATTATATATTATTATATTGTAAGATGTATCAACAGAACCAATTACACCTTCAGTTCCGATGTTGCCTCGTCCTGATGGATTATTGTCCGTTTTTGTAAATAGATTTCCATATATAGCCCAATCGTGAGATATGGAATCGCCAGAAAGGAATGCTATGAATGAGGTTCCTTCAACATCCTCAAATCTATTCCGTCTTACGGTCATATCAAATGAACCCTTATCTGCCCAACCCTCTGCATGATTTGCGCCTGTCGATGTATTTCTTCGGAAGTAACAATCTTCAACTATCCAATTCCACGTCAAAGTTGTCTTAATAAATGCTCCTGAAACATCATGGATATAGCAATTTCCAAATCTAATATCAAAATTACGTGGAAATGTAGCTAAATTAAGTATACCTTTGTCGTTCGTGCCTTGATCTAATCCTCTATGAGCAATTTCTATAAATTCAAAATTAACATGGCTCGAACTATCTCCAGCATCAGGTAAAAACCGAATTAAAATTTGCTCTGCCAGAGTTCCTTTAACTTTTATACCATAACCTGTAGAATCTTGTCCTGTTATTCCGCTTATAAAATAATGACCAGTTTCAAATAACCATACTCTTGATTCTGCTCCCTTGAAAACCGCTTGACCATCGCCTAACGAATCAGCCCAACCAATATCTGTCCCATGTGCTCCGACCGTTGCTTTAAATATGTATATTGTATCTCCTTCAGCATTGTCAGGATCGTCAAATACATAATGTGGATAATCATCATAATCCCCAATAAAATAAGTGTCCCCTCTTATCATATCTGCAGGTAACTCAGTCCATGCATTTAGCCAGCTTGTACCATCACCCAATCCAGTCGCATAGGCATTTATATAATGTCTTTCTGCATTTCCTGTTATAAACGTATCTGGATTTGAAACCCAAATAGAATCAGCTTTGTATCCCTTTAATTTGACAACATGGGTGCTATCAAGTTCCAATCCAGCAACCGCCCCGCTTGTATCAGCTATATCAGTTGATACAAATAATACAAGTGAATCAGTTCCGTTTAGGTTTACTTGAAGCAATTGTAATGAATCTAAAGTTTTAGGCCACCCTCCTTCATTAAAGTTAGCTGTCCATGAAACACCATCTATAGATTGTGCTGTTGTAACTAAATTTTCAAATACTCTTGGCCCTCCTTCTGGCTCGCTATGATCTGTAAGCGTAACCATTGCTTGGTCAAAATATATTGAACCGGATGTTCCAGCATCAATTGGACTTGCAACACCCACAGCTATCAAACGCAATCTACCGGAATTACGTGCTGAATAATCACCAGATGTATTTCCTTGAGACACTCCGTCAAGCCACCATTCGGCTTTCCCTGCCGCCGTTGTAATCGCTTTCATTTTAATCCAGTACCATTGTCCTCTATTCAAGGTAGCCCATCCACCAATACCAACTCCAGCTGGATTATTAACTCTTATTTGGTAATTAGCTCCACTGCGCCTTATATTTATAAACATTGTATTTTGTGTATTTGCTGAATTTCTCAGTTCAGTCAGTTTTGTCTGATCTCCATCAGCCATTGTAAAAATATCAGCAGGCGTTGCACCCATTTTAAAAAAGGTTGATGTATATGAAGTGTCATGAATAGCGTTTAAAATTTTAGCAAGGATTTTTTGCGTAGTTGACTGAATATCATAAGTTACGCCTTTAGCTCCAAATTTAAACGTATCAGAAATAACTATACCAGTTGAATCTACACTCCAATAAAAATTAAGAGGATTTCCGGATTCAAAATTATCGCCTGCTGAGGTATCTGGCGGCATTGTCTGCCCAAAGACATTCCCAGCAAACAACATCACCAGCAATAATATAAATAATAGTTTTTTCACTTAGCTCCTTGCGTCTGTAATTATTACTGTGATAGTTCCACTTGAACGGGAAGTAACAAAAGCTCTAATATATCTCAATGGTATGTCAATGGCAAATAATGCCGAAGTACTAAATCCATTATTTATGGAGTTTCCGAAGGAATCTCTGGAAATATTCGAATAATTCGTTCCATCTATAGAACCTTCTAATCTAACAGTGGCAGAATCAGAAATAATGATCTGTACGCCCAGGTGCGGAGAAAGGCCTACATCAAATCCAGTCCCTGCTCCGGTAGTTTCTACTGCGTTAAGTAATGTAATTTTAGCCATTACACCTTATCTCCTTCTTTTTGAAATGCTGAATCAGCCGCCCAACCAGCCATTATCACTGGTACAGATCCTAATGTAGCAGTAGCTACTAAACCGGCAAATAGTAGTATATACCCACATATTACACCAGCAGTGTATACAAAATTTTTCGCGAAATAACGTTTCACTGATGCGAATGATTGTTTTTTAAATTTCTTCTTAAGGAAGTGAGCGAAGATGCCCACAAAGCCGAGGAAAAAATATCCTATCGTAATAAAATCCATGATTTACTTTCCTTTTTGTTAATAATAGTAATAGTAATAACCATATCCACTTGCATAATTGTATTCAGAATTAACGCCTCCGTAACAATCATCAATATTCGCGGACTTCTTAAAAGCACTCACAGACATGGTGTAATTTCTAACAAGTGAATTATAAAAATTTATGTATCTGCCATACTTATCATAATCCTGAATAGTAACTCCTCCGGAGTCGCTAAATGTTAATGTATTTCTAGCGGACCAAATTCCATTAGCAACTAGCACCTGTATAATAGCAGCTTTTTTCAACAATGTCCACTGCGGTTGAGGATCAGACATTGTATAAGTAGTAATAGGTTGATAAGCGCCGTTTATTTCATCGAGCCCCTGAATGATAAACCTGTAAAGTTCCAGGTCAGTATTCTCTTGTGCCTGCTCTAAAACATTGAGGGCAACTGTATCTTTTATGAAAGCCCTGAGATCATCAACAAACGCCTGCTCCGCAGCAGGTACAGAAGTTGGTATTGCAATTAATGTTGGCATCATCTCTCCTAAAATTGTTTTAAACTAGTCGTTATTAACAATATACGAATTTTCTATGAGAAAGTCAAGGACAAAAACAAAAAGGGCCCAAATTAGAGCCCTTTTTTTGTATTATATGTATTTTATGCTTTTATGACAAATCTAATCTCGCACAAGCTTTTGTATTACCGATGCCAAATCCAATACTTTCGTACGCTGCAAATGTAATCATATTCTTTTTCTTATCAATCCAGAACTTTGTATCGTTAAGGATTAAGAACTGTCCAAAGAATTCTTGGTCAGTAAAGCAATAAATTTTGTTATCTAGTAAATCTGTCTTGTTACTTACAACTAATCTACGACCAAAAAGCGTCATATAGGTATACCCGTTAACTACTGTTTCTGCGCCAACAGCGTCAGATACGACAGTAGCGTCATACAAGAAGAGCCTATTCCACATTTTACGGTCCATTAAGAGCAGTTTACTTTCAAGCTCATTCCCATCCAATACATCAAAGAGATCTTTGAATGCAGTTTTTGGAATTGTTCCTGAAGTGTAAACACCGCTTACAGACGAAGTCTGTACAGTAATCGCAGCATCTACCGCGGTTAAAAAGTTGGTATCCTCAATTTTCTGGATATCAAGAACGGAGTTTTTTTCGATAACTTCAGTTAAAGGCATTTCGTAGGCTAGTAATTCTTCTTCTACTTTCTGGAAATCTTCCGAGCTAACTACATAAAAGGGAATCTCGTATCTTTCGCCTTCAATATAATTATACTCCGCATCTCCACGAAAGTTTATAGCAAACGCTTTTGAATCCGGCTCAATATCAACAATCTTTACTAAACCGTCATGATTCACGGAACGTGTTAAGTCCGCTTTGGTAACGTATTGCGGATTTACGATTTTTCTCGAGAAAGCGACTTCACGAAGCTTTGCTCTTATAAAAGAGGAACCCTCTGCTGCAAGTTTATGAAGATCGTCAGGAGAGTTCAACTTTTGAACGAATAATTCGTTTATAGTTGATGCACTAATATCACTCATTATCTTATTCTCCTTATAGAGTTTCAAACTCAATTACAGTGTAAGTGGTTCCAAGGTGAGTTAGCGAGTGTGCCGTTTTTGTACAAACTGCAACAAGGGCTGTAGTTGATGCTACATCTCCCGTTTGCGGTTCCAGTACTCCAGCTGCTGTGACACTCATTTTATTTCCGAGTGCTGGTGAACCTGAATATTTGTCGGTTAACGCACGAAGCTTCCCATAAAGGGTAGTTACTTTACCAGTTGCGGTAATGTCCGGTGAAAATCCTGCTGTACCATCACGATTCGATTCCGAAAAAATCGGTCTGCAATAGTCACCTGCTGTAGGTTTTCCAACTCCGGTTGCGGTAGGTGCGACCCAGGTACCAGTAGCTCCAGAAATAAGGATCCACGCGTCTGCCGTGAAATCCTGTCTAGCAACTAAATTTAGATCTGTTAAAGGTCTTAACATTAGTCTTTCTCCTTAGAGTTAATTGGTATTAGGTATTAATATGTACCTAATAAAAAATTGGTAAATTTTTCTGTTGGATCCAAGGACCCGTTCTCTGTGTAATCATCACTTAATTTGCCAAATACAAAATCAAATTGGGTATTCCTATGTAGACTCGTTGCCTCTTTTACTAGTTCAAGCTGCTCTTTACTCTTCTCAGAAAGTTTAATTAAAGTAGATTCAATATTCTCCGCGGCAACAGATCCTTCCTTAAAAAGGGTAAACGCTACCTCTTGTGCTAACTTAATAGAAATTAACTCATTCTCTAATTTTTCATTCTGCTCTTGTAAGGACTGTATTGCCAGAGCAGCATTTTTACTTAGTTCGTTATTCACTATCTTCTGTTTGAGATAACTCCACTTTAAATGCTTTAGCCATTATAATGCCGGCTTCCTGCAACTCAGCTACTTTTTCTATGTTTTCTTGAATAGAGATGTCACGATCAATTAACTTCTGAGCTAATTTAATGACGTCTTCTTTTGTGTAGTCTTCTTTGTATTCTTTTGCAAGCTCTGCGTCTGCAAATTCCGCATATTTTTGAAGAATTTCATCTTCCTCAGCAGTTTTAGTAACTTCTTCTACTGCCTCTTCGGCTTCTTTTTGCATCGCATTATAGGTGTCAAGTAACTTTCCCATAAGTATTAATACTCCTTATTGTGTATATGTATTGCGCAATGAATTAATTATGAAGTCCTGATCAGAAACTTCTGCTTCTTTGACTTCTCCCTCTTCCGTTTCCTCAGTTTCTTCGGCTACTTTCTCTTTGGTTTCTTCGGCTTCCTTGACTTCTTCGGTTTCCTCAGAAGTCTCTGAACCCATTTTCGTTAACTCGTCTACAAATGCTCGTGCCATGATACGACCTTGGTCATCGGCCTCTTCGGCTAATTTCTCTGTGTCAGTAGGCTCTTCTTCTTTGACCTCTTCTTTGTCTTCCGCAGTCTTTTCTTTATCTTCCTCTTTATCTTCAGCTGTCTTTTCCTCAGTTTCCTCTTCTTTATCCTCTTCTGCTGTTTTTTCCTCTTCTTTATCCTCTACTTTATCTTCCACTTTGTCCTCTACTTTGTCTTCCGCTTTCTTTTCGCTTAGACCCGCAACGAAGTCTCCTTCAGGAGTACCTTCTTCTAAAAGGGAATCTAAAACGGCTTGGATATTAACATCTTTTGACATGTTTTTACCTCCTATAAAATAAGATCCTCATAAATGTCGTTGAGGTGCTCGTCTTCTAATTTGTTTATAAAATTAGCTGTCTTTTTGATTATCGGTTTTTGGAATTTCAAATTTTTAATATACTTTGAAGCTCTACCTATTGGACCATGAGCTTTTGTTGCTGCTAACGAACTGGCAACTCCTACAAGAAATGGGTGCTTTCTCAGAAAATTCTCCATAGAAGTAATTTCTAATCCTTTTCGTGCTTTATCCTCTTTAGTAGCCGCACCGTAATAAGATGCAGGGACAGTATAAAGAGAGTGTAACAAAACTTTATCTAAGGTTTTCATTGAAGCAGTCTTATTAAAAGTTTTTGTTTGAGCCCACAATGAGCCTGTAGTGCCAGCTCCTACCACAAGTGGTAGTAGCCAAGGATGCTTAAGTAAGAAACTTCTAAAAGCAGTAGGAGAAAAATTATTAAACACCCTTGCATACGCTAAATACAAACCCCCAATAACAGAACCAGCAACAAGGGGATTTTTATGAGCCGTTGTTTTTGGCTCTTCGCTCTTTGAAAAAAGAAATCTCTTGAGGGTACTGTCTTGTACAGGTTGTTGTATCTTAGGAAAAATATAACCAGATTGTGTTTCCACTGCGATTTTAGTTAAATTTCTTGCAATTACTAGTTCCTTTGTTAAAGACGAGCCTAAAATTTCAGGAACTAACATCTCAGCAATTTTTACGTTAAAATTATCTATAGAAACGTCTGGGAGTTTGGTGGTCTCTGTGGACGTGTCCACTGAGAACACTAAACCCTGTTTCTCAAGTTTATCAGCGAGTTCTTCCTTTCCGATGGAAAGGAAAGCCAACTTCTGAAAATCTTCCCTCTTGGGCATTATTCTTAAACCGAGGAAGGTTGATAGAACCTCGCTAATTGGAAAATTGGCGAGCTTCTTCAGTGTTTCTTTTGATAATCTTTCTTGTGAATCTACTATTAATCGTTTTGGATCAGTATCAATCTTGACTACGTCAACGTTAGTGATCTTTTTCTTGATCTCAGCTGTAGATTCCTTGTTGGCTACTTTTTCTAATGCATCGGCTCCGCCGTTGGCGGCGCTGATGTTATTATCTGATGCTACTTTTGCTAATCCAAGATTCTCTAATTTTGCAATGACGCCGGATGTTTTTTCTGCCGGGATTGTTACAATTGATATGTCAAAGAACTTTGGGTTAGGGTTGATGGCGTAAACTTTCTTACCCGATGGCAAGACTTTACCCATATGGTATTTAAGATGATCGCAGTAATCAATACGCCGTTTTGCTCCATTACCGCACACGCTACAAAAATCTTTTTTTATTTTGCATCCCATCGACGTTTTTGGTAATTCTCCGGCGTCCATTCTGTCAATTATAGATTTAGCTTTTATTTTATCTAATTCTACAATTAATTCAACCCGCTGCATACCGGGATTATAGTGAGAAAAAATAACTTTTCCCATCGCTTTCTTCGGATCTTTATTTGCATGGTGGCTATAAACATAACCATTTTCCTCAAATGATTTGTGATAACCCATTTCAAAAACTGACTTCGGGAATGCGTCACTATTATTATTTGGGCCAAATCCTTCATAAGCAGAAAGCGCATTTATCAATGCATATATTTTATCTGCCTTAGCCTTAAGGGCATTAATAAAAACTTGCAATTCACCAGAATAAGAAGCAATCTTCTCCATCCCAGAACCTTGTTTTAGAATAGAAAATACTTCTGCATCAGTTTCATCTTGCCTATATTCTATAATTTTTTCTATCATTTATCTACTAATGCTTGACATGGATGGTGAATAACGCCTATGATATTTTGTTCTATCAGGCCCGGGAACTAAGGGAACCTTCTCTTTACCTAAATCCATTATAGATTTATATGTTGTAAGTGCCGACGGTAAAGCCGCTACTGGAACTTTACTTGCGTCTGTAGTTTTCTTCTGAATATCACTTAACATTGCATACATGTCTGGAGCCGGTCCAATATTCTCAGCAACATAACCTCTGGTTATGGTCTGCTTAATAAATGCTCCAGCCGCAGTTGGATCAGCAGCCATATTCGGAGCAAAATGCGCCAAGGATTCAAACAACCTTGCGACGTGTTCCGGATTTTGTTTCTTAAGAATCGGGTATGTTTCTAACATCTTAATGTAGTATTGTTTCTTTTTAGCTACCATTCCTCTACGCCGAACCGCTGCCTGAATAGCATCAACAGCTTCAGCTGCTACAGTTGTTCCAATTATTGTACCAGCAATTATAGGAGCTCTGCTACCTTTAACTGACTGATAGGCAGCCCTAACTTTACCCATAAAAAATGCATTTTTTACTAAATTTTTCATTTATTTATTTGTCCTTAGGAATTCAACTGTTTGTTTGGAAAGTAACTCGCCCTGCTGCCTTTTACCTCTTCTCTTACCTATGTAGTATGCAGCTGGTATTGCTCCTATTGCTATCGCTGTCATGGCTTTAGCATTCTTTTCTACATGTGTTACTACCTTGGTAGTAATGGGGGACGCAATGTCTGCTTTTTTGTATAATACCGGAATTTTGAGATCCTCGGCTATCTTTTTAAATCTATCTAAATTTTCGTTTATATGTTTATCTATTGCAATAACAGTAACAATGTTATTTTGAAGCTCTTGAGCAAGTTTAAACAACTCAGAACTGGGGTCAACAGCCGTGGGTGTTGACTCCGCTTTCTTTGTTAAATCTTTATGAGGAGCTTTTTCTTTGATGTCTTCCTCTATCAAAGGAATGATCACTTCGGATATTAACGGGGACGCGATCTTAATAGTATTGCAAGTGTTTGTAAAACAAATATCCTGTAACACGCCCTGGCGTGTTAGGTGTGCTAACTTACTTAAGTTAGCTTCAAAATTTGAAGAAGCCTCAAACTTGTGAGTATCGAAGTTCGACAACATGGACTCAACAAGGGATGCTTTCTTATAAATAGATGCTTTGTTATCCGCCGAAGGCGGGGTAACAAATGCATCCTCTGGATACAACTTTGTGTAAAGGCCAAATACTGGTTCCTCGGCATGAGGACTGTACGAAGTCGCATAATCATCATGTATAGAAGCTACCTTAGTTGGAGCCTTGTTTATTTCGATGTGAGCTACGCTCGCATCAGCTAAAGGAAACTCCAAGTACTTATCTTCCGCAGTTTTCATTAAACATAAATATGTTTCTTGATTTGCAGCTTCTGCTACGCGTTGTAGCTGTTGTTTATTAAGGCCACGAGTATGGCCTAATTTAACCAAGCCGTCATTTAACGACGCACCGGTGGTAACGTAGGAATTGGCTAATTGTTTTCCCAATTTTGTGAGGTCAGTAGCTAGCATTTTATAATGTAATCCTTTTTTGTGTTATTGTCAAGTAGTTTTTTCACTTTTTTAGTCAAAAAGTTGAAATAGTTGTCTAATTGCTATAATTCCAAACAAAATGGAATGTGTCCAGTCATCAATTCCTGCTTTTATGTAAGTTTTTCGGTTAAGTTCCTCGTTGTACTCTATTTGTAAATTTTGTAAATCTCCGGCTAAGTTGCCATGTTTCTCAGATTGAAGGTCTTCGAAGTTAGGAAGTACAATCTTTTGTTTAATAATTAAGTTAAAAAAATTATCCAAAGCCGACACCTTCCTTAGGGTGTAGGCTTTCATTTTCGGATTCCAACGCATCGGTTCTTTTTGTGTAGCTTCGTGTTGAAATTGGACTACTTTGTTAGCTCCGATGCGAGAAGCTATTTCAGAATTAGAAGCTTCGCCGTTTCCATAATCTGCGGACATCATGGCGCAATTCCACTTCTCCATTAACTTTGGTATTTCTCGATGGAGGAAGCTAAAATTGGCTTCTTCACCTATGTATTTTTTTGCCCAAGGGACTACATACTTTCCATCGCGATGTTGAATAATAGAAACAACAGTATACGATTTTGTTGAGTTCTGGGGACCCCAGTCAACAGAGAGTACACTCTCATAAGATTTGTCAAGCTTAGTCATCTTACGATCAAGACGCATTTCCGGATCACATACTGCTCTAATTTGTGCTTCTGTTACTGGTACAACACCCTCGTCGAAGGGGAGGGCAAGAACCTCGTTGTGGAATAAGGCTTTAGAGAAATTCTTTTGTTTAAGAATAATGTCCTTCGTCCAGTCAA
>Ga0114923_10002977_pt1 | contig 11420 bp, 14 predicted proteins | sample SumtaG_FD_89578 | JGI IMG/M metagenome (GOLD analysis project Ga0114923, IMG submission 89578) | Deep subsurface microbial communities from Indian Ocean to uncover new lineages of life (NeLLi) - Sumatra_00157 metaG | ecosystem: Environmental > Aquatic > Marine > Oceanic > Sediment | place: near...
ATTATAATAAGCATTAACCACGATCTTATTTTATCTTAAAATAAGATTTGCAGGGTAGTTTAAACGTATAAGGTTTATGCAGCGGGACTCTTCGGGAAAGAGGTGTCCATCTTTCAGTAATATAAGGTCTACCAACAAAAGGTCTAGTGAGACAACTCACTAGCAAGGATTAGAAATTTTTTGAACAGGGATACTTCTTTCAGCAACATAAGGTCTAGCGGATTGTACACCAGCACGTCTAACATATGGTTGTCCTGCTACAGGAGGAAGAGGCATTGGTTCTGCTACGGGCATACCTTCACCCTCTGGACACGGCATTACCCGTTGGACATCAACAACAGGTAATGAAGGATCGCATGGATCAGAAGGTTGTTTAACAGGACTCACATCTACCATAGGTATAGATTTTCCAGGTTCAGGACAATCCGGCTGCATTTTTAAGCTTTTTTCTAAGTCGGTTTGTGCAGGAGGGATGAAAAATAGTCCTATACCCACTAAAAGGGCAATAAGTCCGATTACGATCAGCGCCCATACCCACCACTCAGATGTCTTTTGATTATTTTGATCAATTGCTAATACCACAATTCCAGCAATTAACAGGATAATACCAATAAAGATCACAAAAGTTCCACCAATTTGGTAACTACTCCAAGCCATTTTTCCAATATGATATAAAAAACATCGTGCAGATGTTTTTAATATATTTACCGAATATATTTTCTACATACAACATTACGTTAGTGGTCTTGTTACAGCCGGCCATTGACTAGCTGGGGGTTGATTTCTTTGAGCAGCTGATAGTTTTACTTGGTGTTGGGGTATATATATAAAATTCCAATACCAATATAATATGCCAAAAATCACAAAAACAAAAATAAGAATGGCAATGATAATCCATCCGCCTGCCGTACTTACCATTTTTAATTTTATAACCCGTAGAAAAAAAATGGCGTTTATCGGTGATATTATCAGCGATATAGAGGGGGGCACTGAAAGCAAGAACGTAGTAAATGAAAATGTCTCAGCTATTGCTAGCGTTATCAATGAAGCTGTACAGAATTGCAGTCAAACAATTAGTGAGGAGATTTTTCAGAATATTGATATTACAGGTTTAAAAACTTTCGGTAATGTGGATATTAGTGCCAAAAATATGTTGATGTTGAAGGAAGGTTGTTTACAATCGGAACAAGCTACAAATCAATTGGACCAAGCTCTTCAATCAGCTGCTTCTCAAACGGCTACCGCCATCATTCAACAATTGCCATCGTTCAGCACAGCAAAATCTAAAAATATATATAATATCAATGCACAAATAGCTTCATCTATTAAGAACGAATTTGTACAAAATTGCTCTAATACTATAGATTCAGGTATCAATCAAAATATTAAAATTTCTGATTCCGAGATAGGCGGTAGTCTTGTTGTGGGAGCAGAAAATTACGTTTCAGATCTTGTAAGTTGTTCTACAAAAGGTGATGCAACTAATAAATTAAGTCAACAACTTATTCTTCAGATTCAGCAAGAAGCTAGCGCAAAAGTAGAAAATTTCTTCTTACCTTTTGTTATTGCACTCGCGTTAATTATTGGCATCATCGCTTTGTTCCTATTTTTACCCGCTTTACTTGGAGGACGAAAACCTAAAACTAAACAACAACAATCTGGGAATGGAACAGAAAAAATTCCAAGAGCAATTGGCAGAGATTCTAAACGTAGCCTCGGGTCAACAGCCCCTAGTTCAGCCTCTAGTTCATCAACAGCCCCTAGTTCAGCCTCTAGTTCATCAACAGCCCCTAGAGCATATAGATCGTCAACAGCCCCTAGATCATATAGATCATCAACAGCCCCTAGAGCATATAGATCATCAACAGCCCCTAGAGCATATAGATCATCAACAGCCTCTAGAGCATATAGATCATCAACAGCCTCTAGAGCATATAGATCATCAACAGCCTCTAGAGCATAAGATTATCTTAGTACAGGAAAGAGATATCTTAAAAGTTTGTGAGCAAAAGAAATCTAGACTTAAGTGTTGATTGGACAATTACATGATAATAATAATTACATGATGATAATAATTACATGATGATAATAATTACATGGTGATGACAATTATGTAATTATTAATGAGAATATTTACAAAACAAACAAAGGAAATCTAGTAACCAGCATAGGTTTGTTAAATGTTAAGGAACCATCCTCTCTTTCTAATGGCGGGTAAGAGTATTCTTTAATTTCTTGATAGTGATTTATTGATCTGGATTCAAGGAATTTAAGGAAGTGCATAAATGCAGTTTCTGAATCTACAGCCACGATATTGGTATCCCACGGAGCCATATAGCTATTTTCGGGTTGATAAATACACTTAATAGATTTATTTGGAGATATCAGCGGGTTAAATATATGTTCAATATATGTTTCTATGATACGATGTTTATCAATAAAGGATCTAGATATAATTTCTCGAATTATGATATTATCATCTTCCATATTTATGATAACTTCAGGTATAAAACTATAAAATACTCTTATCTCATAAGGGACGCTCACATCACGACTGACAGTAGAGACATATCTTCTTGAATCTAACGTATGACATGCTCCTTTACCTAAAAATACGTAAGTGGGTTTGCACCCTATACACAAAACCGTAAATGTATCTTGATAATTAACTTTTTTCCGTAAAGCATCTATCTGTTTTGCAAATAGAGATGGAGGAAAGCGCGATAGGATACAATTCTTCCTATAGGCTTTTGGTAATAATTTTCTTACATATGTATCATCAACCACTCTTTGTAGTATCGAACAACACATCCTCACGGTTGCTAATTCCATGATATCTAACTTTTGTAACATTAAAACAAGTATTTCAGTAGGAAGATGTATTAATGAAGGAGACTCCATGATTAATACGATAACAAAAGTTTGAAAACAAAACAAAATTTACATATTTCATTTTTAGACACCTACTTGATAGCTGTTAATATAATAATAGTCCAGAATCCTCGACCTGCAGTATCATTTTATCAGTAAATATTATACTCCTACATTGATTTCTCCAGTCCGTATGACATCCGAACTTGGTTCAGTATCTTTAGTCCTATGACTATGAATGTTGATAAATTGCTTTTCAGCTGTTGTCCCATCCTCTTTATCCACAAAGAGATAATAAACAAGTAGGATTAATACAATAGCGATAGTGACTAATGCCACTGTAACCCAAAATCCTCTACCAACACGTTGCTCATCATTACCAACGCCAAATTTAGCTTGAAATAACTCATCTAAAAATGCAAAAATTGTCCCAACAGAGAAAAAAATAATAGCTCCTAATACAAAGGTGATTATCTCCTTCATTTATTATATTTCATCAAAAAAGTTCTTTTTCTCTGTTAATATATTAACAGGAACATTATTTAAATATAATAGATTATATTCATCCTACAATTTACACACACCACCTTCACATTTCCCACTATCACAAGCACCATTTCTGCATAATTTGAACCATCTACTTCCTTTACATCCTTCACGACAATCGGTTAATGCATAATACAAAACATAAATCACAATCACAAAAACGAGGAAGAAGGACAATAATGTATAGATTGTAAGTGATACTTCGTTTTCTTGTCCTGTAATTTCTTGTATTGGATACATTACAAACAATATGATATAGGCGATAAAATACGCCAAAATAAAACTAGAGAATAAGGTCAATCCCAAACATGAGTAAAAGCATACCAGTAAAAATAAAAACAATGCAAATGCTGCCGCAATAGCAGCAGGCAAAGAATCCATAACTCTCTTTACGATTACGCCAGATATTATTGATGATAAACGAAAAATAAAACATATTACATTTATAAGAAAATACTTATATAATATCTATGTCGGGAATACGGTTCCTAAAAAACCTCAAAACTCCTCGAGGTGAACCTATTGTGTATATTAACATTGATAATGAGGGATGGTTTTCATTGCGCCAAATTGGAGACTTATTTTTCCCTGATAGAACTGAGGATGGATTGCAACTGCTGCTATGGAGTTGTAAATATGCCAAAAGTGGTGCGTATTATAATACGGCTCTAGCAGATTGTACGTACAGAAAACTTTATGATTACAAGATACTGCGTATATTACATGATGTTGATATTGATATTACTTGGATTGTTGACGTTCATTCTGTACAAAATATATTGCTTGTAATGGATCCTCAGGTTCGAGCATCTTTACTTTTACCTTTTTATGATATTCTCAAAGAAATGTTAAAAAGGGGAGGACGAAAACGAGCTGTAAGCAATAAAGAACGCTTGAAAATTGCTGCTAGCCAAGAATGGAAATGTAAGCTATGTCCTAAAGATTTTAGCAAAACTCTTAATTTTGAAATCGATCATATATTCCGTTGGGGTGCAGGAGGAAGTAATAGACGTCTTAATTTGCATGCGTTGTGTCCAGATTGTCATGCTCTTAAAACAGATGAGGAAAAACATCGAATCTTCCAAGCTCTATGTTGATATACATGATATCATGTATATAATCTTTATTTTGCTTTACTTGGATGGTAGTTTTATTTCGTCAATCATGATGAACAGTAATATATTATATTATCAACATGTTCATGTTCCATGTTTATAATGAATTGCGGATTGGGTATGTCTGTAAGTAAACAATGTTACGTCCTTTATTAGTGGTAAGATATCTTGCAGTATTGAAGGACTGACTACCATCTTCAATATTGTTCAAGATATAAGATTTCAAGGAAGTTAATTTGTCACAGTTCATATTCCAAAATATGATGGACTGATTGTAAGCTAATTCTGAATGATCCAAACATTGCTTTATATCGTGGACAAAATCAGGAACATAATCCCATTCTTGGCTAATACACATGAGTTTACACGCAAACTCTTGGTAATCTTCAATGTAATAAGCGCCTGTTTTTGGATCAAGCTCTCCATATTTCTTAAGTAAATGACCATAATCCAATTTATCGGCATCCAAAGTGGGTGTGATCTCCCAAGCTTGAACATCCAGACCAGATACATCTACATCATCATCACCAACATATTGGACATTTTCTCTATATTCTTTAGTCAACGCTAGTTGTGATTGAGGTATGGTTAAATCTCCTTCAAAAACAAAGTTGAGAGCAAAAGGTGTATTAAAACTCTCCTTGAATCCAGTAGTTCCTTGTTTATCATTGCTTATCATCCACACTACATCTGCGCTTTCAGACATTTTGTAAACTTTAGGGTTGATCTCCAGTGACTCGCTGAAAATAATAGGAAAGAATTCAGCAGTTGAAAGACACTGGATCACCACAAAATCATACTCCGTAACAAGTTTAGGTTTTACAGGCTTTCTGTAAGCAAATAATGTTTGCTGAACATAGCCTGGTTTCGATGTTTCCTTAACTGATGCTTTCTTTTCTGCAGATTCCTCGACTTGTTTGTCTTCAACCTCTTTCTCCTTTTCTTGGGGTATAGGTTCTTCAGCTGAAGTTTCTTCTTGTTCGTCTTCTTTCGCTAGATTACCATCTAATTTTTCACCGTAAAGGTTTCTAAGTACTTTATAAAGATCGGCCTTCTTGGTGTATTTGGAACGACCTACAAGCTTGCGGTCCGTTGCAATCTTGCGAAGATCTTTCATGGTAAACTGATCCATAGTACGAGGTTTCAAAGTTTGCTGGCTATAATTCCGTCCCAATTTTCAATTTTTCGCTATTCACATAAGGGGGTTCTCACAAAATAGCTTAAAGAAATAAAGTTTAGAGTAAGTTATTGGAAAATAAAGTAAAAGGTAAAATAAAAGAATTTTTCCCTAATCTTAAAATGGCAGATCAAGTTGGAGTTATTGACACCTCACTTATCAGGGAAGAAGAAAAACGCAAAAGACGGGAGGAAAAGGAACGTAAGGAAAAATATCGACGCCGCAAAGAAAAAGATGCCTACGAAGATATAGGCAGGAAAGCTGTTCCCGAGTGCGTTCTTATGGAAAGAGAGTCTCAGCGTAGGAAAGATATACAAAGAATGCGCATGAAACGTAAGAACAAAAAGGAAAAATACGCTCGGGAAGCCGCATATGCAAAGTATGCTAAGAAGCATGGACACTCTAAATATGGAGGAAGTTATGGAAGTAAAGATAAAGATGAAGAATTCTTTATACCACGAACAGGCTTCGGAAATGGCGGAGAATATAGATATAAATCTAGCAATAAACGGTGAGGCAGGTAGGTAACCCACACAAATAATGCTATCAAGGTGATTTTACTATGAAAAATCTGGATGAAAAGTGAATCTCTATTTTGAAAAAAATCAGCATAAATTGATATGGATGAAGCTATGAAGTTTGGGATTGTGGTGCATTACTAAGTTATAGCAGATTTAATATACCTTATCCGAGAAATTGTCTAAGATAAATGTGTATGTTGTACTATAATAATGCTGCTACTTGTAATATTTGTATTGTCCATAATAACAACGGATGTGCTGGGTTACGGTGGAGGAAATTTAATCTTTATTATCTCTGTTGCTAATCCTATGAATATGTATGATATATTTCTGGGATTTAACGGAATTTGGAAAGGCGATGGAGTCATGATAATTAAAGATTTAAGAGCAATGTATCATCAATAAAATTTTAATTGGAAAGGGGCATTGTAAAGTGTAATCAAATTGTCCTTCAACTTCGTTATAACAATTATATAATTCTACTTATATAATTGTTATAACGAAGTTGAATTTTTTTATATTATATACTCATCATACATACGCGTTTAAATGGCTCATTGGGATGAATTAAAAACTTTACTGACTGATCTATCTTCCGAATCAAGAGAACAATTACTGAGTTACACACGGATTAATAAAAGCATTTTCCCTTTCATTAAACAACATGCGAAGGATACTTTGAAACCAGAGTATCCTTCTCCGATTATATACAAGAAAATAAAAGTATCGCAAATACAAGCCCTTATTTGGCTATTACAGGGCAAAATATATTTTAGCACCGTAGATTGTTGTGAAGGAGAATTCTATCGAGAATTCTCTAAAAATGGACGGGATGGAACACTTGCGCCAGAATTGACTTATCACAAGGCGTTTTGGATAGAAATACAGAATCGAAATCTGGAACTTTGCATTGATAAAAAATTGTTTGATAGACATGTACCTAGATTGTCCAACATGTTGAAGGTTTTAAGAATTCCGGAAAATCAGTGCCGAATCGATAAATTCAAAGAAGTTACGCTGGACTCACATACAGGAATTCACCCTATACCTCACGAGATATTCGACAGAATTCTACATATAATGAATGAAACGTGAATGGATTTTAATTAAATAAATATGTAAAACATATTTATATGATATTAATATTAGAATATACTCTATTTATTCAGCAGAAAGAAGTCTCGTCCGTATAAAATATCGTAATTTCTATTTGTAGGATCCAAAATACGAACATCTGGGTTCATTTCGTCTAAAGCTCGATTTACCAAAGCTTCTGTGAACCGTGCTAAGAATCGATATGCTAGATACATATCCGTTGTAGTGCCATCATCGAAGTAAACACCCATTAATTTTGGATTCCTTTGAATATCAAAGATAAGTTTTTGGCTTGCAAGGGGTTTTATTCTCATATTTTCAACAACAAAGAGATTATTTTCATCTACAGATACATCAACAATAGCTATCCGAGCGGGTTCCCAGAAAGATAATGCAAATTTCTTATCTTTAGGGTCTTCAGGCGCTTCCAAAATGAAATAGGCTTGATATTTGTCTGTATCATCCAGTTTTTGATACCACATGGGTGTTTTACCACGTTTGTAGTAATAAACTACATGATCGGTGTTGGTGTTGACCATGGATATATAAGATGAAAGTTCACCTAAATCTTCACTAATTGACAGAAAGTGTGCTGGTGTATACTTTTTGGGACGCGGAAAATCTCCATCTTTAGTATTAGCTTGCAACATTATAAGTAAATTGGGTTCGAGTTTAGTATCGATCAAAAATGGGTAGCCTATTTTAGCGCCCATTATACTTCCTGCTATGGCAGCATTGGTATCTGTATCTCCGCCCAATCGAATCACCCAATTGATCGCTTCTGTATAATTATCAAAGTTTAATAAGCAATACACCGCACAATAAAAAGCATGAGCAACCCATCCCCTACCAATTTTCATCACATCACGCACCTCTTTGTTTCTTGCTTGGCGGATAGCTTTGATAATCTCTGGTTGTTTTGCAGAACCAAGAGGATCTATACCCGACATACCACCAAAAAGCAACTCACGAAGGAGCTTTACGTAAATTACCCCAGCCTCACGATTGACATCGTTGGGATTGGTTAAATCCACATCCGTAATCACATTTTCGTAATTTTTCCCTGGACTTAATGCTAAAGGCGCGCATCGCATTAAAGACCCATTTGATTGAGCATCTTTGGGGTTAATACCGTCCTTAAGTGAAGAGTCAAAACGTTTGATACGACGTTTTTCATAGGTTGCAATAGCTCTTTTACCTTTGGACTTGATACCAGCGAATAATTTACGCGTATTGGCTCCCATGCCCATAGGTTTAGAGTTTGCCCATTCAATATATTGCAAAATTGCTTCATCTCGATTATATTTGCCGCCCGAGTTTACTATACTCTGAGCTAAGGCAATCGTCATTTCCGTATCATCTGAGACCTGACCAACCACACCATATCGAACACCTTGAAACCTAGATCTCATCATTGGTTTGTACTCTAACTTTCCATTGTATTTAGAAACGGAAATACTATAGCGAAATTCAAAAGGAACACCTAAAGCATCTCCTAGAGCTCCACCATAAAACATGGAGAGAACATTCCACCAATAAGTTGTGTTTTCCTCTGACATTTATATTTACATATAAATCTCACAAAGTTTTCCTTGTCAAATCTTACAAAATTTCATACGGTGTTATTTCTCCTGTATTCAGATCATGTCGACCCAATGCCATTCCACCACGACGAATGTGGTCTCTTGCCACAATGGAGCCGTCGGGGACACGTCTTGTGCCGTCACTTACGGTACATTCATATTGACCACGGGGATGTCCTTTTTCGTCGGTATATATACAATCCCAATGGTGAGGAAACGAAATATTACTTTTGTGTTGGTCCATCTGTTTATAATCTGATATTTTCTGCTTATGAACTTTCCAATACAGCAAGTTGATCTCGAATATATTTTCGTTGGAATTCTGGACTAAAAATTTCATCAGCTAATGCTTTAGCTGATTTAGCTATTTCTTTGGCAAGGTCATCGTTCTCAATCAAGAATGTGATTTTGTCTCTCAATACATCTCCAAAATGTTCTTCTTGAGGATTTACCATCACACAGTTGACATTGTCTTTCAAATAATCCTTAAACCAATAGCTGTTGCCCGGGTCAGTAATCAAAATCGGTACTGATCCCGAACCAAATACCCACTGTAGTGCAGAGGCAATCATTCTTCCATCCATGATTAAAATGTATTTATAGTTCATGTGCTCGGATAAGGGTACTGGACGTCCATTAAATCCGTTATATCGTTTATCAAAGTATTTAATGTCTATCATATGTCTAAAAGAGGCCCACGGGGTTAATACAGGTTTTACATCTGCAAATGGAAAATCATACAGTTCTTTGATGGCAGGTTGTCTAAATGGCCATGCTACACCTCTCCAATATGCAATGCTCTTCCGTTCTTCCCACGGTAAATCTATATTATCTGCCTCAGTTCTCAAAACCTTGTCAAGACCAAATTCAAAAATATCATCATCTAAAGGCAAATTAATTAAGGGTATTGTCATATCATGCGGTTCTCTGGAACATAAAACGCCCATTGCCACCTTCTCAAGGTTCCCATACATCTTCTCTGCCTTTTCGTAATCTGGAAACTCACATCCTCGCATGACCCCGTCCCCATGAGGAAGTATTAAGGATATATTGGAACTAATAGAGTATAAATACTTGAGAATATATCCATTTTTGCCAAATTTACTGTGTTTATTGTTCCAAAAATCTAAGTGGGGAGACAATAAAATAAGTTTCATTTATATTATATACACAATTACATTTAAGAAATTTTGAAATCCATAAATCTTTAAATACATCCATAATAAGACTAAAGTAACACTATTAGTCTTATTATGGGCATTTTTGAAATTGAACGAGTGCGAAAATACTTGGATGCTCGCTATCAAACGGTAGTTGAAACAGGAACTACGTTAGGATATAGTACTTTAGCCCTTGCTAGAAGTTTTAAGGTAGTTCATACTGTCGAACTCAACGAAAACTTATATAAAATTGCATGTCGAAATTTTGAAAAGTTCACTAGCGTGGAATGCCATTTTGGGGACTCAAAAGAAATTCTTCCTCGTTTAATTCCAACATTAAGTGGTCAGGTCGTATTTTTTCTGGATGCTCATTGGAGTGGAGATGAGTCTGTAGATTGGGATAATAGCGTGTGGAAAGGATATGGAGTAGATACATCTTATTGTGGAGACGATCCAACACCAGAAAATCAATCTCCACTGCTAGAAGAGATAAAAATTATTGTAGATAATTATCCAGAAGAATGTATTATTTATATTGATGATGCAGACAAATTTGATGAAAATGGTAAGGGAAAGATTAACACGGGATTTATGGGAGAAAATTGGAGTCACCTATCCGTAGATAAGATCAAAGAGATAATCAAAGATAGAATGATAACTTTTGATTTAGTGGAAGATCAGCTTGTAATCAAACTTCGATCTTTAACTGATGATGAACCGGTTAAGGATATTAAAGAATGGAGTCCAGCAATTAAAGTTCAAGGACCAAGAGGATTTGACGAATTTAATGGACCAATAATTGGTTCCCAAGAGTTTTCGTTCGGGTTGTAAAAATTGTTTATATATTCGTGATCACGAATATATAACCTTATTTTTCGAATGTCTATTTTTTATACATAGAAAAATGGACTTGACTCAACTTAAATTAAAAGAACTCCAGGATATAGCCCGCAAACATAGTTTAGCGAAGTGGTCCAGATTAAACAAAGCAGATTTGATTGAATTCCTTCAAGAAAAACTAGAAATGCTTTCAGAAGAAGTTCCTGAAATAGTTAAAGGCTCAGCACTAGTAAAATTCGTAAATATTCCTATTATATACCCCGAATTAGAAGAAGAGGATGATGATGCGACGGAGGAAATACCAGGATTAGCAGAACTTGGATTAATAAGATCTATCGCAAGAGAAGAAGAGACCAAAAAAATGGAAGACAAAATGGAAGAAGAGGATGATGAAGAGACTGAGGAAATGGAAGAGGAGGATGATGAAGAGACTGAGGAAATGGAAGAGGAGGATGATGAAGAGACTGAGGAAATGGAAGAGGAGGATGATGAAGAGACTGAGGAAATGGAAG
>Ga0114923_10002978_pt1 | contig 11414 bp, 12 predicted proteins | sample SumtaG_FD_89578 | JGI IMG/M metagenome (GOLD analysis project Ga0114923, IMG submission 89578) | Deep subsurface microbial communities from Indian Ocean to uncover new lineages of life (NeLLi) - Sumatra_00157 metaG | ecosystem: Environmental > Aquatic > Marine > Oceanic > Sediment | place: near...
CCATGAGTGGGATTATTCTTTGGATGAAAGCGCCAAGATTCCTATTGGTGTGTTCTATAAGGTGAATAAGCCAAGTTTTGAAGAGAAGCGTGAGACATTAAAAACTCCTTGGTATAAAATCAAAAGAGAAGTTAATTGGGAGAATATGATAAAGAAGTTTCAATAAACAAAAAGCCCGCTTAAAGCGGGTTTTTGATTTGATAAAATAGTTTTTTAGACTTGTCCAATCTGAATATCTGCTCCTAAGCTTTTGAGCTTTTCTTCAAATCTTTCATAGCCTCTTTCAATATGATGAACGTTCTCAATCCTGCTTGTTCCTTCTGCAATTAAAGCTGCTAAAATTAATGTTGCGCCAGCTCTAATATCAGCAGCAGAAATATCATTGGCAATTAGTTTTGTTTTTCCAAATACTAAAGCTCTATGGGGGTCAGTAATTTCAATATCAGCTCCCATTAATTTTAATTCTGATAAATGTCCAAATCTGTTTTCATATAATGGGTCATGAATCAATGATTTTCCTTGAGCCTGGGTTAGTAATACTGTTGCCTGAGGCTGTAAATCAGTAGGAAATCCTGGATGAGGCAAAGACTGGATTTTAGTAGGCTTAAAGTTTTCTGATTTTTTAATAAGAATTTCATTTTCTTTAACTTCAAAATTAATTCCTATTTCTTTCATTTTTTCCAAGAAAAATGTTAAAGCCTTTGGATCTACGTTTTTAATTATTCCCTCGCCTTTGGTTAAAGCAAAAGCTAAGAAGAATGTTCCTGCTTCAATCAAATCAGGGCAGATTGAATGTGTTACTTCATTTAGATTCTGAGTTCCTTGAATTTCTAGATCATGGGTTCCATTTCCTTTGATGTTAACACCCATCTTTATTAGAAAATTCCCTAAATCCTGTACATTGGGTTCGCAAGCCGCTGTTTTAATTTTAGTTATTCCTTGGCATTTAGATGCCAGCATCATGAGGTTTTCAGTAGCAGTAACTGAGAATTCTTTTAGAACAATTGTTTTTCCATAAATTGTTTCTGGGGCCTGGAAATGGTAAAAGCCGTCTGATTCTTCAACTTTTACTCCTAATTTTTTAAATGCATCCAAGTGGGCTGATATTGGCCTTAAGCCGATTTTATCTCCTCCTGGACGTGGAATTTTAAAACTTTTAAATCTTGATAAAAGAGGGCCGATTAAAAGCACTGACATTCTCATTTTTTTGAATAAGTCAGCAGACATTTTGTTTGGGTCAACGTTTTTAGGGTCAATTTTGATTTTGTGGTCATTGATCCATTCTATTTCAGCGCCCATCTGTTCCAAGATTTTAATTAGATTCAAAATATCACTTATTCTGGGAATATTATCAATTATTGAAGGTTTTTCTGATATTAAAGTGGCACACAAAACAGGACCAGCAGCGTTTTTGTGGCCTTGGATTATGACTTCTCCTTGAAGAGGTTGTTTGTTGCCTTTTACTATAAATGTCTTTTTCATAATGGATTATTATACGGTGAATTTTCGTTTTTGGCAAATCTTGTCTCTTGTTCCATATTTTACTATAATATGCTATAAAACTATCTATGATTAAAAAAGCTGTTATAGCTGCTGCGGGTCGTGGCACCCGTATGCTTCATATAGCTAAAAATAAACCTAAACAATTAATAAAGGCATGCGATGCTCCTTTTTTAAGTTTTCTTTTGGATAATCTTATAGAGGCAGGGTATAAAGAGTTGATTTTGGTTGTTGGTTATAAAAAAGAGAAAATAGAGGAGTTTTTAAAGAAATACAACTATAATGTTAAAGTTGTTGACCAGTTTGAGGTTTTGGGGAAAGATAAATATGGAACAGCATGCGCCTTGGAGTGCGTGGAAAATATTGTTGGCAACGAGAATTTCATAATGGTTTACGGAGACAATCTTTTTTCAGCCAGGGATCTTAAGGTCTTAAATGTTAATGATGATTGGAATTGCATGGCTAGTTTTTATCATAACAGTCCTCAAAGATACGGCGTTTTAAGCGCTGAAGACGGATTCTTAAAAAAAATAGTTGAGAAGCCGAAAAAACATATTGGTAATTTAATAAATATAGGGCTATATAAATTTACTCCAGAGATTTTTGAAAAATTAAAAAAAGTAAAACTTTCACAAAGGGGAGAATATGAAATAACTGATGCCATCAACTTTTTAGCAGAGGAAAAGAAAATGAAAGTAATAAAAATTCATGATTACTGGTTTGATTTCAGTAATCCAGCGGATATCATTAGAGTTTCTAAGTTTTTAAAAAAGAGAAAGTAAGATTAATAAATTTTTAATGAACTTGAAGCACAAAAATAAAAAAATAGTTTGCTTAGGAGGAGGCAATGCTATGCCAAAAGCAGTGCTCGTTAGTTTAAAAAAACACCCGGTTCAAATATCGGTTATTTGTGCAATGCTTGATTCTGGCGGTTCAGCAGGCCGTTTAAGAAAAGATTACAAGATTGTTTCCCCTGGAGATATTAGAAGGGCATTTATTGCTTTGGCAAATACTTCTCCTGTTATTGAAAATCTATTAAATTATAGATTTGAAACAGGTGGTTTAAAAGGACATAATTTTGCCAATCTTTTGATTACTGCGCTTGAGCTTTCAACAAAGAATGACTACGAAAAGATTTCTAGTGAAATATGCAAGATTTTAAATATTAAGCATGAGGTTTTGCCAGCAACCTTAGACAACTCTACTCTTCACGCAGAATTAGAAAACGAGAAAGTGATTACAGGCGAAGCTAATATTGATATTCCCAAGCACGATGGGGAATTAAAGATTAAGAAAGTTTTCTTAAAACCAAGAGCAAGAGTTTATCCAAAAGCAATTGAATCAATTAAAAAAGCAGATTTAATTGTGATCGGCCCTGGCGATCTTTATTCGTCTTTAGTTCAGATTCTGCTGGTGGAGGGAATGGCTGAGGCAATTAAAAAAAGCAAAGCTAAAACAGCATATATCTCTAATTTAATGACTAAACATGGTGAAACAAACAAATTTAGCGTTCTGGATTTCTCAAATGAAATTGAAAAGTATTTAAATAATAAGTTAGATTATATAATTTATAATGTAAAAACCCCTTCTTCTGTAAGGTTAAAGTTGAATCAAAAAAAATATCCTGAATTTTTAAGCCTGGTTGGTTTTGATAAAATGCCAAAAAACAAAAGATTTATTGGAGAAAATCTAATAACGTCAGCAGGCGAGATTGTTCACGATTCAAATAAAGTTGTAAAAATAATTCTTTCTTTAATATGATAAAACAAGCAGTAGTTTTAGCTGCAGGAGCGTCTAATCGTTTCTGGCCTTTGAATAAAAGGAATAAATGCTTAATAAAAATAATGGGGAAGCCATTGATTTTCTATACCTTGCAGGGTTTGAAAAAAACAGGGATTTCAAATGCAATCATAATTCAGAATTCAACAAAAGATGTTGAAAAAGAGCTCAAAAAATACAAAATAGGGATAAAGATAAAATTCTTGATTCAAAAAAAAGCAAAAGGAATGGGCAATGCCTTGTGGCAGGCAAAAGATCTATTAAAACACAGGTTTTTAGTTATTAATGTTGAAAGGGTTGATATTTGGGAAATACTTGAAAGCGTAAAAGCGCAAATTAAAAAACATGAGAGTCTTTTGTTTGGAAAAAAAACAAAAAACCCTGAATTGTTTGGAATAATGAAACTTAAAGGCGGCAAGGTTTTGGGCATCATTGAAAAACCAAAAAAAGGAAGAGAGCCGTCAAAGACAAAAGTTCTCGGAGTTTATATCCTAGAACCCAGTTTTTTTAAAATTTACAGAAAAATTAAAAAGCATGTTTATGATTTTGAAGATGCTTTGAATGTGTATATAAAAGAAAATAATGTTAGGGCTGTGATTTTAAAAACAGACAAAAAGCCTCTTCTAAAATACTCTTGGCATTTATTTGGAATGAAGAATTATTTATTTGATAAATTCTTAGAGTCAAAAATTGAAAAATCAGCTCAAGTTTCAAAAAAAGCAGTTATTGAAGGAAAAGTATATATTGGCAAGAATACAAAGGTTTTTGAAAATGCTGTTATCAAAGGACCAGTATATATTGGCGATGACTGCGTTGTTGGGAATAATGCTTTGGTTCGTGATTACACTAATTTAGAAGATAAAGTTTTAATTGGTGCAAATGCAGAAGTTAAAAATGCAATTTTTTCTGAAGGTAGCCACATGCATTCAGGATATATTGGAGATTCCATAATTGGAGAAAATTGTAGAATGGGAGCTAATGCGGTTACTGCTAATGTAAAGATTGATAGGGCAATAATTAAAAGCATTATAGAAGGTAAAAAAATTGAAACAGGATTAAAAGCTTTTGGATGCGTAATAGGCGACAATACAAAAACAGGGATTAGCTGCTCTTTTATGCCCGGTGTTTTAATTGGTTCAGATTGCGTTATTGGCCCAAATTCAGTTGTAATGAAAAACATTGAAGACAATAAGTTGTTTTATACAGAGTTTAAGAAGGTAATAAAGAAGAGAAGGTAATAAAACTAGTAAAGAAAACAAAAAGCACCTTTTAAGGTGTTTTTAGCTTGTGGGCAAGGTGGGACTCGAACCCACACGGGTATAAAACCCATAGCATTTTGAGTGCTACGCGTAAACCAGTTCCGCCACTTGCCCGATATTTAATTCTTTATAACAATTCTCTTTTTGTCAATCTATTCTGTCTTGTTTTTTTCTTCTTGGATATAGCTACATTCTTTGCTCGAGCACTTGATTTGTTTTCTTTTAGTTTCAACCAAAGCAGATTTGCATTCAGGGCATTGTTCTACGGTTTTTTTACCTAAATTCAATAATGCTTTTTTAGTGACGGGCTTATCCCAGGTAGCAAAGTCACACTTGGGCCAGTTTGAACAGCCGTAAAAGATTTTTTTTGTTTTAGTTCTTTTTTCTACTACTTCTCCATTTTCGCATTTTGGGCATTTAATCTTTAAATCATTTTTTTTCATTGATTCTGTATATTTGCATTTTGGCCAGTTTGAACAGGCATAGAATTTGCCAAATCTTCCAAATTTAATCAGGATTTGGCTTTTGCATTCAGGACATTTTTTTCTTGTCTTTTCATAGGTTAATTTTTTATCAGGAAGCTCTTCTTGTTTCTGGATTAATGTTTTTTCAAAGTCAGTGTAAAATTCTTTTATAACTGGAACCCATTGTTTTTTTCCTTGAGCAATTTCATCTAAATCCTGTTCCATGTTTTTTGTAAAATCAATGTCAACAATATTTGGAAAATGTTCTACTAATAAATCATTAACTTTGATTCCAATTTCAGTTGGCTCGAATCTTTTTTGCTCATTTTTTTCAATATAATTTCTTAATTGAATTGTGGACATTATTGGGGCATAAGTTGATGGCCTTCCAATTTCATGCTCTTCCAATGCTTTGATTAAACTTGCTTCATTATATCTAGCAGGAGGCTGGGTAAAGTGTTGGTCAGGAATGATTTTAATAAGTTTTAAAATTTCACTAATTTCTAAAGAAGGAAGTTCATTTTCTTCAAACTTGACTGGATATACTTTTAAAAACCCGTCAAATTTTAGAGTCTGGCCGTTTGATCTGAAGGTATAGTTTTTAGCTTCAATGTCAATTTTTATGGAATCAAAAATAGCTGGCTTCATTTGGCTTGCCATAAATCTTTGCCATATCAATTGATATAATTTAAAAGTGCTACTGTCTAATTCTTTCTCTAGGCTTTCTGGAGTTTTGTCTGGATAGGTTGGCCTTATTGCTTCATGGGCTTCCTGCGCTTTTCCTTTTGCTTTGAATCTTCTTGAGAATCCTGGCCAGTAATTACTGCCATAATTATCAATGATAAATTTTTTAGCTTGACTAAGAGATTGAGCAGATAGATTTAAAGAATCAGTCCTGTGATATGTGATAAAACCTTTTTCATACAGTTTTTGGGCTAAATACATTGTTTTTTTCGCTGGATAGTGGAATTTGTTGTAAGAAGTCTGCTGAAGCGTAGAAGTTTTAAAAGGAGCAAAAGGATTTCTTGTTTTTTCCTTTTTTTCAATATCAATGATTTTATATTCAGCTTTTTTCAAATCTTTTAAGATTTGATGTGCCTGCTTTTTATTTTCAATTTCTAACTTTTTAATTACTTTCCCATCTTTTTTAATAAGCAGTCCTTTGAATTCTTTTTTTTCTTTTTCAAATAAAGCTTCAATGCTCCAGTATTCCTGTGGCTTGAATTGTTCAATTTCTTTTTCTCTTTCTGCAACTAATCTGACAGCAACTGACTGAACTCTTCCAGCAGATAATTTTCTGGCAACTTTTTTCCATAAAAGAGGCGATAACTTATAACCAACCAATCTGTCTAAAATTCTTCTTGCCTGCTGGGCATCAACTAGCTGCATATCAATATCTCTTGGGTTTTCAGCAGCACTTTTAACAGCTGATTTCGTAATTTCATGAAATACAATACGTTTGGCGTCTTTTAATCCCAGAAGCTCTTTTAAGTGCCAGGCGATTGCTTCTCCTTCTCTGTCAGGATCCATTGCCAAATAAATTTCATCTGCTTTTTTAATTTCTTTCTTTAATTCTTTTATTGTATCTTTTCTTTTTTCAATTGCTTTGTATTCAGGAGTAAAATTATTTTCTATATCAATACCAATTTTTTTAATAGGCAAATCACGAATATGTCCCATTGTTGCTGAGATCTTATAATCTTTTCCTAGAAACTTTTTTAAAGTTTTTGATTTTGTTGGACTTTCTACAATTACTAATTTCATAAACAGTTTTGATTATATGTGATTGACATAGGTTATCCCAAGAATTTCATTGTTAGTCAAGTTTTTTAAATCAAAAAAGCTTAAAGCTCTTTTGCTTTTTTAAAATATTTTCATTTTAATTTTATTCTTTGTTAAATTCATTCATTGCTTTTTCCAAGTCATTTTCCAAATAAAAAGAAATAGCTCCCAAAGTTTTCTTAATTGCTTTTTTAATTATTAATTGTTCAGTTTTGCTAAACTTTTTTAAAACAAATTTATCTAAATCTTTTGGTTTTCTTTTTGGTTTTATTCCAATTCTAAAGCGGATAAAACTTTTTGTTTTTAATTGATTGATTATTGATTGAATTCCTTTGTGTCCTGCTGCGCCTCTGTTTTTTGATATTTTCATTTTTCCAATATCAAGATCAAAGTCATCATGAATTACAATAATATTGTCTGATTTTAATTTGTAGTTTTTAGCTATTAACTTTATAGATTGACCCGATGAATTCATGAAAGTTTCTGGCAGAGCTAGAATTGTTTTTTCTTTTTTAGAAATCAAAGCCTTCATTTTTTTCTTTGATTCAAAATCAGAAAAGCCAGCTTTCTTTTGAAAACTTTTAATTATTAATCTGCCAAGATTGTGTCTGGTAGATTTATATTGCTTTCCTGGATTACCTAATCCGATAATAAGTTTCATGTTTATGTATTATTTAATAAATTTTCAATAGACTCAAGTTTTAAAAGTGCAATGCTCAATAACTAAAAGGTTATTTAGCCTTTAAATCAAAGATATAAATATACGTCCTTTTTTCTTTTTCAACTTCGTTAAATACGAAAAAACTGATAAAATGAACATATAAAACTATGCAAGAAAATATTATAACAAAAGAGAAAGCTGATGAAGTAATGACGATTAAAGGAGAAGCAAGGGGCTTTGCGATTAAAGACGATATTTCTTATATTAATTCCAAATTTGGACAGGAAGGTGTAGACAAGATTGAAGCCGAAATGGAAAAGCTAGGGTTTCCGATTAAATACAATGATATAAGGCAGATGGATTTTTACCCTGTGGGATTGGCTGGCATTACACAATTAGTGATTAAAAAACTCTTCAATTTTGATGACCAAGAATATCGCAAAATGGGCTTTTTTAATGCCAGACTTCCAATACCAGTGAGATTGTTCTTAAGGCATTTTCTTTCTCTTAAAGTTTTGGCCAGCCACGGTCAAAAACTTTGGCGAAAGTATTATAGAGTTGGCAATTATAGGGTATCAGAGATCAATGAAAAAGAAGGGTATGTTATTTCCATAATTGATGACTTCAATATAACAAGAACGCTTTGTCATACTATAAGCGGTTATTTGGCAGGGTTGGTCCAAATGACCATCAATAAACCCACGACAGGTAAAGAAATAAAATGTACCTTTTTAGGAGATGACCATCATGAGTTTTTGGTTAAGTGGGAGACTAAAAAATAGTTAACTTGGCTATACGTATTTGTGTTTCGATATAAATATTTCTTAAATTTAAAATATACTTAAAAATTTAAGCTTGCCAAACACGAAAAAACTGGTAAAATAAGCGTATTATGAGAGATTTCTTCGCTTTTTTATTTGAGACAATCAAGATAGTAATCTTGGCAATTGTAATAGTGCTTCCTGTTCGCTATTTTTTGTTTCAACCTTTTTTTGTTCAAGGGATATCAATGGAGCCAAATTTCTTTAATGGAGATTACTTAATTGTTGATGAGATTACTTACAGGTTTAGAGACCCTCAAAGAGGAGAGGTTATTGTATTTAAATACCCTCAAAGCCCCACTCAAAGATATATTAAAAGAATTATTGGTTTGCCAGGAGACGAAATACTTATTGAAGACGGCCAGATAACAATTACTGACGATGCAGGTAGTTGGGTTTTAGATGAGACAGAGTATTTAAAAGATGCATATACAGGAGGAATTGCTAAGATTTCTTTGTCTGAAACAGAGTATTTTGTTTTAGGAGATAATAGAGATTTTTCTTCTGATTCAAGACGGTGGGGTTCATTATCAGAAGAATTTATTGTTGGCAAAGTTTATTTAAGGGCTTGGCCTTTTACAGCTTTGGCAAAAATAGAATCTCCAGCTTACTAATCTTAAACTTATGAAATTAAAATTCCAATCACCAACAGGGATGCACGATATTTTAGGAGAGGATTATAGGTACTTCAAAAGGATTAATGAAATTGCTGAAAACATTGCAGGTTTTTATAATTTTGAAAATATAGAAACTCCTATATTAGAACAACAAGAGCTTTTTTCAAAAGGAATAGGTCTTTCTACAGATGTTGTTAAAAAAGAAATGTTTACTTTGAGAACAAGAGGGAGAGATTATTTAGCTTTAAGGCCTGAAGGAACTGCGCCAGTTGTCAGAGCTTATATAGAGCGTGGCATGAAGAATTTACCCAAACCAGTAAATCTTTGGTATTCTGGCTCTTTTTTTCGTCATGAAAAACCACAGGCTGGAAGGTTCCGCCAATTTTGGCAGTTTGGCCTTGAATCAATAGGAGAAGAAAGTCCTGCTATTGATGCCCAGATTGTTCAGATGACATATAGTATTTTCAAAGAATTAAAGATTAAAAATGTAGTTATTGAGATAAATAGCATTGGGGCTAGTTGTTGCAGGCCATATTATAAAAAGCTTTTGGTTAGTTATTTAAGATCAAGAGCCAGCGTTCTTTGTCCAAATTGCAAAAAAAGAATAAAAGAAAACCCTTTAAGGGTCTTAGATTGCAAGCAGGAAAAATGTAAAAAAGCAGTTTCAGAAGCTCCGCAGACAATTAATCATCTTTGCGTTGACTGCCGCAAGCATTTTAAAGAGTTTTTAGAATTTTTAGATGAACTTGAATTGCCATATAATCTAAATCCTCATTTAGTTAGGGGTTTAGACTATTATACTCGTACAGTTTTTGAGTTTTTTGCTCAAGAAAAAAAACAGGAATCTTCAGAAATAACTACTATTGCATTAGCTGCTGGAGGAAGGTATGATGGTTTAGTAAAACTTTTGGGTGGAAAACCAACTCCAGCTGTAGGAATTGCAATAGGAATTGATAGGACAATGCTTTTAATGAAAAATCAGGGAATAAAGATTTCTCAGAAACAAGCTCCAAAAGTATTTTTAGCTCAACTTGGTAATTTGGCGAAACGAAAAACTTTAAAATTAGCAGAGGAATTCAGAAAAGTAAGGATACCCCTTTATTTTTCTCTGGGCAGAGATTCTTTGAAAGCGCAGCTTAAAATTGCAGATAAAGTCAATGTTGATTACAGTTTGATTTTAGGCCAGCAAGAAGCTTTAGCAGGTTCAATTATGATCAGGGAAATGAAAACAGGAAGGCAAAAAGAAGTGAAATTAGACCAAGTAGTAGAGGAAATCAAAAAAAAGTTAAAAAAATAGTTTTTTAACCATGGATCATTGTATATTTTGTAAAATCATAAATAAGAAAGTGAATTCAGAGGTGATTTACAAAGACAAGGAATTTATTGCTTTTAAAGATATTAATCCAAAAGCTCCTGTTCATGTTCTAGTTATTCCTCAAAAACATATTGAGTCAGTCAATGATTTAAAAGAAGCTGACAAAGAATTAATTGGAGGCTTGATTCTAACTGCACAAAAAGTTACAGAAAAACTGGGAATAAAAAACAAAGGCTATAAATTAGCATTTAATGTTGGCGAAGGAGGAGGCCAGATTATAGATCATCTCCACCTTCATATTTTAGGAGGATGGGAGGCAGAAGAAAAAATGCATAATCAAAAAATACCATAGGTATTTTAAAACCCCAGATAAATAAAATGGCTTTAGAAATAACAAAAAAAGAAAGAGAATCATCGCAAGGTTTAATAAGACGCTTTAGTAAAAGAGTAAAACAAAGCGGGGTTTTGATGCGGGCAAGAAAAAGAAAGTATAAGCAAAGGAAAAAATCCCGTCAGTTGACGAACAGGGCAGCTTTAAGAAGGGAAGAAAAAAGAAAAGAGTACGAGAAAATGAAAAAGCTGGGTATTCAAAAAAAGGGCGTTAGAAGAAGAAGGTAAATTATATCTTTATTATTTTGTTTTATGGATACACTCAAGAGTAAAATTGAGAATGACTTTAAAAGCGCTTTAAAACAGAGAAAAGAACTAGAAGTTTCTGTTTTAAGAATGTTAAAGGCTGATATTATAAACAAAGAAAAAGAAAAAAGGTATAACATAAGCAAGGAAAAGCCTGGCTTAGATGAAAAAGAATTAGACAAAAAAAGCAGTTTAGAGGATAAAGATATTGAGGACATTGTTTTTTCAAAAATGAAGAGAGCAAGAGAGTCAATTACTGGATTTGAAAAAGGAAAAAGACACGATTTGGTGGAGAAAGAACAAAAAGAGTTAGAAATTTTAAAAAAATATATACCAGAACAATTGTCAGAACAAGAGGTTAAAAAAATAGCAAAACAAATTATTGAAAAGACAGGAGCAAAAGATATTAAAGATATGGGCAAAGTAATGTCTGAAACAATGATACAGCTAAAGGGAAAAGCAGATGGCAGTTTAGTTTCAAAGATTATTAGAGAACTGCTTTCTTAAGGTTTATGATTGAAATTAATAATTTGACCACTTCAAAGATAAGCAAAGTTTTTTTAAAAGAGGTCAGTCAAAA
>Ga0114923_10002980_pt1 | contig 11412 bp, 11 predicted proteins | sample SumtaG_FD_89578 | JGI IMG/M metagenome (GOLD analysis project Ga0114923, IMG submission 89578) | Deep subsurface microbial communities from Indian Ocean to uncover new lineages of life (NeLLi) - Sumatra_00157 metaG | ecosystem: Environmental > Aquatic > Marine > Oceanic > Sediment | place: near...
ATCCCATTCCTATTAAGGCCGCCCTGGCGTGGCAGGGAATGATAAAAGAGACTTACCGGTTGCCCATGTGTCCTCTGCAGCCGGCAAGCAGAGAAGCGCTTAAAGCCGTACTAAAAGAGATTCTTTAAAAAGGTCAACCGAGGCACTGGAGGTTATCGGCCAGCCGGATAAATGCCTCTACCGGAAGCTCTTCACCCCGTATACCCGGATCAATATGGGAAAGCTCTAAAGCCTTGAGCAGTATTTCTTCCCCATAGCGCGTTGCCGCCCACCCGGATAAAAGATTATTGCGTATAGTTTTGCGGCGGGAGACAAATAGACTCCTAAGCAGGGTCAGGAAAAGACGGCGGTCCCTGGGCAAGGCTAGATCTTTTCTAGGCTGCAGTTCGATTATGGTAGAGGTTACCTCCGGAACCGGAAAAAAGGAACCGGGTTTAAGGTCGCCGTGGCTGTACATAGAAAAGGCAAACTGGCAGAGAATGGAAAAGGAAGAATAATTCTTGTTCCCCACAGGTGCTGTCATTCTCCGGGCAAGCTCCTTTTGCACGGTAAAGATCATCCTGGACGGCAGATAGTTATTTTCCACCAGCGCCGCAATAATGGCTGAAGCCGAGCTGTAAGGCAGGTTGCCCACCACCCTCTCCGGCATCCCGTATTTATCTGCCGTGTTCTTCCAGGTCTTAAGCACATCCCCCGGAATCAGTATAAAGTTTTCATTGGCAGCAAAAATTTCCTGCAGATAGGCTAAGAGACCACGGTCCAGCTCAAAACATAGCAATTTACCGGTCAGAGGTAATAGCTCATGGGTTAGAGAACCAAGACCAGCGCCAATTTCCCAGACAAGATCATCTTTTTGCGGATCTAGCAGTGAAATAATTTTCCGGCGTGCTCCCCGGTTTATCAGAAAGTTCTGTCCCCAGCGTTTTTTAAGCCTTATGTCAAGGTCCGCTAAAATTGATTTAATTTCTTTAGGTGAATCATAATTCAATTTTAAAAATCCTCCTGATCAATAAAACAACTGCCGGCAGTAAAAGCCATAATAAAATATGCCCGCTGCCGGTAACTGCAGGCGCCTGAGAGAAGAGAGTGGTCAAAGCTGATATGATACGGTAGATAAAGTACAGAGAAAGAGCAAAAACCTGGCCTACAAAATAGACAGGTATCCAGCTGAACATAAGATAGATAATCCCAACCCAGATAAAAAGGGAAATAAGGGGTATTAATAATATAGCTGCAGGAATACCGATTGGATAAACCGAACCAAAGGTATAGAGCAGTACCGGTGCAGTCATAAGTTGGGCGCCCACGGAATAGGCCAGGGGGAAACGGATAAAACCGGGAAGGTAAGCGGCTATCGAACCGGCCAGAGGAGCGCCGATCAGGATAATACCAATTAGTGAAAGAAAAGAAAGCTGGAAGGAAAGCTCAAAGAGAGAGAAGGGTTCTATTAAAAGAATGACGGCCGCTGCCAGGCTCAGAATATTCAACAGGTTAAAATCTCTGTCTGCCAGATAAGCCATACCCCCGGTACAGAGCATTATCACGGCCCTGGTCAAAGAGGGTCGGGGCCCGACCAGGAAGAGGTAGGCTGATACAATTATTGAAGCAGCGATTATTCTATAGCTCCTGCCGGGCAGAAAGATAAAAAGATAATAGAGCAGAATATAGATAATACCGACATGCAGCCCGGAGAGGGCCAGAACATGGAGGCTGCCGCTCTTCCTGAACCTGCTCATTAACTCAGGGGGTAATTCCTGCCTCTGCCCCAGGAGGAGGGCCCTGAGCAGGGCGCAAGATGGAAAGAACAGTCCTTCTATTTTCCTGTTTAAGTATTGCAGAAGCTGACCGCGCCGGTGCAGCAACCGGGAAAATGAATTGGAACCCAGCACTTCAATATCCTGCGGAGCGACCCGGGAAAAAAAACTATCTCTGCTTATTTTTGCTCTTTCCGGAGAAACAGCTTTTAAGGAGCCGCTGACCTTTATCCTCTCTCCCCAGAAGAGCTCCCTGCCCTCCTTAACCATGACTACAGCTCTGCTATTTGCCCGCGCAGTAGAAATATTACCGGCGGTACTGCACCAGGACAATTTGATATTGTAGAAAACCAATCCGTTCACGCTTTCCCTGCTGTCTTCGCTTAAATGACCGGTAAATGAGGCGACTGAAGATAGAGGTATGCCTGTCCAGCCATGGTTGGAACTGCCAACTAATATATTCAGCCGGGACAGACCGCCTGCCATACCCAAAGCCAAAGCAAGAATACAGATGGCGTGCCAGTTAAGTTTTTGGAAACTCAACATACTTATAGCCAGAGCCGCCAATCCTGGAGCAATAACTAATAAAATGTATTTATTTACCTGACTGTTCGCCGCTAATTGAATGGCAAGCATCAGACCACTGGAGAAAAAAAGGAAGAAACTTCCCTTTCCCATCAGTTCACCATTTCAGATTCTCCAGACCTTTGCGAGCCGCCTTCTTTATCTGTGAAGTATAATTTAAATAGCCCACATACATCAAATCATCAAAGGCAACCTTATCCCCCAAACCGCCGAGATTATTGACTAGCGCCAGGATGATCCGATCATCGACTCTCATGCCACTTTCGCTGTAAGAATTTAAAAGCACCAGATATTGAGTAAGGCGTACCGCCGCTTCATGGCTCCCCATACTTCCCAGGGTGGCTATGGCCCCTATAAATGAATTCTTTGTGGATACACCCTTCTCATACTCTAAAAGAGTGGCGTCGAAGTGCTCAATTGCTAAAGGAGTTGCCCTGGACCACTTACGTTCCATTAAGGCTTCAGCCGCTTCAAAACGTATTTCCCGGGCAATAGCCCGCTGACCGGCATCAGCCAAGCCCATGTGAAGGGCCATATCCATGGCAAATTCAGCAACTTCCGCTTTGCGGTCATCCTCCAGCCCTTCATGCTCCAAAGCCATGACCAGGGCCGTTTTCTTATCAGCAATAGGCTGATCCTTGATTATACTTTTCAGATTTTGGTCCAGATCACCTTTAATCTCCATTAATGCATTCTTACTTAAAGTTGCTATCTCGCCCGGATAGCCAATATTTGCTGCCGTAAAGATTGCCGGAAAAGAGGATGGATCGCCGATCTCTGCCAGAGCTGCTATACATGCCGCGAGCACCTGGAAATCGGGATTTTTCCCGGAATTAAAAAAGTTATTCTGGGCGTCAAGCCAACGATTTAGTTCCTGGCTAATGGCGGGATCTCCCTTGCCCACTATCCCCAGGCTGTTAAGAACACTAACCCTGAGCATAATATCCTGATCAGCTTCAAAGACGTTCCAGAGAGAATAGCGCGCTGTAGCGTAGGCGCTTTCTTTTATCTGATCAGCCGCAAGGACTACCATTTGCCGCAGCCTCCCATCCTCAGGAATCAGTGCTGTATTGGAGAGCACATAATCTAATGCCTGAAGATAGAGGGGGCCAAATTCTTCAGCCCCGCTTGCCGCAGCATCTTCCAGTATCTTGATTTTTACCTCGATACCGGCCATCTCAAAATTTCTTATGTGCGCCTTGAGCAGAACCTCTTTATCCTGGGCCCGGGTAGTTGTGGCGGCAAATATCAGCAAAACTGAAACGAAACCTAAGAGTATTTTTTTCATATCCCTGTAATTATATAAGCTGACAGTAAAAAAATCAATTATTTTCCTGATAAATGCTTTTTATTTGCTTGCATTACATCACTATAGGATTTATTAATATAAAAAAGGAGCAATCGTATGGAGCAAAAAACAAAAATAATCTGTACAATCGGTCCCTCTTCATGGTCTTCAGAGAAAATGAAAGAGCTGGTTGATGCCGGTATGAATGTAGCTCGCTTTAATTTTTCACACGGTACTCACGAAGAAAAACTGGAAGCTATCAATAAGATCAAGAAAATCCGTAGGGAGACCGGTAAAAATATCGGCATACTTCAGGACCTCTGCGGTCCCAAAATAAGGACCGGCAACCTGCCGGAAGCTGGAGTTGATCTTCCCGACGGCACCAGGGTGCGCCTGTTATCCGGAGAAGATTTTCTGCCCGAAAAAGAAATAATTGAAATTCCGGTGAGCTACGCCAATCTTCTTGAAGACATACCTGAAAAATCCCGCATTATGCTTGATGACGGCCTGCTTGAATTCAAGGTGGAAAAAATAACTGCGCCATTCCTGGAGTGCCGGGTAATACATGGCGGCATATTGAAAACCCATAAGGGAGTTAATTTCCCTGGACTTACCCTGACCACCACTGCTCCCACGGAAAAAGACCTGGAAGATTTGCGCTTTGGCTTAAAACACGGAGTGGATTTTGTGGCTCTCTCTTTTGTGCAGACAGCCGACGACATTCTTAAATTGAGAGAAGAAATTAAGAAGCATAAAGGAAGAGTATCGGTAATCGCCAAGCTGGAACGGGGAACAGCTATCGAAAATCTGAATTCCATCCTTTCCGTATGTGACGGGGTAATGGTTGCCCGCGGTGATCTGGGAATTGAAACAGATCTGTCCATGATCCCGATCTATCAGAAGATGATCGTACGCCAGGCAAACCTCAAAGGAGTAATAGTAATTACCGCCACCCAGATGCTGGACAGTATGATCAAAAACCCCATGCCTACCCGCGCCGAAGTTACTGATGTTGCCAATGCGATCTATGACGGTTCCGATGCCATTATGCTCTCCGGAGAAACTGCTTCGGGCAAATATCCCCTGGAGGCGGTTACCATGATGCGCCGGATTGCGGACAATGTTGAGAGCAACCTGGGATTGGACCGCAGCTGGGTACGGGAGGAGCTGGAGTTCGGTTTCTACTCCAGCGAAATGGCCCTGGCAAGCTCAGTCTGTATCTCAGCTGAAAAGCTTGATGCCCGCCTGATTGTGGCTCATACCCTATCCGGCCGCACTGCCCGCTTAATTGCCCAGTTCCGGCCCCATACATCCATTGTGGCTATTACCCCGCTTGAGTCCACTCAGTACCAGCTTTCTTTAGTATGGGGAATAAAAAGCGTACTAATCCCCGAGTTTGAAGATGATTTCCTGGAAACAGTAAAAAAGGGTGATACAGCCTTGAAAGAAATGGGGTTTGTCAAAGATGGCGACCTGGTTATTGTTTCCGCAGGAATCCCGGCTGCCAGAGCAGGAGGAACCAATGCCATGAAGCTTCACCTGGTAGGAGAAAACGCCAACGGTTAGCCGCCGTTAGCCGCTTAATATTAAGCTTCAGCGCTAGTCTTTAGCAAGACTATCTTTTTGCAGAGGGCACTGCTTTAGCAACTGACAGATCCTTTTCCCGGTTGCCGAAAAGATTATAAACATAGATGAGGATATTGTTTCTCATTATAGTACTGGGAGGAACCGCCTGCATATGCAGAATTGATGTGTTCCTCTTGCTATTATAAGTGATACCTTTAGCCACTCCGTTCATCACAATAGGCGTGTCGGAAAGGGTAAACTGAATTTTTAAAGGCATCCCCACTTTGGTTCTGCCGCCGATCAGCAAAGCCGCCCCATCTTCGGAGAGGTCTTTCAGGCGGCATCTTAGGCCTTTAGTCTCTTCAACTGTTTCATTGGCCAGTCCGATAGATTTAAGCGGATATACTAAAGCGGCATGCTCCATAGGAACCCGCACCGACTTTCTCTGCTGCGTACGAATAAGACCGTCTGAGTGGTTAACATGAATAATCGAGTATTCTTTTTCGGAAAAATCATTAATCACCTTTGTCTTGAAAAAGTAACCGGCGTCATTTGATCTCCAGAAATAGATCCCTACTTCCTGTCCCTTCCAGGAAAATCCATCCGGCAGCTTCGGCCCCTGCGGATAGGAGAGGGCAAAGTAGCGGTGGCGATTATCAACGACCATAGCAAGAAAAGGTCCCATACCGGGCAGGGTTATTTTCACCCGCTGCCGGGCCATGATCTTGCGTGATGATTTAAGGCCAATCTTGTAACGGGGCAGATCAAACTCCACTCTTTTACGCAATTCGAATAATTTGGCTAGAAGACTATTGGCTTCTTCATCATGTTCCTTGTTGTCAGCCCTCATTTTAAGAATTATTTCTTTCACGGAACGGTCCAGCATTTTGATAGACCAGAAAAGGGCGGTGGGGTTTTGCAGTTTATTCTCTACGGCAACCTTTCGGAGAAGGTTGATCTCATGAAAGGTAAAGCCCGATTCTTTACCCTTGGTATAAAACTGCAGCCAGGGGAATCGTCCACCCCCTGCAATACGCAGATATATAACTGCGGAAAACAGGAGAACCATAAAAACTAACAAGAATATCCACATAGTTTAATTATCGATTATATTGTGATATATTTTAACTGAGTTTAACATGTCATTAAAAAAAATAAAAGGCTTAAGAAAGAGTTTATTACACCAGGCCCCAACCGTTGATACAGAAAGTAAGCAAAGCGCAATAATACTCTTTGAGATAACCCTGGTCTTCATTACTTTCTTTCTCCCGGGTTTTCTGTACAACTATCCCGAAACCACCGGCTTTAACACCACCGCGTACATGCTGCAATTCATAAGTATCGCCCTGCCCCAGATCCTGTTCATGGGTTACCTGATCTGGTTGCAGAAGCCCCTCAAGTTCATTGATTTCGGCATCAGCAAACCCCGGGCCGGGGACATCCCTTTAGCTCTGCTGATCTACCTGGGAATATTCGCCCTGCTCCTGGCAGCGACACTCCTGGTCCAACTGCTGCCCCGGAGCGGTCGGCTGGCGCTGGAAAGCGGATTCCGCTGGCGGCTGGCAAGCTGGTCCCAGCTTCCTTTAGCCTTGATTTTCAGCCTGGCAACCGGTTACCGGGAAGAACTTTTTTTCAGGGCTTATCTCTTAACCCGCTTTTCACAACTGAGAGTAAATCCATACCTTGGGGTTTTAGCCGGCACCGTGTTATTCAGCCTGGGGCATCTTTACCAGGGACCGGCAGGGCTGACAGTAGCCTTTATCCAGGGAATCTACTTCGGGTTGATCTTTCTGCACAAGAAAAACATCCACCTGCTTGCCCTGGCTCATACCCTTTATAACCTTACGATTCTCGCAATTACCCTGGTTATTTAAAACTCTTGCCCTTTGCTATATTTTTTTTTACCTTTTATTGATTGCAAGGAGTATATATATGAAAAAGACAATATTTTCCCTCTTTATTCTCTGGTCAGCTATTTCCTTCACTGCCGGCCTCGGAGCTGCGGAAAGTCTTGACAGTGCACTTGATGCCCTGGGTTTTCAGCTTCCGCAAAAAACCCTTCCTGCTGTAGACTTCGAACTGGAAGATCTCGACGGCAACCTGATCAGCCTGAGCTCTATGCGCGGAAAAGTGGTTTTTCTAAATTTCTGGGCAACCTGGTGTCCGCCCTGCCGGGCGGAAATGCCCTCCATGGAGAAACTTTACAATAAATTTGCTTCCCGCGATTTTGAAATAGTTGCAGTTAATCTTCAGGAAAAGAACAAACAGGTCAGTAAATTTGTAGCTGACAACGGCCTTACCTTCAAAATACTGCTCGATAAAAGCGGAAGCATCGGGGCCGCTTATGGCGCCCGGAGTATACCCACAACTTACATCATTAGCAAAGACGGCTCTGTTCTTGCCCGGACTATAGGCGGCAGAGAGTGGGATACCGCAGAGATCTTCGACCTTTTTGAAAAGATACTGAGCAGATGACCGCTAATTTACACCTTTCCCTGGCTTTCCTTGCCGGATTATTATCTTTTCTCTCTCCATGTATACTGCCTTTGATTCCCTCATATCTCTCCTTTATCGGCGGTATCTCATTTCTTGAGCTTCAGCGCAGCCGTACAAAGCGATTGAGCATCTTCCTGCAGACCCTCTTCTTTGTGCTTGGTTTTTCAGTAGTCTTTATAGCTCTGGGAGTTCTCTTCAGCTCCACCGGCGGAATTCTGGGTAACGCAGTACAGCTGGTCAATATAATTGCCGGAGGTGTAGTAATCCTTCTGGGTTTCAACTTTATCTTTGATTTCTGGAAGATCCTCAACCGGGAAAAGCGTGTGCATATCGACCGGAAGCCAGGAGGCTTTCTGGGATCAATCCTGCTGGGCATGGCCTTCGTGGCAGGCTGGACTCCCTGTGTGGGACCCATTCTCGCCTCAATCTTAATTCTAGCCGGCTCCAGCGGCAAAATGCTCAGCGGCATATTCCTGCTTATTGCTTACTCAGCGGGTCTGGGGCTGCCATTTCTGCTGGCCGGACTCTTCTTTTCCCAATTTGCCAGGCAGATGGAAAAAATCAAACCCCATCTCAATAGAATACGTATTGCCAGCGGTATATTCCTGATCATGATCGGTATATTGATACTGTTAGGGCGTTTACAGAGATTGAATATCTTTCTCTTTTCTTCTGCCTATAACCTGCAGGCCTGGCAGGAGAGCAGTCCACTATTGTCCCGCCTGGTGTTCAGCGCTCTTTTCCTTATCCCCTTCCTCCTGCTGCTTTTCTCATATATTCGTAAAGCACGAAAAGTGTGTGCGCAGGAAAAATTGCCCTTAAAGAAATTAATCATGCCGGTCAGAATCATATTTCTCACTATTTTTCTCCTGCTAGGCGTACTAAGCCTTTCCGGTACTCTGAATATTGTGGCCATTATTTCCTACTGGTTCACCTTTCAGGGAATATAGGGGAGATCTCTTTCAGACGGCTTGTATTTCCTCCCGACCAATTATATATTAAGATTATTCAAGTATATTTTGTTTTTATTCATTTGCCCTATTATAGGAGTTGCTTTAAGAGGTATTTTTCTAGCTTTAGCTGTTACTATCTTCATGTTCAGCTGTACAAGCGGCAATAATCAGATAATCAAGGAACAGGCAGAAACGGAGCCGGGCCAAGCGAAAGAAGCAGAGCCTCTGAAAAGCGTTAAACGCACGATCGCCCTGTTCATTAAAGAAACTACACTCTATACTGATGGTGAAGTCGATGTCTATTCCATCTATGTCTATTCGAAAAACAGCGATCAGCTCATAGAGAAGGAGCTTTACAACAGCCAGGATGAGCTTATAGAAAGAGAATCTTTTTCTTATGAGAATAAGCTGCAGCGGCAGGTTAAGTATGGTTATGACAACCAGGGAAGTATTATCAGGATTGAACATATTGACGGCAGCGGCCGGCTTAAAGAAATAATAAAGCAGGAGTATCTGTACAGGGAGTAAAAATCATGATGAAAACCAGGATTGAGAATCATATCCTCTTTATTTTGCTATTTCTCCTGATTAGCATAAGTGTAGGTTTTGCCGACGAAGCTGCAGATGTATGGTCAAGACTCTATAATCAGGCAACAACCTATGAGCAGCACTATGAAATAATGCTCAACATTGCTGAACTGGAAGATCGTCATCTGGCCCCTTTTCTATCTGCCGTCCTTAATGATCTGATACTGACCTGGAGAAATCCTGTGAACTCCAGCCAGCTTACCCTGCACAATCAGTTAATGGAACTTATTGTAGAACAGCTGGGCAGCTTCAAAGCCCGAGATTCAGCAGACTACCTTTTTACGGTTGTTAAAGACGCGGAAGATCCATATTTAAAAAGAGCTGCACTAATTGCACTGGGTAAAGTCGGCGGTACAGCTTATGCCGATGAAATAGCCATGCTTTTAAGGAATCTCAATTTTGAACCGGGCAAAGCTGCCCAGGCTGAAGAAGTTGTAGCCTACGGATGTATTGCCGCACTGGAAAGATTGAAAGAGCCCATCGGCTACGAACCGGTATTTTTTGCCTCTATAGGCTGGTACACTAATAGGATAAAAAGTAAGGCAGGGAGAGCCCTGGATGTCATACTTGCCGATCCCTCTGAAGTCTTGGGAAATATAATTAAAAATGACTCCATATTTAAAATAAAATTACAGGCTTTGAATCAGGAAGACCAATCAGCAGCTTCTGTGGAAAATAAAATCGAAGTAGCAACAATCGCTTTGGAACAGGGTCTGGTTAACGTAGGTGAAACTGTAATTGAACAGCAAACACTTCAGAATTTGCGCATCAAAGCAACAGAAATGCTCACTATTCTCGAGTTTGATTCTATCAGGACAATAAGCCTGATGGAGAAAATGCTCTATAAAGATTACGACATTAATGGAAAATTGTCGGCAATTCAAGCGCTGGGTTTATGTCCAAAAACAGAAGCGGCTGAAGCTCTCTCTAAATTCCTGGCCGAGCTCAATGAACGGCAGGAATCAGGTTTACCCGATAAGGATAACCGCATTGTGATTTCAACAATCAGAGCCCTGGGAAATACTAAAAGCAAACCGGCTCATCCTGTACTACTGCGGGTAAAATTTGCAGGGTATGGTTCGGATGTAGTAAAAGAGGCTGAAGAAGCAATAAAAAAACTTAACAAGTGAGGAAAATAGAATGAATATGAAGGATATAAAACAACTGCTTCCCCACCGGAAACCCTTTCTCTTTGTTGACCGTCTGGAAAAGGTGGAGCAAGATGAAATTATCGGCTATAAATTATTCAGTGAGACAGAATTCTTTTTTAAGGGCCATTTTCCTCAGTATGCCGTGGTGCCCGGCGTTATTCTGATCGAGACCATGGCTCAATGCGGCGGCGCGGGAGTCAGCGCTTCCGGCGCTCTGGGTAACGTCCTCTTTTTTCTGGCAACTGTTGCAAAGGCAAAATTCAGACAGCAGGTGCGCCCGGGCGATGAGGTTAAAATGGTTATAACCAATCTTAAGGTCAGTAAAAGAATGATTAGACAGAGCGGAAAAGCCTATGTGGGCGATAAGCTTGCCGCCGAAGCTGAATGGCTCTGTCTGGTAGGAGAAGGCAGCTGATACTGCGTTAATTGTTGTCAGCTGCCCCTGGCACTTGTGCCCCTGGTGCCTGTGGTAGTAGTACTTTCCGGTACTTCCGGTACTTCCGGAAGCGCCTCTAATTCCTCAATATCTTCCTCTGCGGCCTCCGTTTCAAGGGGCGGGAGTTCCTCAATCTCTGCCAAAGAGCCTTCAGCTGCAAGTTCGATATCGGGGGCAGGAATTTCTTCAACCTCTTCAACCTCTTCAACTTCTTCAACCTCTTCTAAAATTGCCGCGCCTGCTGACTCGATACCCAGAGGCGCCATCTCACCATCAATAACATCGACCTTTTCACCGGCCGGTAAATGTCTTTCCGTTTCCCGCGACTCCCTTTCACCAAGTGCAGTTTCAAGCCAGGAAAATGCAGTGGCCAATTGATCTGTTATCCGGCGCATATCCCGGGAGACTTCCAGTATAGTTTTTATAATTCTATCTAAACCGGCAATCCCATCCTGGATCTCTAAATGGGCCTGGCCTAAATTTTCTAAAGCGGAAAAATTCTGCTCTATCATCTCCCTGATATTATCGCTCTCCCGCATGATCTCGGTGAAACCGGCATCCATGTTCTTGACCCGCTCAAAAGTACGTTCCACAC
>Ga0114923_10002981_pt1 | contig 11411 bp, 25 predicted proteins | sample SumtaG_FD_89578 | JGI IMG/M metagenome (GOLD analysis project Ga0114923, IMG submission 89578) | Deep subsurface microbial communities from Indian Ocean to uncover new lineages of life (NeLLi) - Sumatra_00157 metaG | ecosystem: Environmental > Aquatic > Marine > Oceanic > Sediment | place: near...
CTGCATAGAAGATGACGTATGTAGAGCCGAAGCCGTCAAAACGTCTGAGACGGAACTTAATCATAGGAATGACTCCTCGTCTGCCGAGCTTCGGTTGGATCGCTGTCGCGCATCTCCCAATTCGGCCCACCCCTCAGTATCAGCTTGCCATCAGCCCGGGTGCCTTTGCTTGCGCGACGCTTGGCGGCCGGCTTTGCTGTGCGACCGTAGGTGTTAGCCTTACGGCGGCCCAGCTTTTTGATGAATGATCGTATACCCATGTTGCTCTCCTTTACCAATCAGCCTGCTCTCGCAGTTTTCGCGTTTCTTCCGACTCGGGTCTGGCATTAGGTCCGACCCAGACGTAAGCAGAGTCTTTGCCACTTACGATGGGGAATTCGCATAACTTCACCTTTGGCAACGTCAGCCCCGAGAAGAAGTTGGTCGGAATCGCCCACTCCTCATCTACCCAAATGTCTACCGAGCTAGCCATCAACGAAAGTGGTGGTTTTCAGTTTCGGCGATCTCCGATACTTCACGCGATTCTCGTGTGGTATCGTTGCCCGAGCCCGCTTGCCCTTCCGCGGCTTGGCTATTCTCTGCTTCCTTTTCATGCTCTGTTCCTCCAAAGTTCTCTGATTTCCATTTTGCAAACAGCTCACGCCATTCACCTGCGGTCATTCGATATTGGCTTGAATGCACACATTCACCAATGTATTCTTTTATAAAGGCGCCGGCGACCAGTAGTAGTAGTAGATTCCCCATCGAGCCTGGGTAGGCTGTGTTGTCAATCTGACGCTGGCGTTCCTCTGCCGCCCGTTGTGATTTCTGTGCCGTCTTCCACCCCTTAAGCCGATTCAGGGTCTTGGTGCAGAGTTTCTCCGCGACACTGCCTTTGACGACCCGCGCCAGTAACGTTTGCAGGGCCTCCTCAACAAAAGCCAACGAGTCACCCTTCTGCGTCACGCACATGTCCGACAGAGTGTAGCAGTCCTCCCACTCGGCGGCACACTCGTTACAACTAACAACCTGGTAGCAATTCTCCTCAGCGACGGTTACAGGACCGCCCTCAAAGTCTTCGCAGCCACAGCTTGGGCAGACTTGTCCACCATTCTCCACGTATTTTTTATTCACCATCTATCTCCTTCTCTTCGATGCGCCACTCGTCTAGCGCCGTGTAACAATCCGCGGCATCCACCAGGATCACGCGGGTTTCATTTGAGTCCTCAGAGCATCGGATGTTGAGACGTTTAGAGATGGCGGTGTTCACTTGTTTCACCATCGCCTCGTTCGCCAACTTCCACGTCGAGAACAGATCCACCTGGGCCGGGTCGCCCTCGTAGTCGGTCCATATCAAGGCAAAGATTTTCATGAGATTTCCCTCTCTTCAATTGTGTTGGTGAAGCCACCGTGTGAGACCCGATACTCAGCCTCCACGCGCTTGTCGTCGGCGTCGGCATACGAGATGGTCATGTAGTCACCCACCATCGAGCTACGATGCTTGGCACCTTCGGGCCGGGTTGATGCACGCATCGCCAACACAGTTGGGGGTCGATCGGCGCCCACCCAATGCTCACTGACGGAATTGGTAGCCGTCCAGGCTGTCTCCAGCGCCGCGTCAGGGTTGGTGGCTCGCACGATCAGCATGGCGGCCAGGTAACGCTGGGTTTCCGGTGGCTTGTATACATCGGGGTTGGTCCGAGCGTGGTAAACCTTTACGCTGTAGAATTTGGTTTGGTCGGTCATGTCGGTTTCTCCTCTGTCGTCTTTCGACTAAGTAAAGAATAGCAAGCAACCGCAGGCATTACAGCTGGCAGTTGCTAGGCGTATCTCTTCTGCATATCTTTGAGGATCTCGGCCGCCCTTTTGCGAATACGAGTCGATGGCTCATAGGTGCTGGCATGCCGCTTGCAGGCCGCCTTCGCGCCGTTCAATGACCCCCAACAATCGTGCTCATCAACCCTGTCAGGTGGTCGCGAAACGTGGTCGCCCCAATTCTCAAACCACTCTTGAATGAAGTAGGCCTGATATTGCCCCCTCGAGGTTCTGGAGATCTTGTAGATGCCGCAGATCCAATAGGTCCAGATGTGCTTTTTGTTCAACACATTTTTGGGATCGGGATCAATAACGATCTTGTGCCACAACCACCCACGCAGTCTCACAGCATCACCCCAATCATCTTGCGGGCGTGTGCCTTAAGGCAACAAACCGTATCGCTTAGAGCCCATACCCTCATGCCGGCCGAGTGCGCCAACTGCCTTATCGCAAAGTCTTGGCCATCCCAACTACGAATTGGGATGTCGTTGAGATAGGAGTCTTCCGACTCTCGTAGGCGATCAAGTGTGGCTGGCACATGGTGGTCGGCAATACCAATCTCACCAGCCAGCCATGTATAAAATTCCTGAAACGTGATTTCACCTCTTACATACCTGGGGCGTTCAACGTCGTGCCTCTCTTGCAATGCCTCTTTACCAGCTTCCATAATCTTCTCCTATTTTTGCCATCAGTGTTGATTTTTCCTGGACGTCAATCGACGCTCTATCCAGGTCCCGTTGATCGGTGATCACGCCGAGCGTCTTCTCGACCAAATCCCTATCGTAAATGGAGGCGACTGCGACCCGCATCAATTGATACAGGTCGCGCCTGTCTTGCTCACTCCAGGTTGCGGTGTCTGGGGTTGCCATTAGCCCTTGTCCATCTTCTTCAAAAAGGCATCGACAGCATCTTTGGAGGGCTGCTCACTCTCGACTTGGGCCTTAGCCAGCTTTTGCTCATATTCCGCAAAGGTTTTCTCTGCCAATTCTTTGCCGGCGACGATAGCTTGGTCGAGGTGCTTGGTGCGCATTTCCTCTGAACACGGCAGGGTTTTTAGCAACGCACTAAGTGCCTCAATGTGTGCCACAACAGTAATGTTCATCTGATGAGGCGATATCTTAACGTCAATGCCTTTTGATTGGAGCTCACTCAGCATAGCCGCCTGTGTGACAATCTTCGTCACCGCCTCGACCTGCTCTTTGAGCCTCACAAGTGTCTCCAATGCCTCTTTGAGCATAGGCTGCTTGCGGCGCATGGCAAAGAAGTGGCCGAGGCCACCCGCGATTATAAGCCCTATGAAAAATTGCCAATTCATGATATCTTCTCCAACAGCCAATCCAAAAGCACTATCAAAAGCAAGCCTACAGCGATGCTCATCAACATTGCCACAAAATCGTTACTCCAAACCATGTCAACCTCCTCTATCTATTTGTTGGGTAATAAAATGCGTCATCATCGGCGCATATGAATGCTCAGTCGCCCATTCCCTCAAAGCCTCATCTCCGAATTCTATCTTGGAGATATAGGCGCCGTTTAGATCACAATACCTTTCCAAAGTTAGATCATAATATTGGTCGTCGAACCACAGAAAGGCGTGATCCAAAGGGATAGGTATATCGTTGGGGAAAGTCCTGCCAAGAACGTATCTCGTGCAGCTTGAGCCATACATCGTAGTCAGATCCATCACCTGGCGCATTACGTTATTGTAACAGTCCTTTTTCATGGTGGTGGGGAGCATCGCCTTCAAGACAGGCACGCTGGCGACGGATTGAATGTCGACCAGATGGCCGGCCGGTATCTTGATTTTGGCATGAGCCGATTCGATCGCCTCATCAAAGATGCGGTTGGCGCGCAAATATTGGTTCTCAGTCATAACCTTTCACTCCAAACTTTTCGCATAGCCAATTGCCCATGTCGCTAAAGCGTTGGAAGATCAGCTCTTTACCATCCTCCGTGCAAATCAGAGCCGTTTGTTGAACTTCGCAGGTTATCTCCTCATTCTTTCCAAAGGTGAGAGCGCAAGGGCTAGGGCGACCAACCACTAGCCCCTGGCTCTCGAGGAGGTAACCTATGGAACCGCTATCAAAATGGTATAAGTGTAAGTCATTCATGTGGTCAGTGCCTCCTGCGTTTTTGTTATGCTTGAATCATAGCGAGCGATTCTAGGCATGTCACTTGGCAGTTTACTCGGAGCCAGCCCAATAGCCGGCGCCAAACAAAACCACAACAAGCAGAATCCAATGCAAGCCATTACTGTAGAATGCCGCTCGCAGATGGCAGAACACCATGTAATACGGGAACATATCCACTTTCCTTTTCATCGCAGGCTCAGTTTTGGAAGTCTGCTTTGGGCCCGGGCCCACTCGTCGTCGGAAGCCATCACCGCCAGTTGGCTTGCGCCAACATGCAGCAACTTGGCGCGATCCTCTTTATCCGGGATGGCGAGAGTCAGATTCTCCAAGCAGCGAGCCCAGGCGATGTCGATACCTTTTGCCTTACAGAAAGAATCCTTCATCGAGCAGTGGGCTCGCCCATCGGCGATAAGTGCGCCGGCGACACCACTGTATATGCCGCAAGCCGTTGTCGCTTGGACGGGATAAGCCACGCCCTCGATGGTCAGGTATTCACCCGGGCGAGCCACCTGGTGGCGAATCTCTATGAAGAAACCTGCGTCCTTCAAGTTGTGGATTTGGCATCTGTGAATTGGATTCATATTAGTTCTCCTCGTCGTCCAGGGCCTGCTCTATCTGAGAGTTGACCCAATCAATGTAACCCTGCCGAGTGTTGCCGTCGAAAGCTTCCAACTGCCACACGTCGCAGGGGTGATCTGGGTGATTATCCCAATGAGATTTGGGATTCCAGTGTGGACGAGCACTCAAAACGTGGCGTCCGGCTGATGCTTGCGCTGCCGTTGAAGCGAGCGCCAGCTCGTAATGCCTGTGAGAATATCCGCCACGCGCAGGGTATGGTATGGGGCACAATAGCGAATCGAATGGTAGGAATTCGTCCTGTGGCACTGCACCGAAACGTGCCAGTCGGGGTCTGTATAATGACCCTCAAAAAAGACGCTGACTTTGGCTTCGTCACTGGTTTTGCCCAAGATCATGTGGGCAGCGGGGATGCAGCAGCCATCGGCCTCCGTGTAAATCTTGAAGTTGGTGCCTAATTTATTGTTGGCGGCCGTCAAAAGCGCTATCGCTTTGTCCAAGCCTACTTCGATGTGATGTTTGTTGGTCATAATTTACCTCACTGTGTTGTGATTAGATTAAATAGTCGCACACGAATCTTGGGAAGTCACTTGGGAGTTTGTCGGAATCTACGAGCGCGGACCTTTCTAAGCTCCTTCAAATATTGAGCCTCATAGCCATCAGCATGCTGCCAACGGCCAAAGTCCTGAGTCATCATCTCGCCAGTTATAGGGCTGATACCGGTTTCACATATCCGCGGAACGTATACGTCTGGGAATTTCGCCAACGTTTCAACTCGCGCCTCGAAACGTTGCAGGCGGTGCTGCCAATGCATGTGACTCTCGCCATCATAATGGCGAATCACCACTCACCTCCCGACATACTTTCTAGAGGCTTGGTCGGGCCTGGATCTTTGCAGGCGGCGCTTTGTAACGTGGACTCAATGATGCTGCCAACTATCATGTGCGGTGGGAACTTGAACTTACGCCCATCGCTGCGAGTGGCTTTGATTGGGTAGGTCGGCGCACGACTGTTCACGCCTGTGATTGTAAAGATCCGACCACGGCTATTGAATTTGGCGCCGAAATGCTCTGGCTTCATGCCGTAGCTTTGACACATTCCATTCCAAACGCGCTGATCACTGGACAGTTGGCCTGCCTCCCGAAACGTGACGCTGAATTTTGCCTCAGAATACGACGCCTGCTCAGACTTGACATCAATATCCAACCCGAATGTCTTGCCTACCAGTTTGAGCGCCTTCTCTAGTCTCTTTTTGTCCATGCTATGTTCTCCTGCTTTGCCTCCGACGCATTTTCGCCGTATTTCATGATCGCAAATGTATCGTGGCGAAGCTACTGGCAGCTCACTACTGCCTAGCCAGTCAGATCGCGTCTAAGCTCTTGGGGATCGCTAGCGATAGCAAGACATGCTTAGACCCGTCCATAGTCTCAGACGCGCTCACAGAGAGCGAGAGATAGCAGCCAACGGGGTGTCGATACTGTGCGATCATTGATAATCGACCCAGATGGGAGGAATCCAGATCAAATATCGGCGATCGTTGCCATGGCAGCACATCGCACAAAGAAAAGGCAGAACCGAAGCCCTGCCTTAACCTTTCGTCCGATGCCAGTCTTGACTCTTATGAAATCGCCTAAGCGACGGCTAATAAAGCGGCTGGCAGACTGGCTTTAATCCTTCGACGCAAAACGACCGCCGACCGAGAACATAGCCTACCATATACCTATTGTATCAGTCGGCGCTCATGGCTGCCAGTTGATCGTTGATATTGCCAATGTTGATGCTGAGAGGGTTGGAGCTCTCAGTCTTCGGCAGAAATTCCTCAACATCGGGCCAAATCACAAGCAGGCGCTTGAACGATGAAACACTGTTCATCACTGCCATCATGCTCTCGGCCAAAGTCTTCCATCTTGCCGATTCAGCATCAGAGTCGGCAACGAAAGCCAGGTAATCTTTGATTATAGGCAAGTTGCTGATATCCACAGCCGTATTGTTCTTTGCCACCGCCCTTACCACCTCGCCCGCTGCGGGCCAGTAAGAGTTAATATCCTCACGTTGGTGTGCGACCGCTTTTGAGGTGCCTAAGCTGAATCGCAGATGGCGCCGATGCTGCTTGACGCTATCCTGCGCCTCATACCCTATCACATGTATGGCGTGGCTGAAATGAAACAGGTTTTGAGGCAGCGTCGGCAACTTATATCTATCATACATTGCCGCATAGATTTTGTTTGCCAAGACCGTCTCTCGCTCGGCGAGAGCATCCAGCACCGGATACAGTTTGGCTCTGGCGATGTTGGTCAGAATTTCTTCACGAATGGATTTTGTAAGTCGGCTCATAGTTTTCTTCTCCAAAAAAGGGCGCATCCCTGCGCCCAACGAAAGCACATCCTTGTGCTTTGCGCGTTAGCCTTTAAGCAGCGTAGTCGGCGACCAGCAGGCTCTTCGGGTTGATGGTCATCTCTTTGCCAGAGCGCTCAGCGATGCCGAGTGCGGGGAAGAGTTGAAAGAGTTGGTTGCCCTGGGAGCGAGCAGTGCCAGGCTTGTAAGGCACGGCCAAGAACATCTCGACCATTTCCGCAGAAGTCACGGTGCCTTGCTTGACCAACAATTCCAGGCCCATGCGAGAGTAGCGATTCAGCTTGAACGTGGTGCCACGATTCCGAAGCATGTTGACGCCCTTCTCGGCGACCTTCTTCGCCATGTTGTCGAGAATCTTGAGAACAGAATCCACCTGGTCGGGGGTCTGCTTGTCGCCTTTGATGAGCAGTGCAGCCTTCATCAGAGGTTGACCTTCGAGGCCCTTCGAGAAGCGGGCGCTGGGCTTGGCGGTCTTGCTGTCGATGACAGTGACCTTTTTTGCGGCAGGAGTTTTCTTGGCGGCGGGAGTTTTCTTGGCGGCGGTTTTCTTGTCGCCCTTCTCCTTTTTGTAAGCCTTACCTTTGGCGGCATCGACACTGGCTTCGGCTTCAACTGCTGCCAACTCGGCATCAGTGGCATCAGCGTTCTTCTCCACCTCTTCAATCAAACCTTCAAGCTCGGCTTCCAGTGCAGCTTCCTCGGCTGCGACGTTTTTCTTGGCTTTGGACATAATGTGTCCTCCTTCATTAAGAGTGGGTCGTTTATTTAATGAGCCGACCCGATCGCTCGGTGTATTTGAATCATAGCGCTGACTACTAGGCATGTCACTTGGCAATAACGCTATCTCATAGGGAGTATTTCACGCGGCAAACATATAAAGATAATGAACGCGGGCGCGTTGCATGCGGGTTGTTGGCATTACAAGTGGCGGGGTGATGTTGCCAGAGGCGAGTGTTCAATAAACCATGGCGTTCAATATTATTGGACAAGGGGAAAAGATGAATGCCATGGCAAGCCGCCTTTCCCACTCTGGAAAAGCCTCCCTTTCCATGTGAGGAAGCTCCCCGATCACCAATTGACCGATCCTATAGGGGTGGTTTCCGGCGAAACAGATCGTCGTTTCGATTCCAAAAAGTGTCGCCACTCAGACAAATGTAAGCCGACTCATAACGGCGCTTCATGCTGGCGGGAAGAGTGGCGGAATGAATCAGGTGATCGTAGAGGTCACAAAGTTTGACCAGCCGCAGTAGATGGCCGCTCTCCTCAATTGTATCAATATAGTCACGATAGTTGACGCCCGCTCGCCTTGATAACGCCCTCACCAACGGCAAGAGCCGGTCGTCCATCGAAACAATTTCTGCCTCGACTGCCCACAATTGAATAGGCAGCGCATCCTCAACCACATCGTGCAGAATACCCAACGTCATTATGAATAAAACGTCCTCGTAAGGATGATAGCGTTGAAGTTTAGCACCCAGGCGATTCGCCACACGAGTCGGGTGAAAGATATACGGCAGACCGCCATACTCTTGATTTTGATGAACACTGGAGGCTAGTGCGTGCGCTTTGATAAATACCGAGGTGTTCATATGCCGCTCCTGCGTAGGCCGGGGTTAGGTGGACTAGTCTTTTACCAGTTGATGATATGCTCGGGAAGAACTTTGACCGGGTTGCGACCCATGCTGAACACCACCAGGTAGACGGTCATGCTCATGGTTGTTTTGAACACCGCCAAGCTGTCGCCAACCACCTCCTGCTCCTTGTATCCATTCTTCACTTGGCGCTTGCCGACAACGTTCCCCGTTATTGGCTTGGGTAGCTTTTGCGACTCCCAATACGAATGCCACCCCTCTTGCTGCACCCAGGCAGTCTTGCGCACCAACTTGTGTGTGATTTCGACCGGCTGTAGGAATTCGATATTCATATTTCAATTACTCCCTTCTAATGCTTGGCGTGCAGTCTCTTTCCTATCGTAGTATTCACAGCGGTCTGATTTTGCGATATTCTCCAGCGCCGCTTCAAGCTGCGTAACCCTTGCGCGTAAAACCACGCACTCGTCAAATAACGATGTGGCTGTTTCTTTATCCGTCATACTCACAGTTGTATTGCTCCATTTAACTCTCTCACGCAATAGGAGCAAGAGAGGACACATACATCGCACGCAGCATACACCCGACCATCGGTCAACAGGTATTTTCCGGCGGGCTCGCCACCACAACAAAGGCATCGAAGCTTCTTCTTGAAAATGCGGTCGTAGTTATCCCGAAACGCCTGCGCATTCTCAGGCCGACGATTGCTACCTTTACTCATGATGCTCTTTCACCTTTATTGAGTGACCACAGCCGGGGCATTTCCAAACGGCCACGAGCTTACCTGGGCCGCCTTCGGAGCATGTTTGACTCCGAGTATTGGTGTGATCCTGATCTATAAAATCAGGTGCGCCGGCGACCATTGTGGAAACGAGAGCCTTACTCTTAATCATCCCCACTTGACAGCGACGACAAACTGGCACCTGATGATCCGCCCAATTCTTCATCTGCGCCGATGTCATATCCTCGGGGCAATACTCCAACATAAGACTGTCGATCTTCGCCTGTTGAGAGCCGATCTCTGTCTTGGCACAATTGAGCAACTCCTGCCACGTATCATCGTTTGTTTTACGCCACGTCGCTATCGTATGCGTGAGTCGGTTGACCTTCGCTTGCTGATTCCCGCTATTCAGGATCAAAAACTTTACCGCCAACTCTAGATTGGCGGCGTCGTGAACAATCAGGGAGCAACCATCCAACTTCCGCATCTCTTTTCTCGCCAACTCAGCCGCCATTGGGCCTTTGCGAGCCTGATTTGCCAGCGCCTGCATCTTCTTCGAGCGATCACGCTGGTCGTTGAGATACAGAAGCCATTTGTTGCAGATGGTGATTGCGGTTTCGATATTCACTCGTATGCCTCCGTGAAAAAGCCAAGCCTGCGGGCAGCAAAGAAGGCCGCCACCATCACCTCGACATCGTAATCGGCAGCGTGGGCTGCGTCAGCGTCATAATCAACGCCCACAGACCAGCACAGCTCAGCCAGCTTGGGGTATTTGCCCGTCGCAGTTGCCCAACGCCCGTTCTCCATCGTGCAGAACGCCTCGACATCCGGCAACTCCAGACCCACCCTGGTGAACTCGGTCGCTATGAATGGTGCGTCAAACATGAGATTGTGGCACATCAGTAGATCAGTCTTGGCGATCTGTTTGTGACACTCGGCTGCAACATCGCCCCAAACGGGTTCTGAGGCAAGGTCCTCGATAGATATTCCGTGAACATTCTGAGCGCCAGCATCAATGCTGCGTCCGGGGTTTACTCTTTGGATATATCTTGCGATTTCCTTTTCGGTGGTATAATCGTAGTGAATCATAGCCACTTCGATCACGCAATGACCTTTGTCGGCTGATAAGCCTGTTGTTTCAATATCAAAACCTGTGATTATCATTTTATTTTCTCCGAGATGCCGGCAAGAATGCCAACGACCAACCAAAGCACGGCAAGTATGTAGTTAAGCGATATGCAAACCCCAAAGTTAGGCGGCCGATCTACCGTCGCTATGAAAATCCCCGTATAAAACTGCGCCATCGCGTTGATCGAGAATATCATAAAGAAGGCAAAATAACCGATCATTTTGAAATTCATGGCAACTCACGAAAACCTTTACTGATCAATGCCGCCGCGCACTTCTCTATGAGAGCCTTCGCTGCTCGATAGGGCACTTCACTATCGCTACAGTCCATAACCTTTGTCTCGGTCCACCCGTTGTTGTCAGCATGGCCACGCCTCTTGACGATCACTTTGAAATCGCCATAGACGAAGTCAATCTCAATTAAGCCGCCGGTCACAGACAGAAACAGTCGGCGCCTGCGCTGCGAGTCTTTGGGGATCTCGGCGCTCACCTCGGAGATGAGGTCGAATGTCTCTGGTGATATGAGGCCGCTGGAGACATTGAAGGCTGTGTTGATCGATGCTGTCGCCTCCTGCGGGGACAGGCTGCCGCTTTTGAACTGTGTCAGGGTATTCTCCATGCAGGAGAGCACCTTGATATTCAATTCGTCTTGAATATCCAACTCTTCAAATAGGGTTTCTTCTGTCATAACAGTCCTCTCAGTGGAACGTGGCTTCTTCGCCCGGTAGTGTTTCGCTTGACACTATTATAGTCTTGACAGCATCTCCCAGCGTCTTAACCCGCTTGGCAAGATTCAGGCAATCACTTGGCAATATGATGGCGGAGAACTCCACCGCAACGTCGAACAGAAGTCCACGCATGATGGCGTTCAGATGCTCAATGTAGCCTTGACTTGGAGGGGCTTTTCCAGACGCGTCTACCACCGGAATCCCCGGCTGCACCAGTGCGACCGTTTGAAAATACCTATTCGTCAATTTGAAAGCGCGGACGTAATGTTGGGCGATAGCTTCTTCCAAACGCTCATCGTCGAGAGTCCGACGGTCAACGGCTGCCATCGTGTAGGCCAGCACATCGATTGGCGTGCGATCAGCAACAAACCAGGTGGGGGCCGCTATA
>Ga0114923_10002982_pt1 | contig 11409 bp, 15 predicted proteins | sample SumtaG_FD_89578 | JGI IMG/M metagenome (GOLD analysis project Ga0114923, IMG submission 89578) | Deep subsurface microbial communities from Indian Ocean to uncover new lineages of life (NeLLi) - Sumatra_00157 metaG | ecosystem: Environmental > Aquatic > Marine > Oceanic > Sediment | place: near...
AAGCCGTTTTATAGAATTGTCGCAATCAAAGAATCACGCAAGCGTGGAGGGAAACCTTTGGATGTAATCGGCTATTGGAATCCACAAAAAAGTGATTTAAAAATCAACAAAGACAAATTAAAGACATGGATAGAAAAAGGTGCAAAAAAAACAACCGCAGTTGATAAGTTGCTGGAAAACAAAAGATGAAAGAACTATTAGAATATCTCCTTAATTCACTGATCGAAGACGGTTACGAAATTGATCAAAAAGAAGAAAATGGGAAAACCATATTTGAGGTAAAAGTTGTACCTGATAAGATCGGTCTCCTGATAGGAAAGCGTGGTCGAATAATAAAAGCAGTACAAGACATAGTCAAGATCAAAGCAAGATTGGAAAATAAAATTGTATATATAAAGGTTGTTGAAAAATAACATCTTCCCCGCCCCAAGTGGCGGGGTTTTCATCTCTAAAGAAAGATGTTGTATCTGCCTCAATTCATCCGCGACCCAAGTGTCGCGGTATTCTTGAGGTCGACTAATAATAATTCAACAGTAAAGTGATAGAAAGATAATCCGTTCAATTGAAGATGTTTCATCTTCAATTGAACGGATTTTCCCTATCCGTTGGCGCAGCAGGATCAAGAATAACAAATTTGGGTTTCGTATAGGCTACTATTTCGGATAAAATTATCTGCTCCGAATCTTCCAAAAACCTAATCGGTTCTGTAATCGGAGGAAGTTGGGTGGGCAAATCCGACCAATAAACTATAAATGTCGCATCCATATTTGCTGCCCCACCTCCACCCGATATTTCAACCTTATCAATAGAAGCAATGGGCAATACTTTCCTCAACTCCTGAAGAAAATCAACAAAACTCTGTATATCTCCCACTTCCGCTTCCAATCTAATCTCTGAAGCACTAATATCTTCTTCTGAGGTTGCCATGCTAATCGTCTTCATCTTTAAAAATTTTAAATCTTTATCCTTTCCGACTCTTTTGGTGTGCGTGAGGAAAAAATTCGTAGGATTCCCTTCGGGTAGAGCAATCAACGTTACATCGGCCTTATCTAATATCGATGGGTCAATCTCGCGTAAGGAACTTAGTTTTTGCAGTAATAAACTTTCTGTTTTTTGAGAAGCTTCCAACTCATCCAATTCGGTTGCAATACTCCGATAGCCATTTTGTACCAATACAATAAACAGAACAACCAAAATACCAAGTAATAAGGTTGGAAAAAGTATTAACTTGATGTTCGGATTGAAAATTTTATACTTCGAGATGCCAAATATTGCCATATTACCTCGTAAAGCCAAATTCTATTTTATAACCTCCATCTTTCTCAAATCCAAAAGAAAGCATTTCAATTTTTTTAAATCCGCCGGATATTATAATATCTGAAAGAAACTTGGTTAAATTTAATGAGCCGTCAACAATAACCAGAACATCAGCTTTCTTATCCGATAGGGTTGCGCTGTTAACGATCGCACTCCCCTCGGAGATTTTTATAACATCACCCAAGATATCAACTTTCTCAGATGCCGAAGCTTTAGATTTCATTTTATTTACTTTCTCAAGCCTGTCTTTTATTAAAACTATCTTTTGCTCGGTTTCCTGAAGCGCTTTTATTTGGATTGTTAATTCTTCGTGTTTCTCCTGGGAGCTCGACAACCTATCTGAAACAACAAGAAATACTCCGGTTATTACAGCCGCGCTAATAACAAATACTAAAAGTGCGATTAACGCTACGTTTGTTAAAACTTTTGAAATCTTAACAATATATCTTTTCGGTCTAAGTTCTTTCGGTAGTAAATTAACTGCCATGCTAAATTTCTCTTAATGCCAGCCCTGAAGCAATGGAGTATAGCTGCGCAAATCCGGCTAATGATTTCACTGCTGCCGGGTCAACTGTAATCTTTGAAAATGGATTACCAACAACAACTTCTATTCCTAACATTTTCGCCAAAACCGAAGCTACCTCAGGCATTCCCGCACTACCACCGGATAATATTGCCGACCTTGGTGTATCACCTTTTTCCTCTGACTGGTAAAAATGAATTGCCTTTTTCATTTCGTCTGCAACAGTCCTAAAAACAGGCTCTAGTGCCGTCTTTATCTTTCCCTCCAGCTGCGATTGAGACATCCCATATGCTCTTTTATATTCTTCCGCCTGTTTCTCTTCAACCCCAAGCGACTGGGCAACAGCTCTCGTAAAAGCCTCACCGGCAGTTGGAATTGAGCGGGAAAACGTAAGAAAACCATTTCTGGCAACAGCAATATCTGTTGCTTTGGCCCCAAAATCAACAATAAGTACGGTTTGGTCCTGGGGGGCAAGTGAGCGGACTAATGCCATAAGTTCCGTTTCGACAACAATTAAGTTCAAGCCAGCCATATCAACGGCTTTAGCATACTTTTCCACAAGGGATTTTGGGGCTGCTACCAAAAGCACCAATACCTCGGCCGGAGTTGCCGATTCTCTTCTTTCAATTATTGAATGTTGTACTATTGCCTCAGTTACAGGTATTGGAATATATTGCTCCGCTTCCCATCTAACAGCCGACGCAACCTCGGCATCCGTTAAAAGTGGAAATTTAACGGTCCGGGTATAAACTTGCGCTTCAGGTAAGGCAATGGCAATATCTTTTGAGGATATCTTTGCTTCCTTATACAATTTCTTTATTGCCTCAACCACCGGAACCATTTCTTTATCTTCTTTTGCATACTCGGGAGCTTTCCCCTGATATCCCACAACACCCGAGGCTTTTAGTCTCCATCCTTTTCCTTCTTTTGAAAGCTCGACAACTTTAATCGTATTGGAGCCGATATCTAAACCAACACTCATTGTCTTAACTCCTTTGCGCTAAATAAAACTCCCTCAAAAACATCCGGCGGTTCCGGATAACCTTGCAGTACGGTCACTCTTCTAGTGGATTCACCGGAAGTTCCTGTTGAACTTATTGATATCCCTTGGGAGGGCAGTTTTGCTGCTCCGCCACCGTCAACTTTTAATGATATCTTTTGTCCCACATTGCCATTATCCAATATCCTTACTCTGGCCGCTATCAAACAAGAAGGAGGTCCACCAAAAACACAATCAGAAACTCTATCTTTTAATTTATTAAAATAGCTACCCGTGGAGTATTTATATTGAGTACCTATGTTGCATGACGAGGAGGCAGCTATGAAATTCCGTGATGTAGCAGAACTCTTGGGGTCGAAATTAAATCTTTTTACCTTAAGACTTGAGAAATCACTTGCAAGATGTGAAAGTGTGTCGTCATAATATATTGCAATCTCTACTGCCGGTTCCGGACCCTCTTCGTTAGTCCAAGTCCAGCAAAACTCAAGTTTATTTGCAGAAGTACAAGTCTCACTCCCACATACAAGGTTCCCACTATTATCATGAGATACAAACCAAAAAGTTGCTACTTGACCCGAGATAAGCTTATCAGGGTACTCAAATACATTTCCTGCATCGGGGTCGTTGACTTCCGCTTCGTACCGAGGATTGGCAGGATCCGACACATCAAGTTGGGTCTCGAGAATAGTATCTCCGGGAACAACGGACTCAAGCAAAGCTTCCTCAATTCCTGCCTCAGCTGCAGAAAAAGCCCTTAAAGAGTCTTCTTCATAGCTTGTAATCGAAATGTCGGTTACTGATTTTGAAACCGAAGAAAGAACAACTGCCAAAACAACCGACATGGAAAGCAGCACGATAAGGAGTGCCTGACCGGAGTTTAACCTCTTTTTATCACTCCTCTTATATAAAATAGGCAGTTTTTCCATACTAAATTAGTGTAGCAATCCGGTAACCTATGGTCAATCTTTAAACATTAATAATTTCTTAATAGAATCCTTGTAGATGAGGTGTACTGGGCGGATTCAGGGCCTTGAATATCTTCTTCTTGAGCAGTTACCGTAATTGTTACAAATCCCGGAACTCCACTTCCCCCAGGATCACATGTAAAAACCGTTGCGCAGTTTGTCACGCGAATATCTCCCGACGTAATCCTTGCTGCAGCCGAATTCGAAGCAATGTGCCCGGAGTCGCACTCAAAAAATGCCGTAACTCCTGATGAGGTAAAATATTGAAGACGGTCACCCGAAACCGAACAGTCAAGTTCTTTGGCGCTTCTTAAAGACCGTTCCATCACATTCATGGCATACTCAACATTTTCCCTCACATGACCTAACGACTCGCTCTTCCTCGCACCCCTTAAGCTTGTAGCTAGAGATTGCGTGGTCAACACAGCCAATATTGAAAATATCAATATAACAACAAGCATCTCGATCAGTGAAAACCCGCTATTTAGTCTCTTCATTATCTTAATAACTTCCTATTATTTTATATATATCTTATCTAACTTGTTACGTGTTACCTATTACTTATCTCTTATCAAATATTCCAGTTCGTGTATCTGGTTATATTTTTTACTTGATGCATACCTTTGCCGTCAGTCCATGTGACAATCACTTCGATCTCAACAGACTCATTTCCCGGAGTTGCATCTAAATCCACTTGCCTAAGAATTACCGACCTCTTGAATTTAAATGGAGTATCCACTATATCCGGACAGGGAGGTGCCCCACCCCATGCAAGATCTTCCAGACATAAAGTAGGATTAGGACCGGCCCTGTTATAAAAATCTATCCAGTCATTATCTCTTTCCTCTCTAATCCACTCGGTTGCTTCAAGTGCATATTTATTGGCTAACGCGTTATTGCCGGAAAAATCCGAACTGCTAATTGTCTGTTTTGACAAAGACACAACACTTATCATTATCATTGAAGCTATTGCAACCGCAAACATCACTTCAAAAAGCGATTGTCCATAACCAGTCGGCCGGTTTTTTTCATTTCTCATGTTTACAAACGTTCAATCATACCCCCCTGATGCCTAACGACCACCGTTGAATCAGGTAGACCACTGTTAACATATCGCAAACTAATATTCACATCACTTCCCCTATCTATACCCCTGGCAAGTACTTCGAAGTAAAACCTGTTCCCCCAACCAAACGGACGAAGCTCGATTCCCCGAGGCAAATCAACAGGTCCTTTTACCAAAACCCTGTCACCCCAATCCGGGCATAATGCATAAATCGTATACTGGGCAGTCACTTCAGGAGGACCGGGATTATAACCCCTGCTTCTCCAAAACGAATATCCCGATAGATTATTCAACTGACAATCGTTTCCGGCCGGTTCTTCCGGCTTTACTCCCGACAGCGCCATCTGCTGGGCTAGTCTTAAATCCGCCTCAACCTGCAAAGCCGCACTCTCCAAATACTGCCGTCTTTGATAATCACGATAGTTTGTAGCTCCCATTGTAAACAAAATCGCCATTATAGCGACAACCATCACCATTTCAACTATAGTGAAACCTTTGTTTTGCAAATTGTTAGCTATTTTCGAAGCAGAGGTTGTAGAAAACATATCGGCATAATTCTTCATTTATTTAGGGATTGAGCACTCTAAAACCACATGGGCTGGGATTACAAGCTCCACATCCGCTAGTTTCATTTGCCGGATCGGGGGGGTCTTCGAGATGCGAACAAAGTGTATAAGTTACTCCTGCCGCACCTCGTGAATAAAAATACCTATCCTCGCTTACTGGATCTCCCGGCATTTCCTGTAAATATATCTCATCTGTTCCAATGAGATCGCAATTCTTCTCCAAAGGATCTCCCACAGTTACATTAAACTCCATATTTGTCGGATATTCGTGACAGTCCGATCTAAATATCTCAAGTGCAGTAGCTATTGCTTGCAAATCTCCCTTCCTAGCCGCATCACGGCCTGTTTCTCGTGCGTTCTGTAACCCAAACAAAGAAATAGCTGCCAAAACACTTATTATTGAAATTACAACAAGCAATTCTATTAAGGTGAAGCCCTTATTTATCTTTTTCATAAAACTAAATTAATATCCTTATCTTTATCTTTTTATAGTACTATTTATTATAATGGACAAACACCGTTACTTACAGTAATCGGACTAGCTAATTCACCATTATTCCCGCTTGAACAGGCAACAATATAAAAATCATCCGCCTCCAACCTTGCCCAAACTACGTAATTTAATCCTGAAGCATCCGATTGATATTTATAAGATTCGTGACCCTTATCTAACCTCGGATCTTCTGAACAGCCAACCATACCGAACGTCGTACACAAATCATCTGCATCAACGGTTGCTGATACGGGGTATATACCGCCTTTTTTGTTGGCATAAGCTTCCAAAGCGGTCTGATATTGCTTTAAATCATTCCTTCTGTGTGCGTCTCTTGCTCTTTTTTGGCTGGCAGGAAAAGATGTAATGAACAAAGTTCCCAACACGGAAATGATAGCCATTACAATTAATAATTCTACTAATGTAAATCCGGATCTTTTCATAATTCTTCAAGAAAGCAACTTTTGAACTTTTCAGTTATTAAGAATTTTACCATTAATATGTGTAATCAATGTGTAAGAACGGTTGTTTGCTACTACTCCAGCCTGAATCATATGAAAATGCATCTCTTTTACCAGACCCTGTAATAATTATTGTAATAGGGTTTCCTGTGTTCCATCCGGAGTTTTGCATTATTTCACTTATAACGTTAGAAATATCCGGTGAATTGTAAGATCCGTTGTATGTCCAGGTTGAAATCCCATTCCAAGATCTTTGTGCCGACGTTATATTGCGACCTGAAATATTATAAAGGGTATTATTGAAAGTAGCCGAGTTGCCGTTATCTTCGCCTCTTATAACCAGATTGGTAGTAGACGAAAGAGTTTCCTGAGCCCTAAAAGTAATATATGCAGAGGTTATGGTGGCCGGTTTTGGAACATTAACACCCACAAATCTTATTCCTACTATCTTTGTACTACTCCCGCCGAGAGTCATTTCCAAATCCGTACTATCAATTCTCATTGATCCATCCGAAGTACTCTCTTCAGCATCATCCGAGGCTATTTTTACGTAATCCTCCCAAAAACCTGAGGATGCCGGAGTAGGAGTTAGTGTTGGAGTAGGGGTAGATGTTGCAACGGCAGGAGTCGGGGTAGATGTTGCAACGGCAGGAGTCGGGGTAGATGTTGCAACGGCAGGAGTCGGGGTGTAGACTGGTACATCCGCAATAGGACAGCTTCCGCCAACCGGAATACTTTCCAATATTCCATTTAATCCGTTAGAGCATATCGCCCAGTCCTCAACATTTATTTCAAGCTCCGTCCAAATAATAAATTGCGTACGCGATGCGTTAGATTGATATAAATACCGTGAAGAAGGAGCTTTGGGGTCATCTTTGCACTTCTCGTCTGTTGATGAACCTGCTATGTCAAGAATGGGACATAATTCGACAAGGTTAATAGTCGCTCCAGCCGAATCCGGGTAAATTCCGTTATTTTTATTGGAATAAGACCCTATAGAATTACGATATTGCTCCAAATCACTTTTACGTCTTGTGTCTCGTGCTCTTTTTTGACTTGCTGGAAAAGAAATGATAATAAGACCCGCTAATCCTGCAATCATGGCACCAACAATCAGAAGCTCAAGTAAGGTGAAGCCTGCAATTAAATTATCCGTTACTTTCGATTTGCCTAAAAAATGCTTTTTTTTATACATAGGGCAGACCACTACTTATATCACGAAAGGCATGTTTCTATCTAGTCCTCCTGAGCATTTCCAGCTCCATTTCGTACTCTTCAATAGATTTATCAAGAGGTATATCGGCGTAGGATTTCCCAAAATTACAAACCCTGTCCCCGCACTTTATATTTCTCCCAACAATTCCCTGATCATAGCTTTCCTCAGTATTCCCACCCTCAAGATGGGCATAGATTTGAAATAAGTTTTCGTTTGAGAAGTATGTATATAAAATACCATCTTCCTCACTGGGGTCTTGTGGAATTACTTTTAAATAGGGTTCATACTCCGAGTCGAATGGGTCACGCAATTCGTCTTCTCCCCAGCTGCATACTCGAAATCCAGTAAATAGCTTTTTCCTGTCAAATACGGGGTCGTCTTTTATGTCGGCAACAACCTCATCGAAATTTTCCGCCTTACAGGCTTTTAATTTACCGTCTTCAGCTGGAGGGAAATAACCAAAATCCTCATTGTACTTTTCCAGTACATTTGCAATTACCCCCATGTCAGCTCGTCGCTGCACATCTCTTGACCTTCTTATTGCAACCCGCAGGTTCAAAAGCGTAATGACAATTACGAGGAAAAATATTACTCCGGTTATAATATATTCATTTTTTGTAAACGGTTTCATTATAAAGATGGTTTCATTAGAAAAAAGGAAAAAGCTTCGTCAGCAGACAGTCACCCAAAAAAATAACTAAGAAGAAAGATGCTATAAGAAATGGACCAAAAGCAATTTGTTTACCAAATTTTGCTTTTGAAGCTGCAATCAAAATTACACCAACTATCGCTCCAATTACAAAACTAACAAAGACCCAAACCAAAGAAAGCTTCCAACCCAATAGTATCCCGGCAAAAATTACAAGCTTTACATCACCTAAACCCATACCCCGTCCTAAAGTAATTAAATAAAGTAGTAGAAATGACAATGACAATGCAAACCCGGTAAATATCCTTATATATAAGTCTTCAGGGCTAGCAATAATAAGCATTAGAAAAGTGAATACAAAAAGAGAGTAAGATAAAAAGTCCGGAATAATTTGATTTTCAATATCTGTCACGAAAATTGCAATTAGAGAGATGGTGATAAATAAGAAGTAGGGGAGTGCCAACACACCAAGACTATCATGCCAAAAACATAAAACACTACTGTACAGGGATACTCCCTGTACATTAGATAGGCAAAAATTGCTATATGATGCTATTAATGTGAAAAGAGCCGCTGTTGAAAGCTCTATAAGAGGGTATCGAAGAGAAATCTTTTTATTACATTTCCTACATTTTCCACCAAGTAAAATGTAGGAAACTATCGGAATATTATCGTACCAAGAGATTTTGTTTTTGCAGTGGGGACATAGTGAGCGACCCTTTGAGACGCTTTTCCCCCTTACTACTCGATGTGTGTATGAAGTAATAAACGAGCCCACAACAAGGCCTAAAATAAAAATCGCGAGGATGCTGAACCAAATCATACATTAATATTAACATACATTTCGACAACATCAGGTTACTTAAATATTACTTAATAGTTGTCGCGCTATTTACCATAAGAAAAGAGCCCTCTCAACAACCTTCCGATATACTAACTTGGTTGTTATAATATCGAGAGCCCTCTTTCTTCAACAAAACTTACCCAAACAACTAATCCTCCTCATAGCTTCCAACATACGTACCAATAGCTGGCACTCCTCCGTCATTGAGACACACAGTACCTCCTCTACCATCCGAAGTATTCCAAATAAAGTTCGGTGTTTGAGCCGCCGGACACCTTGATTCTTCTGTCTGAGACTCAAGAACCGCCCAAATTATTGCTCCGGGGATTGTATTATCAACAACATAACAATATTCATTCTGCGCTCCGCTTATGACAAGCGTGCTACACGCCACATTTGCTGCATCTCCAACCGAATTGTTAACCTCTGTGGGTGGGCTGGACATTTCACCGGCATAAACCAGGCAACCCATCCAAGCCGTAGCCAACGGCCCTCCTTCAGCAGCCGTACAATTTGTTGCATCCAGATATTCTCCATTACGAGACGTGAAGTATGCTTCCAATGAATGGCCTAGTTGGGTTACAGTAGACTTTCTTCCTGCATCACGAGTTCTCGCAAGTTGTTGTGCGGGGTTGATGGCAACAAGAACAACCACTGCCAATACTCCCAATATTGCCATTACGATGAGAAGCTCTATAAGAGTAAATCCCTGCCTGACGGTAGTCAGGCTTTTTTTCATGTAGGCAGTCATAATCTACTTTTCACCCCCCTTCGTCCTCCATAGCCTTGGCGTAGGAGGACTTTTTGTACTTTAGTGTACATCTTAGTCATAACCTATCCTGCTCCCGCCGGACTACGGCGGGGCAAGCCCCCCTTACCTTAGAACTACGTTAATATATTCAGTATTCACCATATTCGTCCTAAAAGTCAAGTTGATATTATAGCTGACTTGTTAGATTATAAATCGGCATAATTATAGCAATAACCAAAAATCCAACACCAATTCCCATTATAATTAAGATTGCCGGCTCAACCGCTGCGGTCAATGTTTTAACCCTCTGCTCACTTTCAATTTCAAAAACGTGACTTACTTTGGCAAGCACCTCATCCATTTTTCCCGTCTCCTCGCCAACCGCAATCATTTGGGTGAGAATAAAAGGGAAAGCTTCGGGGTGCTTTGAAAACGCAAAAGCTAAAGGGAAACCCTTCTCAACAAGTTTTGTAGTGTCTTTCAGGGCATCAGCAATAACTTGATTACCCGCAACTTGGGTTGCAATTTGTAGCGCTTCAAGAATCGATACACCCGAACCCACCATCAAGCTCATTGTTCTTGTCAAATCCGTCAATATCATTTGCTTTTGCAACTCTCCAATTGTTGGAATCTTGAATATCAATTCATCCGTTCTTCTTTTCCCTTTCTCTGTTGACCTATATGCTTTGTAGCCCCAAAAAGCGCCGGCGGCACCAAGAAGAAGTATTGGCCAAAAACTCACCATAGCGTTAGATGCAGTCATGAGAAATTTTGTTGCAATTGGCAACTCTGCATCAAACTGGTCATATAACGTTGTCATTCTCGGAATTACTATTATCATCATTAATAGTGCCACCGCTATCATTCCAAATACAATTATTATTGGATATATCAAAGCTCCTTTAACCTTACCCCTAAATTCCTGCTGCTTTTCCAAATTATCGGAAAGTTTAAGCAAAACTTTATCAATAACACCTCCAACCTCTCCTGATTTTATTAACGCTACGTATGTTTTTGAAAATATGTTTGAGTGTTTTCCCATGGCGGTCGACAACGATTTACCCTCCTCAACATCAGAAAGTATTTGCGCGGCAACTTTTTGCATGGAACCTTTTGACTGGGACCGAAGGATGAGTAATGCCTCGGTAATCGGAAGTCCCGCATTAACCATTATCGATAACTGCCTTGTAAAAGTTGCGATGTCTCCTCCCGTAGCTCTCTCCCCAAAGCGTTTGAATATATCAAACGACAAACTGCTCACCGGATTTAGTGAAATAACGAATAAACCCCGTCCTCTTACAAGTTTTGCGGCGTGCTGGGGATTTGTACCCTCGACTTCACCACTTATAAGTTCCCCCCTCTCGCTTTTGGCTTTATATTTAAAACGCTTCATTTGTAATAGGCTGGAAGGGTAAAAGAGTTTAAGAGTGTAAAGTGAGTTTTTCTTAACTGTTACTCTCCTGCTCTTCAACTCTTCTATTTAGAAGGTCTTATCAAACGACTCAATTCTTCCGGTCTTAAGGAGTATCCTTGAGCAACCTCTAAATCAACCGTCCCC
>Ga0114923_10002983_pt1 | contig 11408 bp, 12 predicted proteins | sample SumtaG_FD_89578 | JGI IMG/M metagenome (GOLD analysis project Ga0114923, IMG submission 89578) | Deep subsurface microbial communities from Indian Ocean to uncover new lineages of life (NeLLi) - Sumatra_00157 metaG | ecosystem: Environmental > Aquatic > Marine > Oceanic > Sediment | place: near...
CGACCGCTCTTTGTTGCTAAGATATTTGGAGAGTTCCCTAAGAACGCGGTCGATACCTTGTTCCCTCTCGGACAAATTGAGCAAGCCCAGAAACGCATCGGCTCAACCCACGGCACTAGACAGTGGGGGCTTGATGTTGCCCGTATGGGGTCGGATAGCTCCGTTCTCAAATATCGGCGGGGCGAAAGACTAGAATACTCTCAAGAGTTCTTTAAGTTCGATACTGAGGAGTTGGCTGATTGGGCTTTCTTTACTATTAATAAAGTAGATAGTACTGCTCCGGTCGCGGTCGATGCCGTAGGTATTGGTGCGGGTGTAGCTGATAAACTCCGGCGGCGAAAGTTGAATATCTTTGAATACTCCGGCTCTGGTGCCAGTTGTGACGAGGATTGCTTCAACCAACGGTCAGAGTTCTATTGGCACCTTAGTAACCTCTTCCGCAAAGGCAAAATCCACGGGAAGGGTATTGATGAAGACACTAAGGAAGAATTAAGTGCTATGAAGTATGAAATACCCAACGGCAAGGTAAAGGTAATGAGGAAAAAGGATATAAAGAAGATAATCAACCGCTCACCTGATAAAGCGGATGCTTTGATGCTTTGTTACGCGCCTATTGACAATATGAGTGCTGTTGATGATATAATTATACCCACAACGGATGAAAGTAAGCAAAAGCCGAATGAACAAGGGGTAGACCATTGGTATCCGGCATAATGATGGAAAGGGGAACGATGTTAATAGAAACAGCGCTTAGTAGGCTAACTAGGTCGGCATGGAAGATGTTTAGAATAGAACACGATACCAAGGAAGTTGTTGAGGCAGGCGTACAGGTATTAGTTGGGCATGACGATTGGAACGAGATTATAAAAGCAATACATTTTGCTCAACAAGAAGTGTTGAAGAAAGACACGGGAGAGTAGATATGTTAAGAAGCGTCAAAGAACTAATAGAGGAAGAGCGTACAGACTTGGGAGATTGGGAAACCCTTGCTTACCTATTGGAAAAGCTAGATAGAACAGATAGAGAGGAAGGGCCGGTAGGTATGCCTCCCTATCTTAAACGGATATTGGCAGCCTACAGACGAGAACAAGGGGGAGATTAGGCTTCGAGCCGGTGAAGGCTTAAAGAGCAACCGGTGACCGGGGTTCGATTCCCCGCTCCTCCACCAGGCCCAGGGCATCGCTACCTAATAGGGCAAGCAGTTAAGGCTCTGCTTAACAAAAGCCTTTACCTGGTGGTAGCTCAGCTTGGTAGAGTTCCCGGTTTGGAACCGGGATGTCGCAGGTTCAAATCCTGCCCATCAGACTTTGCGATTGCAAAACCGCTTGTATGTATGATATACTTACGCTTAGTAAATCAACAACAAGGGAGATTGGCCGATGGCCGGATTGCTCCATAGGATACATAGCGGATTAACCAAAAACACACCAGAAGCTAAAGCTGCTAAAGAGGTACGCATTACTAGCTCTGTGCCTCTTATTTCAGATCGTAATACTCAACCCAAAAGCCTACAAATAGATTTCGCATCTATGACTAAGTGGGCTTTTCGAGGTAACGAGCTAGTACATTCTTGTATAGGTGAAAGGGGAAAGGCGTTTAGAGAACCGCCTTTACGTATTTATAACGAGACTAACGATAAATGGGAAGAGGGCAATCCAGTTGAGGTATTACTGAAAGCGCCGAATCCATTTAGGAGTCAAGCGGAGTTTTGGGAATCAGTCGAGCAACACCTTTTACTTTGCGGCAATGCCTTTATATACAAAGCAAGGGATGAAGATGGTAACGTAGTCCAGCTCTGGCTCAAAAAGCCGAATCTTATTAAGGTCGTTCCCCATCCTACTAAGTTTATCAGTCACTATATCTATACTATTGCCGGTCAAGAGTACATGTTACCGGTTGAAGACATTATTCACGTTATGTATATCGACCCTGACAATGATTATTACGGAATATCCCCTTTGGTAGCAGCCGCTAAGAAAATAGATGCCGATAGTGAGCTTGGTACTTTTGCCAAACACGTATTGCTCAATATGGCAACTACCAGTGGGGTTTTTGTTACCGATAAGAAACTAGGCCCAGACGAACGGCAAATCTTGGAAGACAAGATGGCGAGTAGATACATAGGGGCAATTAGGGCTGGCTTGCCGATGGTATTATCCCACGGCATGAAATACGAGCAGACTTCCATGAATATGAAAGACCTGGACATTGGTAACTTGTCATCCTATGTAGAAAGCCGTATCTGTCTAGCCCTCCACGTACCGGCAATTGTTGTCGGTGCCAAGGTGGGGCTAGATCGCTCTACCTTTACTAACGCTGGAGAGGCTAGAGAGTATATGTATGAGAATACGGTTGCTCCTGAATGGCAAATGGTTGCTGACAAGGTAGGGTTCGATCTCTTAGGAGACTTTGGTATGTTAGAGGAGGCACTTGTTCCTCGATTCGATACCCGGCAAGTGAAGGCTCTACAAGAAAGCGAGACTGAGCTTTGGGAACGGGTAGATCAATTTGAAGGTTTAAGCATTGTAGAGAAACGGGTAAAGATTGGCTATGCCAAAGACCCTGATGGTATTGTCTACATGGATGCCAACAAGGTACCGGTCGATATCGAAACAGGTGAAGGCCTGACACCACGGGAACCTGACCCTGACTTAGCCGAAACCCCGGCGGGGCAAGACCCTGAGGGTGACGCTGCCAAAGCCAAAGAAAAAAAAAACAAACAGAAGCCAAAGCAAGAAGACTAGTAAGCCTACCAACCCCTGAACAGCGCCAACAACTCCTAGATAACCTTGTCGAAATAGAAGAGCGTAACCTTAAGACAATGACCTTTGCTTGTATCAAGGTCTTTGAACTGATTGCTATCGAGATTGCCGAACATTTAGACCGCCGCAATATCAAGACCTTGGAAGTCAAGGACTACCAACAGACTCTTGATGATGCAAGACTTAGAAAGAGACTTGAGCGAACGGTTGACAATGGATTACGGGAAAACATTACCGAGGTTATGAGCGAAGGAGCCGAGGGTACCCGTCGAACGCTTGGCTTTGGTTTTGGTCTGACACATGAGGAACGGGTTAAATATGCCAGAGAACATACCAGTAGACTCTCCGGCAGTATAGCCAAGACCAGCGTTGATGATGTTAGGGAAACGATTGCTAAAGGTATAGCAGAGGGCAAAGACCTCCGTAAGGTAAGAACTGAGTTGATGGAAAAGGTAGACGGTTGGACTGAGGCTCGGGCTGAGACTGTAGCCCGTACCGAAACCTTGAAAGCTGCAAATGAAGGTTCCCTTGCTGTAATGAAGAAAGCCGGTATCGAGTATAAGCAGTGGCTTGCTGCTCCAGACGCTTGCCCGTTTTGTAGGTCTCTTGCCGAACAAGTAAGCGCAATTGATTCCGAGTACATGTTGGACGATCATTCGATGGATATACCTCACAAGTCAAGGCCTGGTTATACGGATGCTATGAGCGCAAAGAACACCTACGGGGATATGACTACTCCTCCGGTACATCCCCGGTGCCGGTGTACGATTGCCGGTATCCCTGCCTCAGAAGTTCAAGACTTTGGAGAGGACTTTAGCGGGAAGTTCGATGATCGTAACGCTGACTACAATAAGCTTTCGGGTCTGGTTGACAATATGGATGATTTAGGTTTCCAATACAATGATCTTACTAAAGTCACTAATCGAGCGGTTATTGAGAACCTGAAACACGGCCTACCGGCCAATGTCCAAATCATTAAGTTCCAAGACCGGGTAAGTGTGATTATCAACGGTAGCAATGTAACTCCTGCCCTACAAAAGGTCTGGGGTGCCTTACCTAAGGTAGGCAAGATACTACATACTCCCCTAGTAGGTGGGGTTGAGGCATACAAGGATACCCGGTTAATGCTTACTCAGAGTGGTAAGATACCGGCTACCAATTACCACTTTACCAATGTACCAGCTAAGCATGTAGACCAGGTTAAGGCCGCTTTCGGAGAACTGGAGAAGAAATACGGGCCGGTGGCCGACCGTATAACAGATATTGGTAGTTTGTCCTATTCTGGCCCTGATAAACCGCCTATTGCTTATACCCAACGTGTAGCTGGCGGTAAAAACCGTATTGTTTTTGTCGAAGAGAATTGGGCGGTTAGTGAAGAGACTATTGATGATATGCTAACTAGCAGTTATAATGCCGGTTGGACTGCAACCCCTGGCACTAAGGGAGTTACCAACCATGAGTTCGGTCACCGAGTAGACGATTACTTGAGTCGTGTTGAAGGAGTTAATACTGCTCTACCCTATCCAAGAGGTGACTTCATTAGTGGTGTAGCGGAACTAGATTCTAGTCAAGAGTTTGCTGAGGTGTTTGCCTTACATGAGAGTGGCCTAGCCCCCGGTAACCTCCAAGTTCAGGCAATGGCAGAACTATTAAAGAAAGGTGGCTTACTACCATGATACCCTTCCCTCCAGACTGTGTAAGATGTAAAAACAGAACCGGTAGGAGAATATGTAAAGCGTTCCCAGAGGGAATACCTAAGGAAATCTACTTAGAAGAGTTTGACCATACTAAACCGTTTGAAGGCGACAACGGCATACGCTTTGAAGAGGAGAAACTAGACAAGGGGTAGCTTGGTCTGATATAATGCAAACTGGTGAACATTAATGTATGAATACTTAGAAACCAAATTAGAAATTAAAAGCTCTAACTTTCAGGAGCGTACTTTTGACGCTGTTGCTGCTGGCATTGGTAACGTAGACAACGGTAAAGATAAATTCCCTAAGGGCGCTTTTAAGCGCTCTATTGATGGAATGGTGAAAGCCGGGAAGGTAAAGTTTCTCGATGCTCATCCCCATAGATACCCAGGTGTACCTAGTACCAAGTTCATCATGGGTAAGGTTGTAAGCGCTTACGAAACTGACACTGAATTGGTTGTTCGTATTTATGTAAGCAATACCCCAGACGGCAATGATTTACTTACTAAGATTCAAGAGAAAGTAGTTGATGCTCTATCGGTCGGCTACTTACCCGTTAAACAACACTTTGAAAAAGATGGTGACGAGGTTATCAGAGTCCTTGAGGAGGTGAAACTGATGGAAGTTAGTGCTGTTATTTGGGGAATGAACGACCGGGCAACCATTGATGCTATGAGCGTTAAGGAAAGGGAAGAGGCCGATAGAATGAACGCTAAGGCTTTGACTATGGAGGCTACGTTGTATGAAGAGACAGCGGAAGATGCTCTGTGGAAATCTAACCAAGCTTTTAATAGCACTTTGAGAGAAATTATCTCAGATGATTCTATCGAAGATAAGCGCCCGTTGCTACAAAAGGCGCTAAACGATTACAAAGGTCTCTTGTCCAAATTACTAGGGCTAGATACCGCTGAGTTGACAGAGAACGAAGAGTTTGTTACAATCAGAGCCAACGAACCGCTTATTGCACTTCTTGAGGGTAAGCAGGCACTCAGCAAAGGAGAGAAAGACCCTCCGAAAGCTGACCCGCCTGATGCTGAGGGAACCCGCTCCGAAGAGGACGTTGAAGCTCTAAAACATAGAGTTACCGGGCTGAGGATTACTCAGTTGGAGTAACAACATGTAGAGAGAGACTTTAATAGAAAGGAGTGTAGAAAGAAAATGGCACCTAAAGTTAATTACAAAGAGAAGATTGAACAGCTAACTAAGGACATTACTACTGCCTCGCTTGAGGCTCGTACCATTATGGTCGAGTTCGAGGGTAAGGCAATGCCCGAGGGTAAAGCGGCTGATGTTGATAAGCTCTGTGTTGAGGCTGAGGATATGCAGATTGAAGTTAAGCGGTTGACGAGACTGCTTGGCATTGAACCTACTAAACCGAAACCTAAACCAGACCTTAAACTCCCGCATGGCGATGAAGGCGAAGAGAACCCCGCTGGTGGTACAATCGAAACCAAGGAAGACCCGGTTATCGGTTATATGACTATGGGCAAAGCGTTTACTATTGCCAAGGTTTACCTTGAGGGTAAGGCGGTTGGTTTTCAAGGCTCCTCACCGATGGCTGCTATGGAGGTTACCCAGGATGGTTTGGTACCTGTTACCGAGTCTGCTTGGGCAGAAATCAAGGCGAGTGATGTTACTACTTCAATCGCTGGTGCGCTTATCCAAAATGACCGAGTTGGCGAGATTGTTCGGGAAGAAGATAGGCCGCTAAGGATTCGTAACCTTTTAAGCGTTGGCCGTACCGGTAGTGATACGATTGAGTATCTGGAAGAGACCTTTGATAACCAGGCGGCTGGTGTTCCCGAAGTCTTTGTTGGTGAGGCTACTAAGCCGAAATCTGATATCCGGTACGAAGAGAAAACCGGTCTCGTTAAGCAAATCGCTCATTACGTTCGTATATCGAACAAGATGCTTGCTGATGCGCCACAATTGCAGTCAGTTATTGATACCCGTCTGTCCTATGGACTTGACTTGGTAGAAGAGAACCAACTGCTTTGGGGTACTGGAGCAAGTAACGATCTTACTGGTATTCTTAATACCGCTGGTATCATCGACTATGCAACCGCTATCCACGCAACCCGTGGTTCTAGTGACCCTGCCGATACCTTGCTTGACAAGATTAGGCGGTCTCGTACCAACGTAGCATTGCAGTTCTATGAGGCCACTGGTGTAGCAATACATCCGCTTGACTTTGAAGAGATTGAACTGCTTAAGGGTTCAGACAACCGCTATCTATGGGTTACTGTTCCTGATGGCGCTGGTATGCGCGTATGGCGACTTCCTGTTGTGGAGTCCGTAGCGCTTACAGACCCATCGGCTACTGGCGAACGTCACTGTTTAGTCGGCGCTTTCCGTATTGGAGCTAATATCTTTGACCGTGAAGGTACCAACATCGAAGTTGGTTACGCTAATGATGACTTCATCACTAACTACAAGCGTATTCGAGCTGAGAAAAGACTAGCACTTATAGTCTGGAGACCGGCAGCGTTCATTGACATTTTGACCAATGCGGCTGGTTCATAAGCTGAATTTATAACGGGGGGTTCGGAAACGGCCCCTCGTTTTGCTTGCCATAATAGTTACCATGCGCTAGAATGTGAAGCACTGTACAGTCTTCTAAGGTAGGTATCATGCTAAAGATAATCATTCAAGGGTACGGAATGGTAGGTAGTCATCTTCACTTATGTCTACAAAAGCTTGGTTTTGAAGATATTGCTATCCATGACCCGTACAAAGGTCTTGTTGTCAGTCCTGACTCGGCAACCGCTGAACAGGCTGATGTTCTTTTCTATTGTGTTAATGAACTAGACGGGGTACTTAAGGATGGTTACCTTATCGAATGTATGGTTGGTGGCTTGGTAATCATTAAGTCAACTATTGCTATAGGGGAAACCGAACAGTTACAGAGTATGTTCCCCGGCATAAAGTTTGTTTATATGCCCGAGTTCCTAAGGGAAGCTCATGCTCTTGAAGATATGATGCATCCTGACCATTTGATTTATGGCTCAGTAGACCCCGATTACTCAGCGCTTGCCAATGAACTCTTTATCGGCCTGAAAGCTCCCCGGTTCTTTGTAGAGCCAAAGGCGGCTGAGCTTTTTAAGCTGTTATCAAACTCTTACCCACTACTCAAGCTCATATTCTTTAACCAGGTATACGACCTCTGCCAAGACAGAGAGATTAATTATGAACAGGTAATCGCTCCGTTCAAAAATAACAAGTTTAACAGCGGTGAATATATGAACGTAGTCGATAAAGGTGGTAGAGGTGGCGGCGGTAAGTGTCTACCTAAAGATATCAATATCTTGCTCAATACTCTTGGTATCAAGGTGGAACTACGTACACTACTTAGGTATGTAGAATCAAGCAATGCTCACCTCCTAACGACCTTTCCAAAGGAGGAGAAATGACTAAGAACCTCTTTGTTTACGGTACTAGGCCGGAGCTAATCAAGCTATGGCCGATTATCGAAAAGACTAAAGATAAGTACGTTGTATGTACAGGACAACATGAAGGGCTATTGGATAAGGAACTACTTACCCCTGACTTGAACCTGAACATAATGAGACCAGGCGCTAGTTCACTCTCTGTTCTAGATAAGGTCATGGGTATTATGTCTTGGGTATTGGAGTACCGTAAGCCGGAACGAGTGATTATACAAGGAGATACAGCAACCGCTTTTGGTACGGCACTAGCCGCTTTCCATGCCGGGTATCCAATATACCATGTAGAGGCTGGTTTACGTACTTGGGATAAAGACCAACCTTTCCCTGAGGAAGTCTATCGGCGTTCAATATCAACAATGGCAACCTATCACTTTTGCCCTACTGTTGAATCGAGTAGGAATATCATACCGTTTGAAGTCCTACCAATCCCCGGCTCCAATGTCACGGTAGCCGTTACAGGCAATACAGTAGTTGACGCTGTACAAGCGTTGGCTCCTGACAACCCTGCTTTAACGGAGGACGTTCTAGTAACTCTCCATCGGCGGGAAAGCCCTGTAGAGGAGTACGGTAAAGCGCTTACTCAATTGATTGAACAAAACCCCCGGTTTAACTTCAAGGTTGTTATTCATCCCAACCCAATAGGCCAACGGCTAAAGGAAATCTTACCGGTTTGGATTGATTCTGATAATCTACAGTTACTTCCTCCAATGGATTACTTGGCCTTTCTACGGGAACTTGCCTCTTGTTATCTGGTTCTCACTGACTCGGGCGGTCTCCAAGAAGAGGCTCCTGCCCTAAACAAGCCGGTTGTGGTTATGAGAGAGAAGACAGAACGGCCAGAGGGCTTGGGGTTGACCTCTCGGTTAGCAAGACCCGATGAACTGGTTAATGTTACTGAGCGATTACTATACGATAAAACAGAGTATTTCTTAACGGCTGGTGCCAAGAATCCCTATGGTGATGGTAAGGCCAGCGGTAGGATAGCCGAGGTGCTAAATGCTTAAACAATCAAAGCTGATAGACGATAAAAAATGGGTATTGTTACATAAGTGGCATTATAGGGAACGGTATGCTATTCTATTGGAGCAACCGTATGGTAAGACTCTAGAAGTAGGCTCTGCTCAAGGAGTATTCACTACCATGCTTGCTAAGAAAGGGATAGAGGTTACTGGTATAGATATTTTTGTACATCTGTTGGCTATTGCTGCTGATACAGCAAACATCAATAGAGCAGCAAAAGTTCCTACGTTTCTTTTACAAGATGTAACTAATATGGTCGATATCGGTAACAATACGTTTGATACGGTTGTTTGCTCAGAGGTCTTGGAACACCTACCTAATCCTGGGGTTGCCGTTAGTGAGATAGCAAGAGTATGTAGAGGTAATGTTTACATTACGGTACCAAGAAAAGGCATTATGACACCGGAATCGGTACCTGGTCACATACAGAACTTTGATAGACAAACGATTGTTGGCTTTGTAGAAGCAGCCGGATTAACAGTGACCAACCAATTTGAAGATAAAATATACAGCTATGTCTTTTCAACAAAGGAGAAAACCTAATGAGAATGTATGTCTACATGCCTGTTGCTAAGTTTCCAGACGGTTCCAGGTACAAATACTATACCCTATTGCAAAAGGAGTATGGAGGTATACCTTTAGAGACTGACCGACTTACCGCTGGCATGGATGAATATCAAAAAGAACTTACCCTGTTGGGTACTCAATTAGAGAGTATTGTACCTGATTTGATATTCTTACATGGCGATTGGTGTAGCTATTACAAGTTGGCGATAAAAGCAAAGATACCCTATATCTTATTCGAGCAAGATGTTTATAGTTTACGAGCTGCTAATGACTCAATACCTGCTCCAAAATATGCTAAGGCAAAAGAACAAGAACAAGAAATGATTGAATCGGCTGCTGGTGTTATTTTCACCAGTGAAGACCATGTAGACTATTGCTTGGAAAGATATGATGTACCTAATTATGAGGTTATCCATTTACGGCCATTGAAGCAAGACCTGGCTTTTGCTCCCTTACCAAAACTACCAGGCAAACATCTAGTATATGCTGGTGGCATTACACCGAACAGCGGTACCTTGTATGGTTATCGGGCTTATGTAGATATGTTGAACGATTTTCAAGAAGCTGGTTGGACAGTCCATATCTATACTAACAAAATCCATGAGGTTCACCATCGACCCTATATCAGGGCGGGAATGACAATACATCCTTGGTTACCTTACGGAGAATTGCTAAAAGAAATGAGCCAATACACGGCTGGCTTACAAGCATATGTAAAAGATGGGGTACCTGAGGGTTCATTTAACTATACGCAAGCTTGCCGACCAAACAAGGTCTGGGATTACCTAGCGGCTAATATCCCTACAATTGGACTTTACCCCGGCAACTGTGCTAAAATATACGAAGAAGGCGGCTGGGGCTTGGTTGTTCCAGATACCAAGTTGGGAACATTAAAGAACCTGGAACTGCCTAATTTTCCAGACAGCTTGCGCTTTGAGCATGTAATGGAAAAAGATTTAGATAAGTTTGACAGAGTAATTGAAAATGCCCTTATTCGTTCTAAGAGCAAGAAAGTTAAAAAGAAAAGAGTAAAAGATATAAGAGTAGCTCTAAGGAAAGGAGAGGTTGAGGTGGGAAGAGAGGGTACACATTGGTTCCGGCTAGAAGGGCCGGTTATGGAAGATGGTAAGTTGCTTCATGGTCGTGGTAAACGCATACCAATGAGTGAAGCTTTAAGACTTGGCTTGTACAAAAAAGAAACAATTAAGAAAGAAGAAGTTATTAAACGGGTTGAACGTAAGAAAAAAGAGAAAGAGAAAAAGGACAAGAAACCTGTTGTTAAAAAAGAGCCTAAGAAAGAGCTTGTCAAGATCGAGGTTAAACCCTTGATCGAGCCTCCAGAACATAAAGAGGCTCATAAACCTAAAAGGATTAGTGTACCTACTAAGTTAGATGTAGGGCATGATAAATCTGAAAAGAAAGAGAGGGATAACTAATGGCTGGTTCAAAATCTGATTTTCTGGAAAATGCGGTTATTCAGCACCTTTTTGAGTCTGATTTCTCGGCTCCGGCAAATATGTATGTAGCACTTTATACATCGGCTCCGACTGATTCAGGCGGGGGTGTAGAGTGTACTGGTGGAGCGTATGAACGTGAAGCGGTTGCTCGGCAAACTGGCTGGACTTCTGCCGGTAATGCTACTGAGAACGCATCAGATATTACCTTTACTGAGGCTACGGCCTCCTGGGGTACTGTTGTAGCGTTTGGTCTGTTCGATGCGCTTTCTGCCGGTAACTTGCTCTATTGGGGCGACTTAACGACTTCAAAATCCATCGACAACGGCGATACTGCTAAGATACCTGCTGGTGACTTAGATATCACCGAGGATTAAGCTACCGTTCTACCTTTAGCTAAAGGATTGCTAAATCTTGCAAGATTGGCGGGTTTAATAGACCTGCCTTTCTGCATAAAAGAAAGGA
>Ga0114923_10002984_pt1 | contig 11408 bp, 17 predicted proteins | sample SumtaG_FD_89578 | JGI IMG/M metagenome (GOLD analysis project Ga0114923, IMG submission 89578) | Deep subsurface microbial communities from Indian Ocean to uncover new lineages of life (NeLLi) - Sumatra_00157 metaG | ecosystem: Environmental > Aquatic > Marine > Oceanic > Sediment | place: near...
AAGATTGGCAAGAAAAATCAAAAACCAACACTAAGCTAACTACCACCATTGCCTTTAACTACGGTGGTCGTGATGAAATCATTCGCGCTATAAACAAACTTCCAAAAAATAAACCCATCACTCAAAAAAAATTCTCCCAATACCTCGATACTCATGACCTCCCTGACCCTGACTTACTCATCAGAACCGGCGAAAACAACGCTCGCCTCTCCGGCTTCATGCTCTGGCAATTAGCCTATACCCAACTCTACTTCACCAACACTCTCTTTCCTGACTTCACCCCTCAAAAACTCGATCAGGCCATTAAATCGTATCAAATCCAAACTAAAAACCTAGGTAAATAACTACTTCTTCCTTCTCTCTTCAACTATCTTATCAATCATCTTTACTAATTCTTCAAACATATTTTCTTCTTTCACTGGCTTAATCACCTTACCCTTAACAAACAAAGCTCCCGCTCCTCTTCCACCAGCTATGCCTACATCAGCTTCTCTAGCCTCTCCTGGTCCATTCACCACACAGCCCATTACTGCTACTTTAATTTCTGCGTCCAGTTTATCCACATATTTCTCTACTCTCTTTACCAAAGGAATCATCTCAAATTGCGTCCGGCTGCAAGTCGGGCAAGCAATCAATACTGGTCCTTTCATCAACCCCAAGCTTTTTAAAATTTCTCTTCCCACTCGAATCTCTTCTCTTGATCCACCGGCTAAAGACACTCGAATCGTATCTCCAATACCTTCTTCTAATAAACCTCCAATTCCAATGCTAGACTTCACTGTTCCTTTTCTTGGTGGTCCTGACTCAGTCACTCCTAAATGCACTGGATAATCATATTTTTTTGAAAACAATCGATATCCCGCCATCATCAATCTTACATCTGAAGACTTAATCGACACCACTGTCTGATCAAAATCTAAATCTTCCAAAATCTTAATATGTCTCGAGGCCGACTCCACCAACCCCTCTGCTGTTGGATGGCCTCCATGCTTTTCCAGTAAATCCTTTTCCAAAGATCCTGCATTCACTCCAATTCTTATCGGCACTCTCCTCTCTTTACACACCTTAACTATCGCCTTAACTCTATCCACACTGCCAATATTGCCTGGATTAATTCTCAATTTATCCACTCCCTGCTTCACCGCCTCAATCGCCCATTTATAATTAAAATGAATATCTGCCACTATCGGAATCTTTATCTGCTTTTTAATCGCTCCAAAATTCTTCACACTCTCCATATCCAACACATTCATCCTGGTAATATCACCACCTGCCTCTTCCTGTTCTTTAATCTGCTTAACTACTGCCTTTATATCATGAGCATCTACTTTCACCATTGTCTGCACTGTCACTGGTGCCTCTCCACCAATAAAAATATCTCCCACTCTAATCTTTTTTGTTTTTCTTCTTTTAATCTTCATAATATGGCTCCACCAAGTAGCTTTTATTATAGTCTTTTCTTAACTCTCTCCATGCCCTGTCCACCTCTGCCTTAATCCTAAACAAACCAAACACCGCCAAACCCTTACCACTCATTAAAACCCCTTCCGCCCCACTCTTTATCATCTTTTCTTTAATCATCTTAACCTCTGGAAATTTATTAATCGTCCAAATCTCAAAATCATTATGTAAATTTTCCCCAATCATTTTTAAATCTCTTTCCTTCACTGCCCGCACTAAATCAACCAAGTCATTTTTACCAATCTTGGTATAATCCACCTCCTGATAGGCCTGCTGACTAACTCTTTCTATTTCTGGCACACAAATTACTAAATAACATTCTGGTAACTTACCCAAATCCTCAAACCTACCTGCCCTATCTCCTCCTTGTACCTCCAACTTTACTCCCCCCACTAACTGATAGGCTACATCAGCTCCAATCTTTTTACTTATCACCATTAGCTCGTCTAAGCTTAAACCCAACTCCCAAAACTTATTCAATCCCTTTAACACTGCTGCTGCATCACTACTACCTCCACCCAAACCTGACCCCATTGGTATCTGCTTTTTAAGCTTTATTCTCACTCCTTCTTCAACTCCAGTTTTCTGTTTTATTAATTCTACTGCCTGCCAAACTAAATTCTTCTCATCCACTGGAATTCCCTTCCAATTAACCTTAATCTCAGTCTCTTCACTCTTTATTTCCTCTATCTCTATCAAGTCAAACAACGATATTTGAGTATATGCTGTTTTCACCTGATGATAATTATTCGCTAACTTACCTAAAATACTTAAACTTAAATTAATTTTAGCTGGTGCTTTTAACTTCATTTCTCAATTAATACTACTGTCAAAGCTTGTATTCCTTCCCCCTTGCCAAAGCTCGTTAAGCCCTCACCAGTAGTAAATGCCATTCCCACCTGTTCTTTTTCAATCTCTAACAACTCTGCCAATGACTGCTGCATCTTATTTCTATACTCCTCCAACCTTGGCTCTTTAGCTTCCACCATCACCGCTATATTATTCACTCTATATCCCAACTTCTTCACTTTTCCAAAAATCACTTTTAAAAACTCTTTACTCTCTGTCACTCCTTTCCTATTCATCTCTCCTGCCCAAGTATCCAAAGAGCCTCCTCCAATCGCTGTTGACAAAGCATTACATAAGGAGTGAATTATCACATCCCCATCAGAATCTGCCTTAAGATAATAATTATCGCTTATCTTTAATCCCCCTAATATTAAAACTCCTTTACCTTTAACTAGTTTATGACTATCTTTGCCTAAACCCACTCTTATCATATCTTTCCTTTATCAACTACCTTTACCCAGCTTCTCACAATTTCTAAATCGGTCGGCAAAGTAATTTTCTTATTAGTCCACTCTCCCGGCACTATCTTAACCTTAACTCCAGTTTTTCTCACCAGCTCACAATCATCCATTCCTTTAATTTCTCCTTTAATCGCTTTTTCATAAGCCTTCATAATTATTTCTCTTTTAAACCCATGCGGTGTTTGACCTAACCAACTTTTCTCTCTCTCCAAACATTGTTTTACCTCTAAACTCTTTGGATCAATCACCTTAACGCAAGTGGTCGACTCCACCGCCGCCATCACTGCTTTATGCTTCCTTGCTGCCCTGGCTACCTTATTAATCAACCTCACCGGCACTAACGGCCTAGCCCCATCATGTATCAATACATAATCTCCTTGACTTGCCTTAACTCCTTTATAAGCTGAAGCATATCTTTCCCTTCCTCCCTCAACCAGCTTCACTTTTAACTTGGCTTTTTTCAGCCATTTGTCAATCATTGCCCGACTCTGTCTTCTCACCACCACCACCACTTCATCTACCTCTTTCGCTTTAGTAAACTGACGAATAGTTCTCACAAACACCGGCTCATTATTCAATAAACTAAATAATTTATCTCTACCAAACCTGGTATGATTTCCTGCGCAAGTAATCACTGCTGAAATCATTTCTGCCTCCTCTCTAATAGCTCTCTCGCTTTTTTTGTTCCCCATTTTTCTGCTTCAATTACTTGATCTAAACTAGGCTTATTTACTATCTTATGGCTATCCATTACTCTCTTAACTATCTCTGTCATCTCCATAAACCCCAGCTTACCCTTAACAAAAAACTCCACCGCTATCTCATCAGCTCCATGCATCACTGCTGGCATAGTTCCCCCTTTTCTTAACGCTTCAAAACCCAATTCTAATCCTAAAAACTTATTCCCCTCTGGTTCTTCAAAACTTAGATTTTTACCTACTAGCCCCACTTCTTTTAATCTTCTTACCTCTCTCCTCTCTGGGTAAAACAAGCCATATTGGACATATCTTTTCATCTCTGCTCCTCCCAATTCAGTTATCCACGAACCATCTACAAACTCCACCAACGAATGGCATAAATATTCCGGATGGACCACTATCTTAATCTGCTCTGGCCTTAATCCAAACAACCACTTAGCCTCCACCACCTCAAACGCCTTGTTCATACAAGTCGCACTATCCACTCCAATTTTCTGCCCCATCACCCAAGTTTTTCTCTTTAACACATCCTTTAATTTAACCTTTTTTAACTCCTCTCTCTTCATCTCAGACAATCTCCCCTTCCCCATGGTTATATACACCTTCTTAATCTCCTTTTCTTTTCCTGACTTCAAGCTCTGCCAAATCGCCGAATGCTCACTATCTAAAGGAATTAAATTCACCCCCTGTTTCTTTACCTCCTTCATCACTATTTCTCCCGCTACCACCAACACTTCTTTAGTTGCCAAGGCCACGTCCTTGCCTGCCTTAATCGCTGCCAACGTTGGCCTCAAGCCTACCATCCCTACTACTGCCACTACCACCAAATCTACTTCAGAATGCTCAACTGCCTTTATCATCGCTTTCTCCCCATCCTTTTCTGTAGCTACCACTACCTTAGGTTTAAGCTCCCTCGCCTGATCTCTTAACTTCTTTGAATCCCTCCGACCAACCAAGCTAACTATTTTAAAATCTTTTGGATAATCTCTAGCTACCTCTAAAGCTAAAGATCCCACCACTCCTGTTGACCCTAAAACCGCCAAGCCTTTCATATTAACTCTAACTCCTTTGGCAAATTACTAAACTCCACCTTATCCTCCTCAACTATTAAATCTTTCACCTCTCCTTTAGTTATCTCTTTTATCTTCTCAATAATCTCCTCAACTAAATAATCAGGGCCTGACGCTCCAGCCGTCACTCCAATCTTATCCTTACCCTCAAACCATTCTCTTTTTATCTGATTAACATCATCTACTAAATAGCTCTTTACTCCCTGCTCTTCTGCTCTTTCTCTTAATTGCTTAGAGTTTGAACTTTCTTCTGACCCCACCACTATCACTACTCCCACCTCCTTAGCTAACTTAATCACTGCCCCCTGTCTTCCTTTAGTCGCATAACAAATATCCCCTCCCGGCGGCAACTTTAAATCAGGAAACCGCCCCTGAAGCTCTTCAATCACTTCCAAAACCTCATCATAGTTTAAAGTTGTTTGGGTCAAAACTCCTACTTTTTCTGCCCCATCTGGCAACCGACACTCTCTAGCTTCTTTAATGTTTTCTATCAACAAACCTTTTCCTTTAGGAATCTCTCCTAAAACCCCAATTCCTTCTTGATGACCCCTATGCCCTACATAAATCACAAAATACCCCGCCCCTACTAACCGCTTTGCCTCTAAATGAACCTTAGTTACCAAAGGGCACACTCCATCCACCACTATTAACTTCTTTTTTTTAGCTTTCTTAAACACTTCTGGTGAAGTTCCATGAGCGCTTAATACTACTATCGAAGCCTCAGGCACTTCATTTAAACTCTCTACAAACCTAACTCCCTTTTCCTCATAATCTCTTACTACTCGCCGATTATGAATTATCTGATGCCTCACATACACCTGACCATCAGTTCTCTCTAACGCCAAATCCAAAATCTTGATCGCCCTGGCTACCCCTGCACAAAAACCCCTTGGCTCAACTAAAATAATTTGCTTACTCATACTTCACCCTCCAGACTCTCAAAATCCAAAAACCTAAATATCCTCCAATTAACAAACTCATACCTATCACTCCTAAAAAACTCAACTTAGCTAGCCAACCCCACTCCACACTCGTCCCTAACACCCGCCTGCCTAACCACACTCCCGCCAACCCCATTCCCAATACATACACTGGTAATCCTAAAATCAACACTTGCTGTGACCTATCCTTTTCTCTCTGTACTCCTCTTAAAGTCTTAAATGGATGCACTCCCAGTCCAAACACATTCTTTAAAAATAAATAACTTTCTTTAATTGCCAGCAAAACTCCCAGCCTGCCCGCTTTCCTCCACCAAGATTTTGACTTCTGCTGGTTCTTTAACATAAAGTTTTTGAAACGCTAATCTTGCTCGTGACAGCCTTGACTCTACCGCCTTAACAGTAACCCCAAGTTCCTGAGCAATCTCCTTCATTGACAGGCCCTCTATATACTTTAGTCGTAAAACCTGACAATATCCTTCGCTCAAACTCCTCAAGGTTTTTAAAATCTTCCTCTTAGTTTCCAACTCCTGATAAGCCAACTCTGGCCCTAAAGCCTCACTTACCAAATTCTTTAAAAAAGGTAGCTTAGAAAAAACTATCTGCTTCAACTTTCTCCGTCTATAAAAATCCGCTATTTCATGTCTGGCAATCGCACACAACCAAGTAAATAAATCTGCCTTCCCTTTATAAGTTGGCAAGCTATCCCAAGCCGCTATCAAACTCTCCTGCACAATCTCTTCCACATCCTCCAACCTACCCACCTTCTGCTCCACAAATCCCACCAACCGCTTCCGATAGCCCTGACTAGTTAGCTTTTTTACCAATCCTCTCTCGTCCATGTCGCATATTCTACCATTTTTTGCTATCCTAATCTTAATATGGCTATAGACATAAGAGAATATTTTAATCTTGGTGTTACTGACTCTGGCAATCCTATTTCAATTGGTGCCGCTGGCAGTCCCTACACTAGTGAAGAAGGCCTCTATGGCATTCTCTCTGTCATTATCAAAAACGTTTTTGTTATCGCCAGCATCATTCTCTTTATCTTTATTATTATCGGCGGCCTCGGTATGATTATTAATGCCGGCAACTCCGAAAAACAAAAACAAAGCAACAAAACCCTTAGCTCTGCTATCACCGGTTTTGTTATCATAATAATCTCTTATTGGCTAATCAAAATCATTGAAATATTAACTGGTATTAATATTATTTCTATTTAAAATCATATGGCTAATATTATTGGCAAAATCGAACCCTTTGGCGGCGCCGAAACCTATAAAGATCTTGAAGCAGGTGGTTTGGTCAATTTTATCACCAACCTTATTAGTCTAATTATTCTTGTCGCCGGTATTTTCACTTTAGTTAATTTTATTTTAGCTGGTTACGGCTATCTTTCCTCTAATAGTGACCCTCAAAAAATTTCTGCTGCTGGTAATAAAATGCTTGAATCTCTCATTGGCCTTATCATTGTTGCCGCTGCCTTCATCATTGCCGGCCTTATCGGTTTTGTCATTTTTGGCGACCAATCTGCTCTTATTGATTTAAATTTGTTTAAAGTTATGGATTTTTAACTTATGCCTGCTATAGAAAAATCCATCGGCTCTCTAAAACTAAAACCTTCAAGTAGCTACGCTTTCTCTGGTTCCGGCATCTCCGGCAGCCTCAGCAACATCCTATCTAATGTTATCGGTTTTATCACTCTTATTGCCGGCCTTGCCTTTATCATGTATTTTATGATTGGTGCTATCAACTGGATTACCTCAGCTGGTGACACCAGTAAATCCCAAAAAGCCAGAAGTATGCTCACCAATGCCCTTATCGGCCTCACCATCACCGTCCTCTCTTACTCTATTGCCTCAATTCTAGGTAAGCTTTTTGGCATTCCTTTAACCTCACCTGCAGAATTAATAAATAGTCTTACCTTCCCCATTTAATTTATGCCTGACCCTATTAACCAAAAAGGATTCTTTGGCACCTTTGACCCTCCTCAAAATGTCCAAAAATATACTGAACATCCAAGAAGCTTAGTCTTTCTCTTAAATAATATCTTAAGAATCGCTATTTTTGCTGCTGGCATTTTTGCCCTCATTAATTTTCTCATCTCCGGCATTCAATACATTGGTTCTTCCGGCAATCCAGAAACTCTTAAAAAAGCCTCATCGCGCATGTGGCTCTCATTCTTAGGCTTAGTCATAGCTACCAGCTCTTTAGTTATCGCCGGCATTATTGGCCTAGTCTTTTTTGGTAATGCTGCTGCTATCATTAATCCTATTATCTATGGACCAATTCCTTAAAACCAACCAACTTGCCGCCGCCACCCCTCTCGGGCGAATCAGCGGATTCTCTAAGGGTTTTTTCAAAACCGTCGATCAACCTCAAGCTCGCTTTGCCAGCATTGTTTCCAACATCATTACCGTCTTTACTTTCTTTGCCGGTCTCGCTTTTCTTTTCTGGTTTGTCACTGGCGCTTTAACCTGGATTACCTCCAGTGGTCAACCCGAACAATTAAACAAAGCTAAAAACCAAATGGGCACCGCTTTTATTGGTCTTTTTATCATCGTTATCAGTTACTCTATCATCTCTATTCTTGGAAAAGTCACCGGCCTTAACCTATTAAATCCTGAACTAATTATCAATAAACTCATACCCTAAATCATATATACTATATACTAAATTCTAATTATGCCCATCATTAATAAAGCCCTTCCTAGCGCTGCCAATAGCCCTCAGGGCTTTGCCCGCTACATTGCCATTATTTGGCGATTCTTAGTCATTGTTGGCGGCTTAGCTGTTCTCATCTGGACTATCTGGGGTGCCCTTGACTGGATTATGGCTGGTTCAAATCCTGACCGATTAAAAAGCGCTAAAGAAAAAATGTTTAACGGCATCTTTGGCCTAGCTATCCTTGTCCTCTCTTATTTAATCGTTAAACTCATCTCTACTATCACCGGCCTTAACATTTTAAATCCTAACTGGCCTACACTATAATTGAATTATGGCAACCCTAACCAACATTGAAAGAGAAATCAATAGCACCAACTTCTTTAAATTTGATTCCTTAGGTAAATTCATAAAAAACTTTATTCAAGTCGCCTTTGCCTTTGGCGCTCTTTTAAGCTTTGCTTGGCTTGTCTGGGGCGGCATTGAATACATTATCTCCGGCGGCAACCAGGATCGCACTAAATCAGCTAAAGATAAAATCACCTCTGCTCTTTTGGGCCTCGGTATTATCGCTACCGCCTGGGCTATCTGGCGCTTGGTTATTTACTTCTTTGGTCTTTCCCCCTCTGCCTCAGGTCCTTTAAATCTCACTATTCCTAAACCATAAATTATTATTATTTGACAAACACCCTTAAGTTTCTCATAATAAAACCATCATGCTAATCAAGTCTGCTCTCGCTCAAAGCACCATCACTATCAATGAACCTGCTGCTGGTGTCAAAGACATCGGTAAATTTCTCTCCGCCGCCATCCAAGTCGCCATGATTATTGCCGCCATTCTTACCTTTGCTTTTCTTGTTTGGGGTGGTATCCAATGGATTCTCTCTGGTGGCGACAAAACTCAAACTCAAGCCGCTCGCGACCGCATCACCATGGCCTTAGTCGGTCTCGGTATTGTTGCTGCCGCCTGGGCCCTAATGAAAGTTATCGGCTTCTTCTTTGGCGTTGACGTCTTTCAGTTCACCATTCCCACTGCCGGCGGCTAAAATGCCCAAGCTTCTCAAAAAAACTAGTTTTTTAATCCTCTCTCTTGCTTTCTATCTTTCCCTCTCTTTTCCTATTCATGCTCAAACCAAACCATGGAAAGACATCAATGATATGTGCTCTACTTCATTTGACGGCGAAGAAATCGCCACCCTCCAAGGCTTTGAATGTATCTTTGCTAATGTTTTAAGCGTCATTGTTCCTCTTGCTGGCCTAGCCTCTTTTGTCACTCTCATCATCGGTGGTTTCCAATATCTCACTTCCGCTGGTGATCCCAAACAAGCTCAAAAAGCCAACTCCATTATCACCGGTGCCGTCATTGGCTTAGTTGTCACCATGGGCGTCTGGTTTATCTTCAGGTTTTTAAACATGTTCTTCTTCGGAATTCCCGTTAAACTCTTTAAAATCCCTGGTCCCGCTCCCTAATCTCTCTCTTATCTCATTTTCCCTCAACCCTCTATACTATATACTAAACATTATGAGGCTTCACCTGCTTAAAGCCATTATTTTCCCAATCTTTCTGCTTCTTATTACCCCTTCTCTTGTTCTTGGCCAACCCATTACCAATCCGCCTTTTCAGCCACCTCCCTCTTCTCTCCCAGCTCCAACCACTTCCTCTCAACCAAGCTCTACTGGCACTCAAAACCGCCATCCCCTTCGACCTAAACCTAAGGAATTCACCAACTGGGAAAAAAACCGCCCAGGAGCTAACTATACCCAAACCCTCTTTTGCGCTCAACGCCCCACTGCTGTTCAAAAACAAAAATTTCTAAAAACCGACAAAGAACTCAGTCTTCAAATCACTGGCACCTTTCTCTCAAACTTTGAAGAATTCGTCACTCCTTTACTCTCAATCACCAACAAGGACAAAGATGACTATGATTTATCTTACGAGCAAAAAGCCCAACGATATTTAGCCGACTATTTAGGCGGCCGAGCCTACTACGAGCTTGAAATCGAACCGACCAAACAAGAACTTGAAGCCAATCCTCAGCTTCAATACGATCTTTTTATCCGCCTCGGCGTCTTCAGAAAACTAGCCCCATTATCTCTTCAAGATAAATACAAACGCGCCATGATCTATCGAGCCTCAGGCATACCCGCTGCTGCCAACCCTAGCGGCCTCGAACCCCTGGATTTCTTCACCGATTATTATGGCTTTGAGCCTGCTAGTCCAATCGTACAAAACTACCCTGTTACTTGCCTCCGGGGCAATAATATCGTCGCCTTTACCCAATACAATGATTTCACTAACCCCTGCGGCAGTAGTCAAAACGTCAGGTTAAACAGCTTTGATAAAACTAATTGGGCTCCTCTACCAGAAGAGTTTGACACTCCTGAAGAATACGCCTCCGCCTCAGCTACCTGGAAACTCTTAGGCGGTGGCCAAATAGACCCTGACACTGGAAAAATAATTGAATTTGGCAAGTGGGCTAAAGCCTGGTCCTATGTTCCCATGTTTTCCAGAGAAGACCTTCGCGGAGTTATCAGAGCTGTTAGTCCTGATGCTGACCCAGAAAGGAACCCTGTCTATCACCCCCACCTTGCCCGCACCTACGAACTATCCAGCGCCATCTCCACCCTCTTGCTTCCCAAAAATGACTTTGATTTTGATTCTGATCCAGAACTTGAAACAGTTTGGTCAGGTAAACCTTGGTGTAAGCTTAACGACAAAGATTGTAAAAAATGGTGGATTGATTCTTCAGATACCATGCCCGATCTCGCTCTAGGTGGCGTTTGTGATCCTCTTAATACCACTATTACCTCCTCAGGTGACTCAGCCTATGACAGCCTCTTTACCACCCCAGTAAACTCTCCGACTCAAATAATTAATAATCCTGAATACAGTCCAGCTGTCGTCAGAAAATGCAACCTTTTAGCCAGGAATGATCCCGTTGCCTATGAAAAAGAATGTAAATTTAAAAAAGATGTCCGCTACTCTCCTGACTATTTTGTTACCCGCACTCCTTATCTCAACCAAATCGCCAACCGGTTAATCTCTAGTCAAGGCGTCTTCAATATCTTAAGGCCTAAGGCCTATGTTGATGCCAATCAGCCTGTCAACTGGCCAGGCTTAGGCAATCCAGAAGAAGCTAGTCCTAAGTATAAATTTATTGGCGGTGGCGCTGAAGCTGGTATGAAGCAAGACCCCACCTTAGTTGAATTCTACTATAAAGGCCTTGGCTTTATTCACTGCCAAAAAGAACACCTACTTGCCACCCT
>Ga0114923_10002985_pt1 | contig 11408 bp, 7 predicted proteins | sample SumtaG_FD_89578 | JGI IMG/M metagenome (GOLD analysis project Ga0114923, IMG submission 89578) | Deep subsurface microbial communities from Indian Ocean to uncover new lineages of life (NeLLi) - Sumatra_00157 metaG | ecosystem: Environmental > Aquatic > Marine > Oceanic > Sediment | place: near...
CAACGCTTCAAGCAAATTTCATGTAGATTTTTTTATGAGGCAACCACATGTATTTCATATAGATTTTTGATGAGGCAATTCGGGGGATAGACTTTTTCCTCCAAATAGATTAAAATGGATATATTATTTAGGAGACTTGCTTCAATGAGTGAAGAGGAAGAAATTAAGCGGGTTAATCATTTAATTGCATGGTGGTTATCTAAAATCCAGCTCAATGATTACGCAGATTTGTTCGATATAAACAAAATCGCCGAAGACCTCTCTTTGATGCTTTTGAATACCATTTACGGCTACAAACTTGTTAATTTAAACTATGAGAAAAGAGATATTTCCGGCATCGATCTAGGAGACAAAGATGTGGGAATTGCTTTTTCAGTCACTTCCAGGACTGATGTCCAGAAAATTGAAAAAGACCTGAAAACATTTGTAGATGAGCATAAAGATACTTATACCAATGGTATTCGTTTTTTGATTCTCAGCCCGGAGGTTTCTAAAATAAAGGCATTAAAAAGACGCAAGGGCTGGGATACCATTGATAACGATTTCAAGCCAGAGGAGCATATCCTGTCCGATAAAGAATTAATTCGTAACATCGCGCGACTTTATACAGAGGATAGGGAACGTTTTGATAGGGTCAAACAACTATTGGAAGAGGAAATAGCTGGGAAGGCTATGAAACGGGATGTGCATAAGCGGTTATTTGAGGGGTCTAAAAGATATTATGAGGCCTTGAGGGGACCTAATGGCAGGTTTAAATTTCTCAGGATTTCCGATATTATTTTACCCGGTTCAGGAGATCAGTGGTTGGAAACCTGCGCGGCTATAGAGGAGCTAGATAATAAAAAATTTTTGGAGGTCCAAGAACCTTTTTATAAAAAGGTTCCTGGTCGCCGAAGGCATAAAAACCCCAGAGTCCTTGAAGTCCTGCCCGTTTTGTGGGCAATGGAAATCAGACATGCCGTGATCGTGGGGGATGGCGGCATGGGCAAGACCGTCTCGCTGCTGCAATGGTGGAAACAACTCCTCGAACCGGCAGAAACGGCTAAACCTGTCCCGCTGTTTATTGCATTGAATGAGTTCAACCAGGTACCGGAGGGAGAAAGAAGGGATTTTATTTTATCCTCGGTTTTGAAGAATTATTGCAGAGAAGAAGGGGGACCACTTACGGCAGAAGAGTTAGAGAAAACAATGAAAACACCGTTGCAGTCCGGCAAAGTTTCCATCCCTTCTATATTCTTGCTGCTGGATGGGTTTAATGAAATTACCATAGAAAAACGGGAATTACTGCTGGAATTGAATCACCTGGTGGAGCAGTGTCCGGGTATCCAGGTGGTGATTACCAGTCGCTACGATATGCGGGGGAATTTCAACTGGGGCCGTTGGAACCTGGTGCAGCTCAAAGAACTGGACGAAGATAAAGTGGAAGAGTATTTGCAAGGCCAGGGCATGGTTGTATCTGAAAATGAGCGGCTGATAACGTTGATCAAGAATCCCATGATGCTGACCCTGTACGCGGCGTCTTGCGAGGTGCAGGAAAACCATCAAGATTCCAGGTACTGCTGTTTCAAGGAGACCGTGGAATCGCCCGGGGAATTGTTATGGAATTTTATCGAAGCCCAGGTGGCCAAACTCCCGGATAGAGTAGGAATGGATGAAGCGAAAGTGGTTTATTATTGGTTTTTACTCAAATATTTACTGCCGGGACTGGGATATGAAATGGAGAAGGAGGGTTTATTCGCATTTACCTATGCCCAGTTCCAGGAACGCCTGAACCACCTGTGTCAACGGTTTTCGCAGGATGATTTCCTGGATACGTTTCCTCAATTTGGCAGGTATGAAGACATGCTTCCGTTGGAAAAGTGTGCAGATGGCCGGGAACGGCGCAGGAGAGCAGCCCGGCTGCGGGATATTTTTTGCAGCGAGCTGCATATGCTGGTGGAAGAGGGTCAGACGCTGCGTTTTCTACACCAGGATTTCCGGGATTTTTTTGCTGCCATGCACGTATTGAATGAGGCGGAGATAAGTGTGGGCAAGGGTGAGATACCCGGGGTATTGAAGGAACGTATACTGGATTATTTCGTACGCCGGCTGGTGGGGGAAATCCAGGGGGAACACCGCAGTAAGCCCTACCTGGTGACAGATGAGGGCTGGAAGATCGATATCGATAAGGAAAACCAATTACACCAGGTGCTGGATTTATGCCGGGGAAAATTTGAAGAAGAGGTGGGATTTGTAGTTTGGAACATCGTGACCATATGGAAAGAAGTGAGGGGAGAGTTGAGTGGTGCGGATTTATCCGATATTGATTTATCGCGTCTTACCCTGAATGGCGTAAAGTGCAGCCGTTATTATGAAGACCGGTACTTAGCGGCAGTTTTTGATGGGTCGCGGGTCCATGAAAAAAATCTCTTGCCCCAGGGGCATTCTATAGGAGTTAGAAGCGTGATGTACAGTCCTGATGGGAAAAAAATCCTTTCCGCTTCTGATGATAAAACCATTAAAGAGTGGGACGAGGGGACAGGCCAATGTATGAAAACCCTGGCCGGGCATTCGGATTGGGTAAGTATGGCGACATACAGCCCTGATGGGAAAAAAATCCTTTCCACTTCGGGTGATAAAACCATCAAAGAGTGGGACGCGGGAACGGGAGCATGTGAGAAAACCATGGTTGGGCATACGTCATATATAAACAGTGCAGTGTACAGCAGCCCTGATGGGAAAAAAATCCTTTCCGCTTCTCATGATAAAACCATCAAAGTGTGGGATGCGGGAACGGGAGCATGTGAGAAAACCATGGTCGGGCATACGTCAAATGTAAACAGTGCGGTGTACAGCAGCCCGGATGGGGAAAAAATCCTTTCCGCTTCTGATGATCAAACCATCAAAGAATGGGACACGGGAACCAGCGAATGTAAAAAAACCCTGGTAGGGCATGAATATGAAGTAACCAGCGCGGTGTACAGCCCTGATGGGAGAAAAATCCTTTCCACTTCCTGGGATAAAACCATCAAGGAGTGGGACGTGGGAACCGGCAAATGTGTGAAAACACTGGCCGGACATACCTTTTGCGTAATTTGTGCGTTGTACAGCCCGGACACAAAGAAAATTCTTTCCGCTTCCTGGGATAGCACCATAAGAGAGTGGGACGTGGGAACCGGCGAATGTGTGAAAATCCTGGCCGGGGATATATCAGAAGTAACCAGCGCGGTGTACAGCCCGGATGGGGAAAAAATCCTTTCCGCTTCTGGTGATCAAACCATCAAGGAGTGGGACGTGGGAACCGGTAAATGTGTTAAAATCCTGGTCGGGCACACAGATTGGGTGACCAGCGCATTGTACACCCCGGATGGTAAAAAAATCCTTTCCGCATCGTATGATAAAACCATCAAAGAGTGGGATGCAAAAACCGGCCAATGTGTCATGACTATGGTCGGGCATACTTCAGAAGTAATCAGCGCAGTTTATAGCCTGGATGGGAAAAAGGTTATTTCCGATTCCTGGGATAAGACCATCAATGAGTGGGACGCAGGAACCGGCAAATACCTTAAAACCCATAAAAAAGAAGATAACCCCGTAATCCCCGGATACCCGCCAAATGATAAGAATATAAAACTAAAAACTAAAGGGAATAAAATCTTTGTACCGGAAGTCCCCAATCAGGGCAATGAACGTGAGTTCATCAATGTCCCGGGTCTTTTCATACAGGGCTGCAGCTTTAAAGGTCTGGAAAAGTGCAGCCAATGGACCAAAAAGGGGCTAGAAATTTTGAAGCAATATAATGCCGTAGTATAAATATTCAGGACTCAAGAGAACCGTTACGGGTTGCGTGTTGCGCGGTGGTAATGCTCTACCCCGCTTCCCCCTAACCCGGAACACACAACAGGCTCTTTTTTGGTAAAGAAATTGGCCCGTCCAAATTTTATAAAACGAAAAAAAATTCCCTTTTTTTTAAGAATGTTGTATAATTTATTGTTATGTATTTGATTTTGGATAACACTAATGTGAAAAAATATAAATTTGTAATCCTATAACTTAAAATGTCTAAGAAAAAACGTAAAAATATTCCTTCACGTATTGAAAGGCAAGTCTTAAAAGAATTTAATCATCGGTGTGCAAAATGTGGTGGTGATAAATTCCAAATGCATCATATTGATGAAGACCCATCAAATAATGATCCTATGAATTTAATTCCTCTTTGCCCAAATTGTCATCTTTATGATCAACATAATCCTACTCAATCGATAGATCAAGAGAAATTAAGATTATTACGAAAACATAAAGACCCGACTATTCTTAAGCCTCAATTTCATCCATTATTTAAGCGAATGCAATTTCTGAATTTTGTTAAGGAAGATTCTAATGTTGAAGAACTTGATAGAAATGCCGAGGAACTAGTCGAATTTATTAATACACTAAATATGGGGAAATTCTATTCTAAAAAAGTAGGGGAATTAATTCGTATACCCCGTCACCCAGGTATAGAATTCATAGGCAATCCTGAATCGGAACGTTTAAGTGAACTCCATCGGGAAAAAAATAATAAAGAATATCGAGAGAAACTTTGTAAGATAAAAGATCAAGTATATTCATTAGTAATTGAATCATTAAGTTATCAAAACTGGCAATAAATGGCACAAAAACGTGGACGGTGGTTTGGAAATGTCCAACTTTTCGTAAAAAACTTTTAAGCCCCATTAGCCGAATCAATAAACTCCACCAATTCGGCGGAATCATCACGGCCTTTTCTTATCTTTATTATAGCGGCATAAAAAAAGGAAGTCGGGAGGCTAAGAGGTTAGGAGGATAGGAAGACCTAAATGGGCTCAGATTGGCTTTTTCTCAGATTCTTACCTTCTTGACATCCTCACTTCGTGCGCCACCCACTTCGTGTCCTTCTGGTAAAAACAAAATTATCAAGGAGCCAAGCGAGAAATCCTAAAATAATAATCCAAAAAAGAAAAAGTAAGTTGCAATTTAAGAAAAAGTATGTTATTTCAGTATAGGATAAAAAGAAAATGAAAGCAAACATCTATATAGAAACGACAATACCCAGTTATTTGACTGCTTGGCCGAGCCGTGATCTGGTTACGGCTGCTCATCAACAGATTACACACCAGTGGTGGAAATCACAACTAGAGAATTTTAATCTTTTTATTTCACAAATTGTAATCGATGAAGCGTCTTTAGGTGATCCCGATGCTGCTAAGCGCCGTCTCGAGATTTTGGAGAATCTTCCTCTTTTAGATGTAAGTAATGTCGCCGGTGAATTTGCTCAGGCATTGATTAAGCTTGTTCCTCTACCCCAAAAAGCAGCCGCTGATGCATTACATATAGGCGTCGCTGTGGTAAACGGAATGGACTACTTGCTAACATGGAACTGTACCCATATAGCTAACGCTGTTTTGCGGACTAAAATCGAAAAAGTCTGCCGGCTTAAGGGGTATGAACCGATAATTATTTGTACCCCGGAAGAACTATTGGAGGTGAAGAATGAATGAAATCATCGACCCTATAATTGCCGAAGTGCGAAAAGCACGGGAAGCATATGCTGAAAAATTTAATTACGACATCCAGGCCATGTGCCGCGATCTTAAAAAAAGGCAAAAACAGAATGCTGACAGAATTATTGCGATGCCTCCCAAAAGAATAAAATTAACGGAAACAGCATAAAAAAAGAAGCCAGGAAGCTGGGAGGCTTCTTAACTTCTTCTCTTCGTGTCCTTCGTGGTAAAAACAAAATTATCAAGGTGCCAGGCCAGTTTTTCCCGGTAATCAAGCGGCTTCGGTGGTCATATCGACACCTTTGTGGGCTTCGGCAATAATGGGGATATGCAGGTTTACCAGTTCTGATTGGGCAATGGCCAGGGGGGCCAGAGAAAAGCCGGCCTGTCGCCTTTTTCCCCCTTTTCCCCGGCAACAACATCTAAGCACTTCTCATCCACATAAATCGCTCAACTCAGGTTCAATTTTTCCCCTTGAAATCTTTCCCGGATTATGTTATTGATTTCTTTTTAGAACATGGATTAATATGAACATTAAAATTAAGTTGAAACGATGGTTCTTCCAGGATATGCCGCAGGAAGCCACCTGGGATGAATGGCAAGATTGGAAAGATAAGGCCCGGAAGAACAATGTGCGTTGGTTTCTTGCGGACACCTTTCCGTTTTGGTGCTGGAAAACTTTTATCAAGCCTATTGAAAAAGTAAAGTCCTGGCTCCGTTACCGCACGGTTGATCGATATCACACCATCAAGACAACGCTAAAACCCGGGTACTATGATATGGATACACGTCTACTTTATGCCATGTTCGATATGCTTGTGGATTTCGTGGAAGTCGAAAAAGCCTGGATGAATGTTGTGTTTACAAAGCGGAAACCCTGGAGTGGATGGGGCAGGACCCATTGGTGGAGAAACAGGGTTGAAGGACTTGCCTACCTGGAATGGGAGATCGGTTTAGGTGCTGCGAATCTCCCGGAAGAAGAGAGGAATGAACAACAGGCAAAAGATGCACAAGAAATCAAAGATTTGTATACCTGGTGGAAAGATGTGCGTCCCAATCGCCCTGATCCTGCTAAAGTCAGTGGATGGGATAAAGTATGTGACACGTGGGATATTTTGAGCGATAAAGATAACTGTGAAGAAAAGAAGAGCGAAGTTGACGCCGCTCTAAAAAAACAAAATATGATAGAAAAAGAATATGAAGATGAAGACACTCGAATGATGAAGCGCCTGATCGATGTCAGGAAGGCATTGTGGACATAAATGATAATTTAAGGGACAGGCAAAGTAAATTCCATCCAGGGTTTCAAACTCTATAGTTCGAGTCAGGCCGGCAACCGAGGTAAATTTAAGGGGACAGGCGAATTTTTACCATTTTCTTTTATTAATACAGTATACCAAGAGGTACGGCAAGGGTGGAACTATTTAAATATATGACCTCTTCCCCACGGTATAAAACAATGGAGAAAGGTACTTTACCTTCCTCCTGGGATTCGGTAAAACTCTTTAATCCCCTGATGGAAGAAGGCCTGATTTGTATGGCCGATTTAACTTCTATTGGGATCAACAGCTTGTCCTTTTCAATTATAAAATCCACTTCAGCGCCATTATTGGTCCGCCAGTAATAGATTGAAGGCCCTGGCACTATATTCTTGGCCTCTTTTAATAATTCAGCATACACATGGGTTTCCAATATTGCCCCCCATAGTCCCGTGCTTAACATCTTTTCAATTGATTGATTCCTGGCAAAATAATTCACCAGACCAGTATCAAGATAAAAAATTTTGGGGGTTTTTATGATTTGTTTTCTTTGTCTATAATGATATGATGGCAGTAACCCCACCTGGTAAGATGTTTCTATAATTGAGATATACTTTTTTACAGTTTGAACCGTGATGCCCACATCGGAAGCAATAGCGCTCATATTAAATAGACCCGCAGTTTGATAGGCAAAAAGTTTATAGACCCTTTGAAATGTATGCAGGTTTGCCACCTGGGCCAGGTCCCGGAGGTCCCTTTCAAGATAGGTACTGATATAATCCTGGAACCACCTCTGTCTAGCCCGTTCCGACTTCAGGTTATAAATTTTCGGATACCCCCCGTGAAATACAAAATCAAGGATGTCTTTATCTTTTATCCTTTTTTTGTTTAATGCCGAGAGGTTTGCAAACAGCCTGCCGATATCTTCCGAATCCAATACCACATCCAGGAAATGGTTTGACTCCAGGTTAAATCTTTCAGCCAGGGAAAAAGGTAATAATTCAAGACGCCCAACCCTACCGGAAAGACTTTCGGTTATTGAATTTAAAAGCAAGAAATTGGCAGAACCGGACAACAGGATTTTATAAGGAAATTCCTGGTCAACAATTTCCTTTACGGCATGAAACAGTTCCGGGCATTTTTGTGCCTCATCAATAGCCGTATCAGCATCTAAAGTTTTTACAAAAAGTGTGGGATCGGACTCTATCCTCAGCAGCAGTTCCCTATTATCCAGTGAATAGTATTTCCATTTATTGTTGATATAGTGCTTTATCAGGGTGGTTTTTCCTGATTGCCTGGGGCCGGTAATAGTAACAATAGGGAAAATATCGAAAAGTTCACCGATTACTTTCTCTAATTCTCTCTTTTTGTAATTCATAATAAAGGTATTTTACCATAATAATTTTAAATTGCAACACAAAATATTATGGTAAAGGGACGGGCAAAGTAAATCCCTTAACAAGAATACTCTCAGTGGATGTATAATAAATATTATTTTTGGCTTTGTCAAACCATTAAAAAAAATTTTTTTTTGAAAAAAGTAGTGATTTTTTCTTGCTAAGCTGTTATACTTATAAGCTCAATTAATAAAAGGGAGACATTAAAAAGGAGGTAGTACGATGCGTATAGCAATTATCTCAGATATCCACCTGGGGGATACCATGTCGGTAATGGCTTTTCGAGATAAAACCACCGGGGAAATCAAGGTAGGAAGCAAGTATGACGAGTTTAAAGAAAAAGTAAAAACAAAATTTAACAAAAAAACACTGGATTACCTGGTACTGCTGGGTGACATACTGGATTTTTCCGTCAGCAGCTACAACGAAGCCTATGCAATTGGAAAATTTTTCTTTCAAAAATTAAAAGATGATAAAATTGCAGAAGAGATCATTTATGTACCGGGAAATCATGATTTTGATTTGTGGCATGTGGTGGAATATGAAGTGAATGTCACCAACCGGCTTAAAAAAGGGAAGTTACCGGAGCCTTTTCGCATGTCCATCCCCGGTATTATCGATGACCGCAAAGGGGCACCCACCGAAGGATTTACCCTGCACAATGTAACTCCCAGGACTGTAAAAAACAAACCCAAATATGCCGGCTTGTTCCTGGATAATATTACCAAACCCGCCACACCTTTCAATTTTGCTTATCCCAATTTATACCTGGTAACAGGGAACGAAAGCGTATTGATCACCCACGGCCAATACCTGGAAATGTACTGGTCCGTGCTGGGAAAATGGGCACTGAAAATAATTAACGGCGACCTGGATATTAAAGATCATAAGCTGCTTGATTTAAAAGAGCTTGCAGCCATTAATTTCCCTTTATCCCAGTTTGCCTGTTCAGGCGTCGGTCAGGCAGGGCCGTTAACAAAGGTTGTCCAAAGCCTCGAACACGATATCAAAGAACATGATCTTAGCCAAATTGAAACCTATATCGATCGTGTGGGAGAAGAGTTAAGCAAGAATTCGGGGTGGTTCAGGAAGCTGCTGGAAGGTTTTGCTTTTCGATTGGTAAAGAAAAGAACCCTTAAAGCACTGGGCAGCATGGAATCTGCACGGTATAGGCTAGAGTTTTTCGAGGACTCAAAGGTAAGCCAGCGGTTTAAGGATTTTTACAACTCCACTGTTTATGAGATCGAGGAAATAAAAGATAAATACGGCACGGAAATCCCGGCACCCAGCCATATGATCTTCGGCCACACCCACCAGCCGATTCCCTGGGGATCGCCGAAAGCACCCGCCATTGAACTGCCCCAATTACCCAAAGGAAAGACGTTTGCCATGTACAATACCGGCGGCTGGTTGAATAAAATGGATGAAAACGATCAACCCCGCTTTTGTGGAGCAGAGATATTCTTTTTCGAAACCGGGGAAGGATTATCGTCGGTAAGCGTCGGGTACGACCCGAAGGAGACTTTAAAATCAAAAAAAATAAGAATAATAAAAATATAGCCGCAAAGGCGCAAAGGCACAAAGAAAAATTTTCCCCTGTGACCTCTGTGGCAAAAAATAGGAGGAAAAATGGCAACGATTTTAATGAAAGAGATCAAAAAGGACCCTGATCTTAGTAAATATACTCTTGATAATTTACCCCTGTTAAAAAAGTTAAAAGCAGGATACCTGTCGGCCCCGGTGGCCGTTTGTATCGAGAGGGCAAAATTTATCACCGAGTATATGAAGAATCCCCAGGATCCGGATGAATCCATGGAATTGACGCGGGCCAGGGCAATCAAAAATTATATGAGCAACAGGGAGCCTGTTTTTCATAACGACAACTTGATCGCCGGTTCGTCCACATCCAAAGAACTGGGCGCACCGGTCTACCCGGAATTGCTGACAGGGCTCAGCATATGGCCGGAATTGGATACCATCAGCACCCGCAAAGAAAACCCCCAACTGCTCAGCAAAGAAGAAGCAGAAACCCTGAATTTCGATATCTATCCGTTCTGGATGGACCGCACGGTCCTGGAAGCCACCCGGAAAAAATTAAGAGATGAGAATAGCCCCACACTCAAAGGCCTTAAGCTGTTTGAAAAAGTGGCTTTCTATGTGGCCGGCAAAACAGGGTGTATCTCCCATACCACACCCTACTATGAAAAGGTACTGGAAAAAGGCTTGAATGCCATGATAGAGGAAGCCCGGCAAAAAGAAGAAGAGTCGGAGTCTGTCTTTTACCAGGCCGTGCAAATCGCCATGCAAGGGATCATCGACTATGCAAACAACCTGGCGAAAAAGGCGGCGGAGTTGGCAAAGCAGGCATCTTCCCAGGAGAAAAAAGACAATTTTCAACAGATCGCCGACATTTGCGCCCGGGTACCGGCCAACCCGGCGGAAAATTTCAGGGAAGCGGTTACGTCCTTGTGGCTCTGCCAGGTAGGCATCCTGGCGGAAAATGTGAATATGGCGATGAGCCCCGGGAGACTGGACCAGGTGCTTTATCCCTATTTCAAAAAGGATGCGGAACAAAACAAGATCACTGTTGAAGAAGCTTTAAACCTTATCGGCTGCTTATGGTTTAAGATTTCCGATAATACCAACCTGGTGCCGGAAGCCACGGAAAAGATGTGGGGCGGTGCCGGGGCCGTACCTGCCGTCACCTTAGGAGGTGTCGATAAAGATGGCAAAGACGCGGTGAATGACTTGACCTACCTGATGCTCAAAATCACCGAGCTGCTGCCCATTAAAGACCCCAATGTCAATGCCCGGTACCACCAGGGGGTTAACGATAAACCCTACCTTGACCGGGTGAGCCGGGTCATCATCGATACCCGGGCCATCCCGGCCATTTACAACGATGTCACCAATATTGCCACACTGGAAAACCAGGGGGTTTCCACTGAACATGCAAGGGATTACGCGGTAATCGGCTGCGTGGAACTGGGCAGTGCCGGCAGGGAATATGCCTCAACCTCATCCATAATGCTGAATCTCAGCGCCGCCATGGATATGACGCTTAATAACGGCAAACGGCCCTATATCACCGGTGACTTGCAAATCGGCCCGGATAACTATAAACTGGAAGATTTAAAAACCTTTGAAGAATTCCAAACCGCTTTTGAAGCACAATTAAAAGCGTTGATGGAGAATGCCATCGGTTTAAACGAAGAGCTGGGAAAAATGCACCAAAAACTGGTACCTACGCC
>Ga0114923_10002986_pt1 | contig 11405 bp, 9 predicted proteins | sample SumtaG_FD_89578 | JGI IMG/M metagenome (GOLD analysis project Ga0114923, IMG submission 89578) | Deep subsurface microbial communities from Indian Ocean to uncover new lineages of life (NeLLi) - Sumatra_00157 metaG | ecosystem: Environmental > Aquatic > Marine > Oceanic > Sediment | place: near...
GGACTGCGGCAGCATTTTGACCTGGATATTTGTATGCGGCCCTGCAAAACTTTTAAAGGTAATCCCCTCAATTTCATCCGCCGGGGAAAAGGCGGTGTGATCGAGGAACCGGGAATAAACGTGGTGATTTTCCGCCAGAACACCGAAGGCTTGTACGTCGGTGTGGAGTGGACCAACCCGCCGGAAGATGTGTATGCGGCATTGAATACCCACCCTAAAATGAAAAAATTCGCCACTACTCCCAAAGAGGAATTGGCGGTTTCCACCCGCATTTTTACGAAAAAGGCAACCGGACGGATCATCCGCGCGGCCTTTGAGCATGCCAAAAAATTCGGGTACAAATCCGTAACGGTGTGCGAAAAACCAAATGTGATCAGGGAAACATCGGGCATGATGCTAAATATGGCCAGGGAGATCGCCAAAGAATATGAAGGGATCGACCTATGGAACACCAACATCGATGCCCAGATGATGTGGCTCACCAAGAACCCGGAAGATTACGGCGTGATTGTCAGCAGTAACATGTTCGGCGACATCGTTTCCGATGGTTTTGCCGGCCTTGTGGGCGGTCTTGGTTTTGCCTGTTCCGCCAATATCGGTGAAGAGGTAGCCATTTTCGAACCGACTCACGGTTCCGCTCCCAAATATGAGGGATATGAGCCTTCAATTGTAAGCCCAATTGCCATGATCTTATCTGCCTGTATGATGCTCGACCACATCGGCGAAACCGGTAAAGCCGCTAAAATTCGGGCAGTTGTCGCCAAAGTAGTAGAAGAGGGTAAAATCAGGAACTATGACATGATGAAACTCCGGGGTTCGCAAGAAGCATTAAAACAAGGCGCGGCTTCCACCACCCAAATGACCGACGCCATCATTGCTTGCCTGGACTAGTGTCATGTCAACCCTCAAATGATGGTAAAGCAAACTATCGTGGTGATATCTGATACTTGTTTATCTGGCACAAATGGTTATGATTAATATCAATAAAAAAACACCCCCGTCTTGTTACGGGAGGTTTGAAGGAGAAATAATGAGACGAATGTTTTTGTTGGTTTTTGCGGTTATGATAGGGTTTATCCTGGCAGTGGCCTCGACATCAGCGACGGCCCCGACGCCGGGTGAAGCGCCCCGGGATATTTTAAATAACCCGGGGATCAAGGCCCCAAATAGGGTGAAACCTTCGATTAACTTCGGCAAGCTGCCTCTCTATTTTATTGCCAATAAAGGCCAGGTGAATCAAAATGCCCGGTTCTATGCCAGGGCGTCACGGTATACGTTGTGGTTGACGCAGCAAGGCCTGGTGTTCGACAGTTTCAAAAAGGACCCGGTCCAGCGGGATGTGTCCCGTTTGATGTTCGTGGATGCAAATAAAAATCTGAAAATGGTGCCGGTGAATGTGGCCAAACTAAAAGTGAACTATTTTAAGGGTAAAGATAAATCCCAATGGAAAGCCGGTGTGCCCACTTCCCAAGGAGTATTATATAAGAATCTTTACCAGAACATCGATTTAAAGGTCTACGGCATCGAGAAAGAGATCGAATATGACTGGATCGTGAATGTGGGCGGCGACCCTTCGACCGTCAAATTCCGCTATGACAACGTAAAAAGCAGCCGCATCGATGCGCAGGGTAACCTTTTAATCAGCACCCGCTTCGGTGAATTGATGCATAAACGGCCGGTGGGTTTCCAGGAGATCGGCAATAAAAAAATCCCGGTTAAGGTTATATTCAAAAGGCTTTCAGAAAATACATACGGATTTGATACCGGTGAATATGACCCCGGTTATCCATTGATCATCGATCCGGTAATACTGGCTTATTCCACCTACCTGGGCGGCGATGATGAAGATTATGCCTTTGATATTGCGGTTGACGGCAGCGGGTATATCTACGTGACAGGGATTACAAGCAGTACGGATTTTCCCACTCTTGATGAGTATATGGTGGATCCCGTGGACTCCAGGGACGATGCTTTTGTTTCCATGCTGGACCCCTCGCAGAACGGCGTCGATACGCTTCTCTATTCCACCTACCTGGGGGGAGCCAGCGACGATTACGGCCTTGCGATTGCGGTGGATGCCGGTGGAAATGTCTATGTAAGCGGCAGCACCGAGAGCGCGGATTTCCCTATGTTAAACGGATACCAGACGGTTCATGCAGGTGGTACCACCGATGGTTTTGCAGCGAAACTGGACCCCACCCTGGACGGCGTTAACAGCCTGCTCTATTCCACCTACCTGGGGGGCGATGATAATGACGATGCCTATGCCCTGGCATTGGGTCCCGGGGGCATGGTCTATGTAATGGGCTCGACCCGCAGCGGCAATTTCCCGCTGCTGGGCCAATACCAATCTACTGTGGCCGGCAATTACGATCTATTTATCACTCAAATGGATCTCAATCAAAGCGGGGCCGGCAGTCTGCTCTATTCCACCTACCTGGGGGGCAGCGACAGGGAACGCGGCGACGGAATTGCCGTAGACGGCTCCGGTTATGTCTATGTTTGTGCCACCACCCGCAGTACCGATTTCCCCATCGTCAATGAATACATGACGGAGCCAGGAGACGGAAGCAGGGATGCCGTTGTGTCCAAACTGGATATCACCCGGGGTGCCGCCGGTCTCCTTTACTCCACTTACCTGGGGGGAACCGATGAAGAATGGTGCGAAGGAATTGCAGTGGATGCCGCCGGGAATGTATATGTAGTGGGAACCACCATCAGTACGGATTTCCCTACCCTTAATGAATATATGACAGACCCCGGGGACGGATTCCTGGGGGAAACGTCGGAAGATATTTTCGTCACCAAGCTGGATACCACTGGAAGCGGCGCCGGCTCCTTGCTCTATTCCACCTACCTGGGGGGCATGGATTCGGATTTGGGATACGGCATCGCCCTGGACAGCTCCGGTTATGTTTATGTTGTAGGGGACAGTTACAGCACTGATTTTCCCGTTCTCAACCCGTACCAAACGGATCCGGGGGATTTCGACAGCGATGTTGTGGCTGCCAAACTGGACCTCACCCGGAGCGGCAGCGGCAGTCTCCTCTACTCCACCTACCTGGGGGGAGACGATTATGATGCCGGGGACGATATTGTAGTAGACGGTAATGGGAGTGTTTATATTACCGGGTTTACGGATAGTACGGATTTTCCCGTAATCAACCAATATATGACCGATCCGTGGGATGACGCCCTCGATGCCTTTGTTGTCAAATTTTCGCCGGGCCCACCAACGGTAACCACTGATTCGGTAACCGATATTATGGCGACTACCGCCCAGGGCGGCGGTACAGTGACCGACGATGGCGGGGCCGCGGTTACAGACCGCGGCCTCTGCTGGAATACCAACGGTAATCCGACCACTGCGGACGCGACCTTAGCCATCGGTGCGGGCACCGGTTCGTTTACCGGTATAATGAGCAATTTAACAGCCAACACCACCTATTATGTGCGGGCTTATGCCACCAATTGGGCAGGGACCGCCTACGGCAATCAAGTCAGTTTTATCACCACCAATGCCAGTATCGAGAGGCTTCCCACAGTCATCACCGATGCCGTCTCCAATATAAAGGAAAACTCCGCCGACTGCGGTGGTAACGTAACTTCCGAAGGCAGTTCCGCGGTTATTCTCAGCGGCCTCTGTTGGGGTACCTCCCCCAATCCCGATCTCAGCAGCAATGTACTGGTACTGGGTTCAGGCATCGGCTCGTTTACCGGCACTCTCACCGGGTTGACGAAAAACACCACTTATTATATCCGGGCATTTGCCACCAATTCAGTGGGGACCGCTTACGGCAACGAAGTGAGCTTTGTTATAACCCCCACTGGTTCCTCGGAACTTATAATTACCCGAAGCCAGTTAAATTACGGTTCCCTTCCCCGGCCGGATTCCGGTCATTTCACCACCGGGCCCCAGATCGTTTACATCAACGTTTCCGGCAGTGGCTCACTGAACTGGACGGTAATTGTGGGTGAGAATGCCGGTTGGTTAAGCTGTACCCCGTTATCGGGAACCGGTAAAGGAGGGATTACTGTTTCCGTCGATCCGTCAGGACTGCCTGATGGCCGCTACACCAGCGACATTACAATCCGGACCGGCAGCGATTCGCACTTGATTCCCGTCTACCTGACGGTATACGAGGACAATACCGGCCAGAAGCCCTTCGGTGCTTTCGAGACTCCTATCCACGGTTCAACGGTACGCAGCAGTGTGCCTGTCACCGGCTGGGTATTGGACGATATCGATATCGAAAGCGTTAAAATCTACCGCTCACCTGCATCAGGAGGCAGCAGCAGCCTGGTTTATGTCGGCGATGCCGTCATGGTAGACGGTGCCCGGCCCGATGTGGAACATATATACCGGTTTTCCCCTAAATCTTACCAGGCCGGTTGGGGGTACATGTTGTTAACCAATTATTTACCCAATAACGGCAACGGGACATTTACCCTTCATGCCATAGTGGTGGACAAAGAGGGCCATGAAGTGACACTGGGCAGTAAAACCATCACCTGTGACAATGCCAACGCCGTGAAACCTTTTGGCGCCATCGATGCGCCTGCCCAGGGAGGAACGGCATCGGGCAACCCCTATGCTAATTTTGGCTGGGCCTTAACTCCGTTGCCTAACACCATTCCCACCGACGGTTCAACCATAAACGTATGGATAGACGGCTTCCCGGTGGGTAAACCGGTTTACAACCAGTACCGGGAAGATGTCGCCGTCAAATTCCCCGGCTATAATAACAGTAGTGGGGCAGTGGGTTATTTTACCTTTGATACCACCTCTTATCTCAATGGCGTGCATACCATTGCCTGGTCGGTAGAGGACAATGCCGGTAACAGCGACGGCATCGGCAGCCGTTTTTTTATCATTTATAATACAGGTGTTTATCCTTCAGCTGCGTCCCGTACCCATTCCCCCCCTGGTCCTGCCGGGAATTTACCGTATCTCAGTCCAACCGTGGTTCAAAAGGCGCCGTTAACGCCGGCACCGGTAATAGTGAAAACCGGCTATAACATCAAATCCAAAGGTCACAGACTCAAACCGGATGGTGAAGGGGTGATTCATATTCAATCCAAAGAGACGGAACGGATTGAAGTTCACCTGGGTAACAAATTGCCGTTCTCCGGCAAGGTTTCCGGTTACCTCTTACAGGGCAATCGATTAAAACCTTTGCCGGTGGGCTCCACTCTCGACAGCAGGAGGAATATCTTTTATTGGCAGCCCTGTGCGGGGTTTTATGGACTTTACCGGTTTGTATTTGTAGAGAAAGACGGCAATGGCCGGATGAGCCGGAAATTGGTCAACGTAAACATTTCCGCTAAATACTAAATCATTACCAGGAGCCTGTCCGGCAATTCAGAATCTTCATTTTTACCGAACGAACCGTACCGGGCGAGGGAACCTCGCCCCTACCTTGACCTGATGAACCTACGGGGTTTTCCGGGCGATTAGGGATATTTTTGTCATAGAAGGCTTCTAAAACGTTTATTAAGAAAAACTGCATAATCTGATCAAAAAATCTTCTATAAACGCATTCCGGCTGGATTAATTCACCCCAAGAAGCCTTCCGGATGGCCGCTATTTCGCAGGGCCTTCTTAGATCCCCCACGCAGTGGGGTTAGTAGCCCATGTTTTGCCTGGTTTGCCAACTGCTGCGATTGGGGTTCAATGCAAAAACGGCGGAATCAACTTTTCCCGTATAAGAGGTATTGTTGTATTTATACCCGTTATTGTAGAGATGCAGTGCCCGTTTCATATTTCCCCCGGATTCCTCGTAATAGTGCCTTAAAATCTTTAATCCCAGGTCAATATTGTACTCCACGTCAAAAATCCGGTTATCATCGATTGCCAATGAGTTCCGCCAAACCGCCAGGGTCACCTGCATCAACCCATAAGCCCCTCTAGAGGAAACAGCCGTGGGATTATAATTGCTCTCCACCTGGATGACGCCCAGCACCAGGTCCGGTTGGAAACCGTACTGGAAACTTTTATGATAAACCGTATCATAAATATGGGAGAGTCCGGCATAACGCTTGGAAAAGGCGTTGGTTTTAAAGGCCAGGAAATCATAATCGGCTATTTTTTTCTCACTGGTATCGAGTTTTTGCTGCAATTGAAGCACATGGCCAGACAACACCTTTAGAACCCGGTGTTTTTTTTCATAGTTGGCATTTAATTGGGGTAAGGACATGAACAACCCGGTTAAACCCATTAAAAACAGGGTAACCAGCAAAAAAGCAAATTTTTTTATGTTCTTTTTCACCATGAAAACAATTATACAACAAAAGAAATAAAAAAAGCAATAGCAATACCCATTTTTTCCTTAATTATTCATCATTTATCATTCATCATTCATAATTCATCGTTAGACCTAATTGTTACTTCGCCGCATGGGCTGAAATTTTTTATAAGTGAGGGAGCGCCACAGCCATTCTGCAGGCCCAAACTTGAAATGGCGCAGCCAGATGGGCGATATAATCAATTGAAGCACCCATATAACAAAAACCAGCAAAATTTGCCCGATCCGTTCCATCCGGCCGAACAAACCCAGCCCGTGCCCATAGAAAACCAGGGTACAGATAATCGTTTGCACCAGGTAATTGGTAAATGCCATACGCCCGGCCGCGGCAAAGGGCCGGGTATACGCTGCCGTTTTTTTTGATTTTGATTGGCAAATGAGCATGACCATACCGATGTATCCGGCCGCCACAAAAAGACTGCCCCAATAGTTGAATTGGAAGCCAAAGAACCTGGCAAAATCCATCGACCAATTATTGGCGAAATTTTCAATCACCCCCCAGCTTACCACCGGTATGCCAATGCCGAAACCAATGGTCATCAAGGTGAGGTAAAACCGTTTCGAACGTTGGGCCGTCAGGATTCCCCATTTGAATAACGCCATTCCCAGCAGCATAAGTCACCAGGATATCGCCGTGCCATAGTAAGTAAGCGTGCATCATCCCGATAATAAAAAGCCAGAACGTACGCCGATAGTGCAATCCCGCTGAACGTTGGCCCCTGGCTTCTACTTTCCCTGTCATCAATACGATTCCCGCACCAAACAAAATCGAAAAAAGAGTCATAAATTTCTGATCGGCAAAAATGTGGCTGAGTATCCAGACCCATTTATTCAGCCCGGTCAAGTCGCCGTAAGCCATGGGATTGAAGTATGCCGCCCCGGGCATGGCATAACTCTGGATATTCATGATCAAAATACCCAGTACAGCAAACCCCCGAAGGACGTCCAGGGATACGATACGCTCCGATGGAGCAACGGGTCCATAGGTTAAATTAGTACTCACAATAAGCCTCCTCTTTCGCAAGAAATAAATATCTAATACGTATACCGGCGAATAAAAGTTATCCCGATACTAACCGGACCGGTGCTTTATTTTGTCATTTTTTTTGATCATTCTTTGATATTTCTGTTGGCCTAGCACCTTTTTTACCGCGGCGCAGACCTCAACCGGAACTTTGAATTTAAATGGGCGTGCTGCGGCGGTTCAAGCGACTACGAGTGTGATTCTACCTATCATGGTGCTTATGCGGCCTCGGAACCGGAAGAGCCGGTTTACCGGCCTGTCTCCTTTTTTTCTACTATCCTTTCTCCTGATTTAATCGCAAAAAAAGCGGAACAGGCCAGCCTGTTCCCTACATCTGTCTCCTCTGTGACCTCTGTGTCCTCTGTGGCTAAAAAAATCTTTTTGGTTCTGGTTCTCTGTCACTGTTGTGAAATCTTTCGCTGTTTTTTACGCCGCTTTATAAACCATATAATAAAAATAGCCAAAAGGATCAATCCAACCACTATTCCACCGCCAATTAAAACAACACGCCTGACAAATTTTTTGGCCATATCCGGGAAACGCTGCGACGGAATAAAATTCATGGGCTGGTAACGGAATTGGGAATCATCGACAATGCCTTTCTCATAAAAGGTTTTCGCCAGGTGCCGGAACGCTTCCGGCTGAAGGCCCATGACATCGTCACAGTGACCCATTTCCGACACTATTACCAGCTTTCCCTTCTGCAAATAAGGCAGCAGTTCATTTTTAGCATATGCCGCAGGGGTGGAAAAATCAATGTTTCCATTTACCATTAAGGTTTCCACCTCCGAGTATTGCAGTTTTCGATATTCTTCCGGGATCGGTTTTATCGGCCATCCTTTGTATTTCATCAGGGCCAATATTTTAGACATGGGTGAGCCTAAAATTGAGCCTTTGGGAATCATTTCAGTTTCATAGTCCCTATTGGGATCATAATCGGCACTCATGGCTTTTGACACATTATCTCCCCAATTTAGCGCGTTGGGAAGCATCTGGTTATAAAAAAAGGAAATAAGGGCAAGTCCGCTGTAATCTCCTTTTTCAGCCGCCACAAATGCATCGAAGACCTGTGCGGCCGAATCCCTATGATATAATAACATAAATGATAACGATCTGACTTTCCCCGGATCTATCCTGAAAATGAGCCATTTTTTTGGTAAACCTTCCAGTACAGTGCGGATTGTTTTAATAAGATCGGGGGTACGGGACACCGCTTCCGGGTCTTTTTTCCACAGGTTGGCATAATACGTTAACTGCGCGTCCACCATTTCGGGCTCCCAGACAAAATGCCCGGGGGGATTTACACCGATCATAAGACTGCGCCGTATGCTGCCGGGATATCTCAGGCCGTAAATATAGGCAACCCGGGTTCCGTAACTCCTGCTGAAAAGATTTATCTTTTTATATCCCAAGGCTTTCCGGGCATCTTCCATATCATCGATGACATCTACCATCGTATAGCTGTTTATATCGATTCCTTGTTTTTTTAACCGTTTAAAGGCCACGAAATAGGCATTTCCCAGCTTCTCCAAGTTTTCACCTGAGAGGGGATTTTTGTTAACCGTCACTGCTTCCTTTACTTCCGGGCAGTCCAGTGTAACCGAACCATCCACTCCCCGGTAACCGATCATAACAACATCATGTTTGGCCAGCAGCCATCCCGGTGGAGATTTCCAGGTATTGCTTACTCCGGGACCGCCGTTGAGCAGGAAAACAGGTTCCGCCGGATTTTTACTTTTGGTATGAATTCTTATAATCGGCAGATGAATGGGTTTTGAGTCGGTCTTGTTCCTGTTTTCGGGAACGACAATGATACCGAAATCCGTATTATACTGTATTTTTTTAATTTCATAGGCGCCGGTTTTCAAAATGAGATCGCCGGTTTGGGCACCGGCCACTTCTTCCGGGGAGGGGAAGGGGTGTTTTTCTGTTGAAGAGCAGGAAAACAATACCAATAGACTTAACGTTAATAAGATGCCGGGTTTTAATACGTTCATTTTTGTCTCCTTATATATCATATATCTATAACGGAATTGGGGACCGTTGAGTTCTCTATCAGCTTTTGTAAACCACGAAGGACACGAAGAGGGGAAGTAGGGGGTCGGTGTTCAGTGAGTCAGTGCGTCAGTGGATCAGATAATGGACAGGCAAGCCTGTTTGAAAGGGAAAGGGGTCAGGCAAAGTTTTTACGCTATTTATACGTTTGCACCGACCCTCTTTTTTTTTCTTTTTTTTGACATTGACATTTTTTCCCAATTGTGGTAAATAATAATCTGGAAGGTAAAATAAATGATTGAGAGCACTACTATTAACCAAATTAGGCGATCACCAATAGCAGAAAGAATCCAGTTCATCGAAATTATTCTTCAGTCTCTGAAGAGTGATATCAATGAAGAGCATGTAAATAGAAAATCAAGGTCAAAGCCCTTTAAGGTCCGTAAATTTAGTTTGGGAAAAGAAGTACATGTAGATCGCGATGAGTTATACTCCGAAAGAATTTGAGAAAATGTTTTCAATAGACACCAACCTGCTTATTTATGCCCATAATAAAGATTCCCAATACAACGAAAAAGCAACTGCTTTTTTAGAAAAAATTTTAAATGAGCAAGATGAAGACGGAAACCTTTTTGTATGTCTAACTGCGCAGGTGTTAATGGAGTTTGTAAATGTAATTACTCGGCAGAATGTAGACAGACCGTTGTCACTCTCAGAAGCAATACAGGTAATTTATGACTACCTGGAGACAGGCATTAAAATTATTAATCAGCGAGAAACACAAATTCAAACTTTTTTAGATTTGATAAATTCTGTAACCACAAGAAAAAAGGTTTTTGATGTTGCTCTTGTGGCTACTCTCAAAGACCATGGAATATCAGGACTTTACACTGCGAACGTTGCTGATTTTAAAGAAAGTGCTCCTTCTATAAAGAATTTTCGGTAAAAATCCCCAGGGTAGGATTTTCCATCTATTTTCCAGACGCGGGCGACCCCTGTTTACATATTTGTCGAGTAGAGGGATAACATACCCACCGGGGATGCTCCCTCCCTCACAGAACCGTACGTGCGGTTTTCCCGCATACGGCTCTTCTCTGTTGCTCATGTGGAAAGCTCAAGCCGTCCTCAATATGAGGCTCAGTTTTGTTGCCATCATTTCAACCTCCTGCTCTGCGTCAGAGATGATGTGTCCCTGATCCTTGCACAACAAAGCAGCTCCCTTCCCCATGTACATGGCTTTCCCATGCTCAGAGTACTATGAAGCTGTCCGACTGCCTTCATGCCGTCAGGGTCGCCTCGCTTTTTCAGCTTGTTGACCCTTTACCTATGCCCTGTTGTTCTTGGCGCCGGTTCAGGCAGGACATACCACCTGTACCGACCCGGGTTGTTTTGTCGCACAATCCCGAAATGTGCCTTTTATTAGGAGCATAAAGGCTCTCCCAATAGTGGCGTTCCGACACAATCCATTCAATAACATGCCACTGCCTTAGATCCCGGAAGAAAGTCTACAAGCTCGCCTATATCGTTTGTAGCCATGCTGCCTTCCAGGGCATGCAACCTGTCGGCCTCTTCGTCGCGATACTTATTTCGCCTGTCCCCCTATCCAAGAGAAAGGCGATTATGATCCGGCCTTAAAAAAGTATGAAGAGTCGCTGGCAATTCGTGAGAAAATCGGTGACATTCCCGGGATGGCTATATCAATCGGACAGATGGGCATACTCCATCTAATAAAGGAGAAATACCCCAATGCCCTGAGACTATCAATCCAATCGTTTGCGATCTTTTCTAAACTAGGCTCACCGAATGTAAATATTGTTAAAAATAATATTAATATCATTCGAGAAAAAATGGCAATAAAGCAATTTGCTTCTATATTAAAAGAATTTAACCTGACACCGGATGCATTTGAGCCGGATGACGGATGACAGATGACAGGGGCCTCGCCCGGAGACGATGAAAATGGTGTATGGTCTATTGTAGGGGCTTGATTTATCAAGCCCTATCCCGGGATAATTCGTATACGGGGTTTGATGAATCAAACCCCTACAGTTGAATTGATGTCTTTTTTCTTAATCTATTGA
>Ga0114923_10002988_pt1 | contig 11402 bp, 10 predicted proteins | sample SumtaG_FD_89578 | JGI IMG/M metagenome (GOLD analysis project Ga0114923, IMG submission 89578) | Deep subsurface microbial communities from Indian Ocean to uncover new lineages of life (NeLLi) - Sumatra_00157 metaG | ecosystem: Environmental > Aquatic > Marine > Oceanic > Sediment | place: near...
GGGCATGATGCCCTTCGACTTTCTCCAGACAAATGCCGACGTGATCGCGGAATCCGCACAGAATGATCGTTTCACCCGTCTCACGGCCGATGCGCTCCAGATAGGGTTTGGCGACTTCCCGCAATGGACGACGAGACATGGTGGCGGCCAGTTCGAGAATCTTGGGGCCGAGACGATAGCCGGGACCGTCGGAGGCTTCTTCGATAAGTAGGTGTGCCCTAAGCGCTGCCACGTAGCGGTAGGCCGTACTGCGGGGTTGCCCCATCTTCTCGGCGATTTCCGATACTTGAAGGACCGGAGAATCGGCAAACAGGGTCAGGATCTGTACGCACTTCTCAAGCGTCCCCAGCGGGTTGCTGCTCTTCATATGTCCCATTATGTGAGATCAACATTCTCAGGATGCGGGCATCATACAACGTCAGAGAAATCTTGTCAAGGAGGAATGTCCGAGGGGTTGTGTACAGGCGTCTAACTGAAGAATGGAATCGAACTCCATTCTCCTAGTGGTTGCGGAGTTCGCTAGAGTAACGGGCGAATGATCCGACCGTTACTCTTGCGCGTGCAGAGCTGAGTTCCATAAAGAAGCAGGAGCTGTTCCGCTCCTGCTTCTCTTGGTCGTTGCTCAGTTCGTTGGAGAAAGAGCGATCAGTGTCGACCACTCTTTCTCTGGCTGTGTGACGTCTATTTGCTCTGGTTTGCGGTGAACGCGAGCAATCCTCCAACGCGCAACATCTCCTTCTCACGATCGGACAGCGTGTGTTGGACCGGAATTTCCGTTCCCTTGGTCAGGTCCTTCAGAACCATCTGGCTGTCGAGGTTGGAGACGTCGATCTCTAGCTGATCGCCCTGATCGATCTCATCGGTATCGCAGGTCAGCGGCACGATGCCCATGTTGATGAGGTTCGCGTGATGAATGCGTGCGAACGCCTTGGCGAAGACGGCCTTGATGCCAAGCATCCACGGCGCCAATGCAGCATGCTCTCGCGACGAGCCTTGACCGTAGTTGTCTCCGCCGACAAGGAATCCGCCGTTGGCGTCGATTGACCGCTGAGCGAATGTCTCGTCTTCGTAGTAGAAGGTGAATTGTGAGATCTCGGGCAGGTTCGAACGCAGGTGCTGTGTCAACGGACCTGCGGGAAGGATCGCGTCGGTCGATACACCGTCGCCGAGTTTGAGTAGGACCTCGCCCTTGAGGAGTGGCTCGAGGGGAGTCTGGTTGCCTAGGGCCACGATGTTGGGGCTGCGTCGGATGTCGACCTCAGGACCCTTGGGATCGAGGATCAGGTAGTCGTCGACTGTCAGATGATCGACGGTGACCTCGACTGTCGGAAGCTCTCTCGGGTCGGCAATCGTCCCGGTCAGTGCCGAGGCGGCTGCGACCTGTGGTCCGCAGAGCGCCAGCTTGCCGAATTTGCTGCCGCCGCGACCGGCCCAGTTGCGATTGACGGTGCGTAGCGAGAGGTGATCGGTGCCGGGAACGAAGCCGATACCGATGCAGGCGTTGCAGCCGGGTTCTATCATGCGAACTCCGGCTTTTGTGAGATCGAGGAAGCTGCCGTCTTCTATCAACATCTCCCACGACTGGCGCGAGCCGGGCGACACGATGACATCGATGTCCCTACAGACTTTCTTGCCCTTCAGCATTTCGGCAACGATCTTGATATCGAAGTACGAACCGTTGGTGCAGGATCCAATGAAGATCTGATCGAGCTTCGTGCCGACGACGTCTTCCATGTCGAACACGTTGTCCGGCATACCGGGCATGGCAACCAGCGGCTTGACGGTCGAAAGGTCGAGTTCAATCACCTTGTCGTAGACCGCATCGTCGTCGGCCTTGAGCTCTACCCAGTCCGCCTCGCGTCCCTGCATCCGCAGGAACTCGCGGGTGACTTCGTCGGACGGAAAGATCGACGAGGTGGCACCAGTCTCGGTTCCCATGTTGGTGATGGTGGCGCGCTCTGGGACTGTCAGTGTCTTAACCCCCGGACCGGCGTACTCAAGGAAGTAGCCGACGCCGCCCTTGACCGAGATGCGGCGCAGAAGCTCGAGTGCAACATCCTTGGCACAAACGTTGGCTGAAAGCTTGCCGCTGAGCACGATCTTCATCATTTTGGGAACGGTCAGGTAAAAGAGCCCGCCACCCATGGCGACAGCCACGTCCATTCCTCCGGCACCGATGGCCAGCATACCCAGTCCACCACCTGTCGGGGTGTGGGAGTCCGAGCCAATGAGGGTTTTGCCCGGAATCCCGAAGCGCTCGTAATGAAGCTGATGGCAGACACCGTTGCCGTTCTTGGAGAACTTGGCTCCATAGTGCGACGCGATGGTCTGCAGGAAGATGTGGTCATCGGTTGATTCACCCTTGAATCCTAGCGATGTATGGTCGGAATATGAAACCACCAGATCCGCCTTTACGCGGTCGAGTCCGAGTGCCTCGAACTCCAGCCAAGCCATCGTTCCGGTCGAGTCCTGTGTCAGGCACTGGTCGATGAGAATCCCGACTTCCTGCTCCTGCTCCTGAGTGCCCTCACGAACGTGGTTCGCGAGAATCTTCTCCGTTATCGTCTGCGGCATGACGATCACCTCTCTCAAGTGGCGGGGATTATAGCACGACGAAGCGATCTCGCAAAGTGCGATGAGAAGGCGGGTTTCGTCTCATTATGTGAGAGAGAAGAGGCTGGGAAGATTGCCTTACAACTGGTGGAATCTCTGTTCCACTGAGTCGATGAGCCAATCCGGAGTCGAGGCTCCGGCGGTGAGGCCGATGCGAGTGTATTGCCCAAATGCGGACGGATCAATGTCTTCAGCGGATTCGATGAAGGCTGCGGGCCGCCCGCTGGATTCGCAAATCTCGTACAGATTGCGTGTATTGGCAGAGGTCGGGCTTCCGACCACGACAAGGATGTCCGCTCTATTCGCAAGCTCATGCGCGGCCAGATAGCGGGCCACCGGCTCACCACAGGTCGTGTTCTGGACGATGACGTCGGTTGCCTCACCGAGCAGACTGATCAGATCTTCAGCGAACGCCTGGAGTGCCTCAGGCGACTTGGTGGTTTGACCAACGATGGCCAGCTTGCTTTCGGAGGGGAGTTCCAATCCGTCTATCGATTCCGCGGCCACAGCACAGCCGACGGCATGCGAAAGGAGGCCGCGAACCTCGAGGTGATCGCGATCGCCGAAGACGATGGTGAAACGCCCCGATTTCGTGTTTTCAGCTACCGTACGTTGCGCGTCTCGAACGATAGGGCAAGTGGTGTCGATGAGATTCAAGTCACGGGTTCGAAGTGCGGCAATCGTCATCAGCGGTGCGCCGTGCGCGGTGATAGCGACGAATGCGTTGTCCGGGATGTCAGCAAGGGAGTCCACTAGGATGACGCCCCTTTCTCTCAACCGTGCCATGACGTGCTCGTTGTGAACGATCGCATGCAGGGTGTAGATGGGGGCGCATCCGTCGGCTGCCTCTTCGATCATGGTCACGGCTCTACGAACACCGCCACAGAATCCCAGCACGCCGGCTCGAACAACTTTCATCGGCAGGCTCCTTGCACCTAAGTGGGCTTCATGAACGCGGTGAATTTTTCGAACAGATCGCCCAGGATCTGAAGTCCATCTTCTGAGAAGGGGATGTAGAGTAGTTGCTTGACGGCCTCTTGAAGATGGGCTTGCATCCGTACTTCTCCGTCGGAACGTATCCCCAAACGATTGAGCAATCCGAGGATGTTCTCGATGTCGGCGTCTTTCACCGGCTCGGTCTTCATGGCCCGTTCGAGGATCCGGCGGTCGGCATCGGTTCCGTGTTCATAAGCCGCTACCAATGGATAGGCCTTCTTCCGCTTGCGCAGATCGGACCCGGCGGGGCGGCCCAGTTGGCCTTCATCTCCCCAAACGCCCAGCAGGTCATCGCGAACTTGAAACGCCATCCCCAGTTCCTCTCCGAACGATGCCAGACGTTTGATCATTTCCGAAGGAACGGCCGCCACGATGCCGGCCAGTTCGAAGGCACAGCGGAACAACGTACCGGTTTTGAGAAGGATCATGGCACGGTATTCGGATGGAGTGACCCAGCGCGATTCGAAGTCCAGATCGAGCGATTGGCCGTCCACGAAGTCACGCATGGCGTCCAGCAAGCAACCTACAGCCTCGGGGGAAGTTCTAGCTGCCTCTTCCAGTGCCAATGGTATCATCAAGTCACCGGCATTGATGGCCTTGGGGATTCCGATCAACGACCAGACGGTCGGTCGTCCGCGCCGTTGGGCATCTTCATCCTCGATGTCGTCGTGGATGAGGGAGAAGTTGTGAATCAACTCGAGTGCGATGGCTGCCGGCATGGCTGATTCGAGGTCCGCGCCCAGTTCTTCGGCGGCGAACAGAAGCAATCCCGGACGAAGCAGCTTGCCCAACGCGTCTGTCGGCTTGCCGTTGACAGTTTCCAGACCGACGTGATACCGCAAGATCTGGCGCGTGGCATCGTCCCCGTGCAGAACCTGTGCCAGGCGGTCGCGAAGGATGTCATGATATCGGTCGAGAAACGCGAGCTTCATCGGTACTCCTGTTGTTAGACCTCTACGTCAGTGTCGGAGGCAACACGATCTTGCCGAAGTTCTTTTCGTAGCGCTGGATGTTTTCCCCGATCGCCTGATAGAGGCGTTTCATGTGTCCGGGGTTGAGCACCACGCGCGACGTGAGAATAGCCTGATCGCCCTTGGGCGACTGCGTCTGTGGATCGATCATCAAGAAGTCGAGGATGAATTCCTCTTTGCGGTGGGAAATCAAGGCGAGGTTCGAATAGTGACCTCGCCGTGTTTCGTTATCGGCTGCAATCTGCATCTTTCGTTCTGGCAACGAATCATCACCTCCAGGGTTGTTGGGATGGTAGCCGTTCGGTGTAGGAGTGGCAATGGCAATGGCAACGGCAACTCTTCGAGTTGCTTGCAGGAATTGCTCTTGTCAATTCCTGTGGGTGATGTTGCGAATCGAAGTGCTTTGCACTTCGATGGTCTGATGTGCCTCATTCGCTCTGAGGCACTGCGTGTGTAGGCAGCGTCGCGTATGACTGCGAATGGCAACGGCTGCTCTTCGAGTTGCTTGCAGGAATTGCTGTAAGCAATTCCTGTGGTCGATGTTGCGAATCGAAGTGCCTTGCACTTCGATGGTCTGATGTGCCTCATTCGCTCTGAGGCACTGCGTGTGTAGGCAGCGTCGCGTATGACTGCGAATGGCAACGGCTGCTCTCCGAGCAGCTTGCTGGGAATTGCAGCCCTACGGGTTGCCTGGAGAAAGCTAGCGCTTTCTCTTGTTCGGTTTGCGATTCCCATGATTTGGGCTCTTCTCCCCATCAGGACTGCAAATGGCGTTCCCAGGAATCGGGGAACGCCCGGCGTTCCTTGTTGAGAATTGCAACCCTACGGGTTGCCTGGAGAAAGCTAGCGCTTTCTCTTGTTCGATTTGCGATTCTCATGGGCTGGCGTCCATAGCTCGTTACGATTGGAGATGTCGTTGGCAGAAGTGTTCGATTGCCCGGCGATGGTGGCCTGGGATTAAGATGTGGTGATTGCCCAGCGGCGAATGTAGGAGTTCGTCAACCGGCTCCGACATCCGAATGCGGAGTTGTGTTCTGCACGAATCATTGCGGAATTCGGAACTCTCCAGCCGGCCTTCACGTACGAACAACTGATCCAACCGTTCGCCTCCCAATCGAAACATGGTGTAGGCGCCCTCAGGAAAGGTTCCGGAGATGCCGATGCCGAGATCGGATTCGAAATGTGTATAGACCGTGTAATGCATGGCCATCGACAACGGGCACATGCAATGGGCCAGCCTGACCACTTGGTTCTCCAAATCAACTTCCGCGATGTTGCCCATGAACGCGACTTGCTTGGATAACAGCGAGGCAATGTAAAGGGAAAACAGGGACTGCAAATCTCCCTCGCACCCGGCAGGAATGCCTTCGTCGTTCAACCGGGACAGGGCGTAGCACCCGGTTGTATGCATGTCTGTGACCAGATCGAAGCAACGTACGCTGCAAGCAGCCAGGCGATGCTCGTCGACCAGAGCACGCAACCCTCGATACACGGTGATGGCTTCTCGGATGTCTTCGGGATTGGGCCCGATGATGTCTTCGGCCTTACGCGTGAACGCCGCCAACTCCTTTCGTGACACGGTTGCTGAACGGATGTTGTCCATCAACTCCTTGATGTCGACCGTAATCAGATCAACGGCAAGGCGTCCTTTCAGGAACGCCGGATCAACGTCAGAGGCGATCAGCCACTCCGAAGGTTCGCCAATTAGGCCGATGCGGCTGAATCGAAGTCCCTTCCAGGCGGTCGCCAGCACAAGCTCGAGTTGCAGTTCCGGGACGATGCCGGCTGCGTCTCCAAACAGGATGCGGCCATCACCTCCGTCTCGACGGATGCGTGCCAAGATCTCCAGAGACGCCGGCAGGGAATTGTAGCCCGGGTGAGCAATGAGGATAGAAGGTGCCGGCAATTGGGCCACCGTCTTCAGGACATCTCGCTCCACACCACCCGTCAGCACAAGGATCACAGCCAAGCAGTCGCCCGACGGCTTCTTGACCGCTTTGATGTCGAACTCGGCCACGGCGCGGAAATCGTCCAGCAGCTTCGACTTGAGTGCGTCCAACTCTGCTGCGTCATGGTGCGAAGAGGCGTGTGTCAATACCTCGATCTTGTTCATTGTCCCAGGCTACCAGGTGATCGGAAAGACATGCGTCCTAACACTGGCATGGTCTTCGGACACCTATCACGTCTCATCCGGTAACAGGAACGGTCACATGAGGTCCGTTCTCCAGTCGGTGGGGCACGGATGACGTTCGGGAACTGAAGTCTGTTGCGGACAACTCAAGAGTTGCTGACAATGTATCATTCGATTCAAGGAGGGTTCATGGAATTCTTGGCTGTCGAGTTTCAGGGGAATCCGGTTTGGCGATGGCTGATCGCGGCAGGCATCTTGATCTTTGTGGGGTTTATCCTGCGCATTCTCCTGTGGCGACTCGTTCGCAAGCTACGCGTTGTGGCCGCAAAGACTCCTGGCCGATTCGACGACCTGATCGTCGAATTGCTCGACAAGACGAAGTCCCTCTTTGTCTTCGTCGTTTCGTTGTACGCCGGAGCCCTCATCCTGACCTTGCCCGAGCTGGCTGAAAGCATTCTCCGCGGAATCTTCATAGTGGCCTTGTTGATCCAGGCTGGATACTGGGGGAACGCCCTCGTCGCTTTCTGGGTCAAACGAAGTGTGAATCAGCGATTGACTGAGGATGCGGCCACGGCCACATCGATGGCCGCCTTGGGCTTCGTGGCCAAGATGGCCATTTGGACGGTGGTGGCGCTGTTGGCCCTGGAAAACTTAGGCATCGACGTCACCGCTCTGGTCGCCGGGATAGGCATCGGCGGGATCGCTATTGCCTTGGCGGTTCAGAATATCCTGTCCGATTTGTTTGCCTCCCTCTCGATCATCCTGGACAAGCCGTTTGTGATCGGCGACTTCATCATCGTGGGTGAGTTGATGGGAACGGTCGAACGGATCGGTTTGAAGACCACGCGTGTACGAAGCCTAACCGGAGAACTGATCATCTTCTCCAACAGCGATCTGCTGTCCAGCCGCGTGCGCAATTACAAGCGAATGTACGAACGACGCATTGCCTTTTCCATCGGAGTGACTTATCAAACCTCACCCGAGATGGTTGAGGAGATCCCCGTATTGATCGAAGGGATTGTGTCCGGCCAACCGGACGTGCGATTCGACCGTTGTCACTTCAAGGCGTTCGGGGATTTTGCCATCGTCTTCGAAACGGTATATTACGTGTTGGTTCCGGAATATGGTGCCTACATGAACGCGCAGCAAGTGATCAACCTGGCCATCATGCGGGCATTCGCCGAGCGCCACATCGAGTTTGCCTATCCGACACAGACCCTGTTCGTGCAGCGCGAACCTTCAGAAGGTGAGTAGGCCGGCGATCAGCGTGACCTGCTCCACCTGTCCGATGCAGAGCTTAGAAGACGAACAGACTGGCGATTAGCGTGATCAGCAAAGCGGTCACTGTCGGAACAGCCATCCGGCGGATGAACTCGCCCAACGATGTCTTGAAATACTCCAAGGACACCGAGATGCAGGGATGAATCGGCGTCAGGATGTAGCCCAGGAAGACGGCGAAGTAAGTGGCGGCAAAGGCAGGAGCCGACATGGCCCCGTACGTCGTGACATAGATGGGAACGATGATCGACATCGGGGCTTGGATACGACCGGTGATCAGACCGAGCAGTGCGCCGATCACGATGCACAGCACGACCGGTGGCAACGACATGGCGCCGATTCGCTCCGGAATGCCCGAGGTTGTAAATACGTTTAGAAATGCGAACATGGCCACAATAATCAGCATGTACTTCCACGGACGCGCCTTCAGAACGATGCGTCCAAACTGAGGCAGCCGGATCTTTCCGATGATCATGCCCATGGAAAGGCTCAGGAGAACCCCGGCAACGGTCCCGATCTCGGTATAGGGAAGGGCCGTCGCGCGCTTCAACACGAGGTCGAGGATTGGCGCAACCAAGATGATGAGCAACGGAACCAGCAGCCCGATCAGCGAGAACACGCCTGGTTGAGTCAACTTGCCGCTTACCCGGCGAAGCAGAAATACGTATCCTAATCCGACCGTCAGCAGGAACGCGGGAATCAAGTACGGAATGGCGCTGTAAACTTCCAATTCAGCGATCTTGGCCGATGCGATCAAGGCAGGTCCGAGCGGATAGACGAGCAATAAGACGTGTCGGAACCAAACATTGGCCGCCGCCTTGATATCGGCCGGAGCATGACCGGCGCCGCGTTCGATCAACGGCGCCGACAAGAGCGCGCCACCCGGCATCGGAAGCATGCCCAACAGGCCCGGCCCCAGGGCCAGGAACGGGCGGATACCGATACGGAGGTTGGCCACCAAGCGATCCATCTCGCCGGAAGCCTCCATAACGCCGCCGATCAACGGGATAACTCCCACCACCAACGCCAGCAACAGAACGGAAGGATCGGATATCGTCTCCCAAAGGGCGGTTCCAAAGGAGCCGAACGAATGGGTGAAGACACCGAGAACGATTGTCGCGATGCCCATTCCCAAAGCCAGGTCGCGGCGGGAGACTACAAGAAGCAACACGATGGCCAACGAAAAGCCGATCCACAGCAGCATAGGACTCCTCTCCGCGCTGGTCAGCGCCCATGTTCCAGATTGTTGCGAAGGGTATCCTATCTTGGCATCCCCTCCCAGGAGGCGGCTATACTGAGCCAACTCATCAGGTAAATGTAATGCTCTTGATGAGTTGGGGCTACTCATTGAGCAAACGTGAAGCACTCGAATGAGTACGTACTGCTTTCCGAGAATGGCCGAAGTCCTCGAAAAGCAGAGGTATACTTCAAGTACCGCGTACTCATTGAGTAAACGTGAACTTCTCAAATGAGTACAGCCTCCTTCTCGAGAATGCATGAAAGTTTCGAGAAGTAGGGCTTGTCGGCTGAAGAAGGTAGAGTCTTGAAGGAGTTGGACGTACTCAGCAAGAGTGACGGAAACTGATGAGTACGACGAAGTCTCTGTTAAGCATTGGTGCAAGGAGGGTAGATGAGCCAACTCAGCGCGCAGCTAACTTCCTACCTCGTGTCGGAGCGGCTGCCGTGTGCCGTCGCCTTCCACGCCGCAAGCGAGCTCGGCATCACGGTTCGCGAACTTGGTGCCGCGGCCGATGACGCCGACGTGCGAATCTCTCGCTGTCAACTCGGCTTATTCGGGTTCGAGGAATTTGGCGAAAAACGTTTCACGGGCTGTGTGGCGGTGATTCCGTCCGAGCTTCGCGAAGCGCTTGCCGCCAGTGTGTCATCCGACGCCGTTCCCTGCACCGAGGCGTGGCGTATTGCCGATGACCTCGGCGTTCCCAGGATTCTTGTTGGGGTGGCGGCGACTGAGATGGGAATCCCGATTACCGGTTGCCAGCTCGGGTGTTTCGGCAGCTCTGCCATGAGCGAGCTGCAAGCGTCTTAGCGAGAGTTGTCGTTCTCTCAGACGGTCACGGGGGTGAGGGGAGGCTGGCTGGACAAGACGGCGAGGACATTGCGAACTGCGATATCGGCCATTGCTACTCGTGTTTCTTCCGTAGCGCTGCCCAAGTGAGGTGTCAACACCACGTGCTCGTGTAGTTCCAGCAAGTTCGGATGGACGGAGGGCTCCTGTTCGAACACATCCAATCCCACCCCCGCAATGGCGCGCGCTTTGAGCGCGTCTACGAGGGCGGCCTCATCGAGTACGGCCCCTCGAGTTGCGTTTATCAAGACGGCCGTGGGTTTCATACACGCGAATGCATCGGCATCAAACAAGTGCCGGGTCTCTGGTGTCAGAGGAACGTGGACGCACACGAAGTCGCTCTGTTCGAGGAGCTGTTTGAACGAGACCCGAACAGCATCAAGCTCGGACTCAAGATCCGGCTTGGGAGTCCGCGAATGATAGAGCACGGGCATGCCGAAGCCGTGATGACCGCGCCGAGCGACGGCGGCGCCAATGCGTCCCATGCCCACGATTCCCAAAGTCTTTTCGTGCACATCGATGCCGGTGAGCGGTTGCTGAAGGCCCCAGGACGGGAATTCCCCGTCGCGTACGGCAGCGTCGGCCTCCGCTATTCGGCGCGCAGCAGAGAGAAGCAGGGCGAACGTGTGATCTGCGGTCGATTCGGTTAGCACATCCGGCGTGTTGGTGACGACAATACCTTTCTCTTCCGCGGCAGCCATATCGATGTTTTCGTAGCCCACAGCCACATTGGCGACGATTTGCAGGCGCGGCGCCTGATCCAGCAACTGTGACTCGATGGGATCGGTCAACAGGCAAATGAGGGCATCGGCGGTCGCAAGAATCGAACTCAGAGAATCGTGCACCGCCCCCTCGAAGAGACGAACTTCGTGTCCAGCCGCTTCCAATTGTTCTATATGCTCCGGAAATAAGTCGGCTGTGCAGGCAACGATTCCCATGATGCTCCTCAACAAGCGACTAAGGCTTCGGGATGGCGCTTCGAGCCAATTCGTCGGCTCGTTCGTTCTCCGGATGCCCGGCGTGGCCTTCCACCCAATGAAACGTGACGCGATGCGTCTCCACCAGTGCGTCCAATTCTCGCCACAAGTCCTCGTTCTTCACGGGCAACCAACGTTTGCCGGATCGACGTTTCCATCCATTCACCTTCCACTGGGTGATCCATTCGCTGATACCCTGTTTGACGTACTTGGAATCTGTGAATAGGTCTACCGTACTGGGCTGCTTCAGCTCTTTTAGTGCGGAAATGGCCCCCATCAGCTCCATCCGGTTGTTGGTGGTGGCCGGATCTCCGCCCGAGATATCCTTTCGAAGCGATCCGCCTATGAGA
>Ga0114923_10002989_pt1 | contig 11402 bp, 10 predicted proteins | sample SumtaG_FD_89578 | JGI IMG/M metagenome (GOLD analysis project Ga0114923, IMG submission 89578) | Deep subsurface microbial communities from Indian Ocean to uncover new lineages of life (NeLLi) - Sumatra_00157 metaG | ecosystem: Environmental > Aquatic > Marine > Oceanic > Sediment | place: near...
ACTTGTTAATTGTTCTATGCGTGCTTCAATTTTGCAGAGCTGAAGATTGTTTTCTGATTCAATAAATTTAGGGTTCGATAAACGAGCTAGAGCTTCTGGAATTAATGTTTCTCTACTTTCATGACTTGAAGTAGATTGAGGATATTTTTGAAAATAAACACTGAATAGCCAAGCCGCCAACCTGATTTTTTCCTCTCGAATAGTTACATCAAATAACTCGGGATCACCAGGACTGTATGGATCAATTATGAAAACTGTATTATCATCGATAATTGATGCCACTCTGTGGACGATAGGTTTACCTCGATGCTTTTTGCTTAATTGGTCTTCGTGACGTGAAGGAACGGTTGGATTTCGTTTACTGAGAAGAGTCGATATAGCTATCATTGCTGGTCCTTTAGATATGGCTTTTGTAAAAACATCTACTAGTTCTGTAATATCTGTTACTTTATCTGGCAAAGGAATAAATTTTATTACACTATCATGCTGTTGAGTAAAATCATGAACCTGTTGTAGTTCTAAGGGCTGACGGCTTTGCTCTACATTACTGATTAACGATTGAGTGTCACTTGGAGAAATTGTTGCTCCAGATAGCGTTAAGGCATTAATAAGGGTACAAGCGGAACAAATTATCTGTTTTTCGCTAGGTTGAGTAACTAAACTAGAAAAATCATAGGGTAGAAGAGTTTCATGTCTGGACATAATTGGATTTTAACCCAATGGCAGAAAAAATACAACACTATAGGTCAATGGTGACTGATGGAATTTGATCCCCAGTCAACTAAACATCACCACTAATTCACCCTTGATCTTTTTATCGCCCCATTTTTTAACTAGTTCAGCTGGTTTGCCTCGCTCCACCTCCTCAAACTTCTTAGTTAATTCTCTCCCAACCACCACTCGCGCCTCAGGCATTTTCTCTGCTAATAAATTTAAAGTCTTCACTATCCTAAAAGGGGACTCATAAAAAACCACTGTCTGGGGTAAAATCTCTTGGATTTGCCTAGCCTTCTCTAGTAACTTTTCCTTTTTGCCTTGTTTTTTCGGTAAAAACCCTAAAAATATAAACTTGTCAGTTGGTAAGCCTGATATTACCAATCCAGCCAGCAAAGCTGACGCTCCTGGAATAGGGAAGACCGATATATTTTTCCCAACACATTCTCTCACCAGCTTAAATCCCGGATCACTCACTAGGGGAGTACCAGAATTGGAAACCAGGGCTACATCCTTGCCTGCCTTTAACCACCCTATCACTTGAGGAATTCTTTTCTCCTCATTTTCCTCATAAAAACTGATTAAGTCAGGCTTGCCAGTTAACTTCTGTGTCTGGCGGTAATGTTCTAACAGCAAGCCTGTTTTCCTGGTATCTTCGCACAAAATCACCTCCACCTTGAACAAAACCTCCAAAGCCCTTAAAGATATATCTCCCCGGTTGCCTATCGGCGTTGACACTATGTAAAGGGTAGCCATATAATCAAGATTGTATCATGACCTCATTTAACTGGAAAATTGCTGGCGCTGCTGGTGAAGGCATTAAAAAAGCCGGCCTCATCTTTGCCAAAACCTGCTTTAAACACGGCCTCTCTGTCCACGGCTACACCGAATACCCTTCCCTGATCCGCGGCGGCCACAACACCTTTCAAATCCATGCCTCGTCAGAAGATATTTTTTCTCCTAGCTTTAAGCTCGATCTCTTAGTCGGCCTTCATGAAAAAAGCTCTCAGCTCCATCAAGACGAAATTACTGACAAAACCATCACCCTCTACGACAACCTGCCTCTAGCCAAACTGGTCAAGCAAGCCGGCGGTACTCCCCAGATGAAAAACATGGTGGCTTTAGGCGCCTCTTGTTTTTTACTCGGCCTTTCCCTTGATAAGCTCAACCAAACCCTAGCCGAGATCTTTGCTAAAAAAGGTCAAGAAATTGTCCAAGCTAATCACCAAGTTTCCCAAGCCGGCTATGACTATGCTCAAAAGAACTTTAAAGCTAAAGCTAAACAACCAATCCCCCTTAAACCTGAAGGGAAAAACAAAATCTTTATCACCGGCAACCAAGCCCTCAGCTATGGCGCTATTGCTGGCGGCATGAAACTCTATGCTGCCTACCCCATGACCCCAGCCACCTCTATTCTCCACACCCTAGCTGCTAAAGCCAAACCAGCTAATATCATCGTCAGACACGCTGAAGATGAAATCGGCACTGCTAACATGGCTATTGGCGCTGGCTTTGCTGGTGTTAGGAGTATGGTGGCTACCTCTGGCGGCGGCTTTTCTTTAATGACCGAAGCCCTTGGTCTCTCCGGCATTACTGAAACTCCCCTTGTGATTGTCAATGCCATGCGCCCAGGACCAGCCTCAGGCATGCCTACCTGGTCCAGCCAAGGCGACCTGCTCTATGCCATCCATGCCTCCCAGGATGAGTTTCCCCGCATTGTCATCACTCCCGGTGATCCCCAGGAATGTTTTCAATTAAGTAAACTTGCTCAAAACCTGGCAGAAAAATATCAACTGCCGATCATCATCCTCACCGATAAGTATCTGGGTGAATCCTACTTTACTATTGATAAACCTCAACCCAAACACCAAAACCAACGCTATGGCCTGGCTGATACTAAGAATCTAGCTAATGACCAACCCTTCAAGCGCTACCAGGACACTAACACCGGCGTCTCCCCCCGCAGCCTTCCTGGCCAATCAGGCGGCGTCCATCTTTGCAATTCTTACGAGCATGACGAACTAGGCTATGCCACTGAACTAGCTGAAGAAAGAACCAAGCAAGTCAACAAACGGGCTAAAAAAACCAGCCAAATCTTAAAAGACCCTGACTTTGTCAACCCTATCCTTTACGGCCCTAAAAACAGCCAACAAACCCTTATCTCCTGGGGTTCCAACAAAGGCATTATCCTAGAAGCTATCAAAGAGCTCAAAAACACCAACTTTATTCACTTCCCCATTGTCTGGCCTTTTCCTAGCCATAAGTTTGAACAATTAACTCAAAACTCCAAAAAACTGATCACTCTAGAATGCAACTCCACCGGCCAACTCAACCAACTCATCCAGCAGCAAACCTGCCTTAAAATCGAAAATCAGATCTTAAAATATGACGGCCGGCCCTTCTTTCCTGAAGAAATCGTCGAAAAATTAACCAGCCACTAACATGACCAATCAATCAGGCCATAAACGAACCACCGCCATCCAACCAACCTGGTGCCCAGGCTGCGGCAACTTTGGCATCTTAGGCGCTCTTAAACAAACCCTGGATAAGCTCAAGCTTGAACCCCACCAGTTCAGCCTGGTCTATGACGTCGGCTGCTCCAGCAACATGGCTGACTTTGTCTACAGCTACGGCTTCCATGGCCTTCATGGCCGAACCTTGCCAGTGGCGGCTGGCATCAAACTGGCTAACCATAAATTGCCAGTCATTGCCATCATTGGTGACGGCGGCTGTTTTGGCGAAGGCTTAACCCACCTTGTCACCTTAGCCCGCGGCAACCACGACATCTTGGTCATCTCCCACGACAACTATCTGTATAGTCTCACCACTGGCCAAATGTCTCCCACCACCAAAAAGGGGACTAAAACCCCCAGCACTCCTGATGGCTCAATTGAAGAAGCCTACAACCCTATTGCCAGTGCTCTGATCAACCACGCTACCTTTGTTGCTCGCGGCTTTGCTGGAGACATCCCTCATTTAGCCAATCTGATTGAACAAGGCCTTAATCATCAAGGCTTTGCTCTCTTAGATGTCCTCCAACCTTGTGTCACTTACAACAAAGAAATGACCTACGACTGGTACCGGAAAAATATCTATGATCTGCAAAAACAAAACCATCAGCCCTCAGATAAAAAAGCCGCTCTTGCCAAAGCTTTAGAAACAGAGAAATTACCTGTCGGACTCTTCTTTCAAAAACAAAAACCTGCTTACCATCAACAAATCCCCAACTTCTCTGACACCCCTCTGGCTCATCAGGATATCTCCAACATCGACATCTCCTCACTCCTATGATCAACGCCTTAATCCGCTTTCTTGGCAACATTGCCGTCTCCATCATTAACCGCCTCGGTTATGCCGGCATTGCCTTAGCCATGGCCATTGAATCAGCCAATATCCCTTTGCCTTCAGAAATCATCATGCCTTTCTCCGGTTTTCTTGTTTCCCAGGGTCAGTTCACTTTTTTAGGGGCTGTTCTGGCCGGCACCATTGGCGGCACCCTGGGTTCTCTGGCTTCCTACGCCCTTGGTTTTTACGGCGGCGAAAAACTCATCCGCAATCTTATCCGTCGATACGGCAAATACCTGCTCATCTTTGAATATGAGCTTGATGAAGCTGAAGAATGGTTTCAAAAACACGGCCAATTAGTCACCTTCACTGCCCGGCTTTTGCCGGTCATCCGCACCTTTATCTCTTTGCCGGCCGGCATGAGCCGCATGGAGGTCAAAAAATTCACCTTTTTTGCCTTCCTCGGCACCTTTATCTGGACAATTCCCTTGACTTACTTAGGCAAAACCCTAGGCGACAACTGGGATACCCTCGGTCAATACTTTCATAAGTTTGATATTGCCATCGTCATTCTCGGCCTAGTCGTCGTCGTTTGGTACGTATATCATAAACTCAAAAAGCATGCCCAACACCAAAAAAAGAAAAAGGCTTAGCCCTCTCCAAAGACTGGTTCATGGTTTTATCATCGGCAACGCTGACAATGACCCGGCCGGCATCTCCACCTACACTATCGTCGGTGCCCGCACCGGCCTTTCCCTGGTCCTGTTCCATCTTCTTTCCGCTCCGCTCTTGATCAATACCCAAGCCATCTGTGCCCGCATCGGTGATGTCACCAAAAAAGGCCTGGCCACTATTATTCGCCTCTACTATGGCAAAAACATTGCTCTCATCCTCATGTTGTTGGTCATCATTCCCAACCTGGTTACCTTGGGCGCTGACTTTGTTGGTATGGCTTCAGGCCTGAACCTGATCTTTCCTAAAATCAACATCATTATCTTCTTACCCCTGATCGCCGGCTTGCTCTGGTATGTAGTGGTTTTCAAAAGCTACCAGACATTAGCCCGCGTCTTAACCGGCTTGGGCATCATCTTCCTTGCCTACATTGCCGCCGCCCTTCTCACTCGGCCTGACTGGTCAGCTGTCGGCCGGCAAATCTTTCTTCCTCAGCTTGAATTCACTCCCAGCTTCTGGTTAATAGCCGTGGCCATGCTGGGCACCACCATCACCCCTTTCCTTTTCTACTGGCAAGTGACTGAAGAAATCGAAGATCACCCCTCAGTCAAAAACGTTAAATCAGAAGTCGGTGAAGTTGCCTGGGGTTTAATCTTTGCCATCATTATCTCCACTTCTATAATCATCACCAGCGCTCTAACTCTTTTTCCCCGGGGCATTACCGTCAGCTCAGCTGCTGAAGCTGCCCAGGCTCTCCGACCGTTTGCCGGTGAACTTTCTTACTTGCTTTTTGCTATTGGCCTGATTGGTTCAGGCATGCTGGCTATCCCTGTGCTTACCTCCACCTCTGCCTACACTGTGGCTGAAACTTTCAACTGGCGTTCCGGCTTAAACAACAAAATCAACCAAGCCAAGGGTTTCTATACTGTCCTCACCTTAAGTTTCTTTGTTGGCCTGAGTATGGCCTTGCTCAAAATTAGCCCCATTAAAATCCTCTTCTACAGCCAAGTCCTCAATGGACTGATCACTCCTTTTGTTCTGGCCGTCATCCTCAATCTCGCCTCCAAAGACGTCCTGATGAAAAAATACACCATCGGTAAAACTCAAAAAACCCTCGGCTGGCTGACCGTCGTCATCATGATCGGCGCTGCTGTGGCTGCTTTTAGCTTTTAATTACTCAACCCGAACTTCCTGATTACTCCCACCACCTTGCCCTGAACTTTAACATTAGTGGCATAAATCGGACTCATCGATGAATTGGCCGGCTCTAATCTCACTCTCGTCGCTTCCTTAAAAAATCGCTTTAAGGTGGCCAAACCATTCTCCAGCAAAGCCACCACAATATCTCCATTCTGAACCTGCTCCTCTTCCTCAATTACTACATAATCCCCGTCTAAAATACCTTCCTCTACCATTGAATCGCCTCTCACCTGCAGCACAAACGACCTCTTCTTCCCCGTCACCATTGAGGCTGCCACATTAAAAGTCGCATTCGGATCAGTGTATGGCTCAATCGGCTTACCGGCCGCAATAAAGCCCATGATGGGTAAATCCAAACCAGCACCGGATGAAGCATAGCGTGAATCCACAATCTCCAAACCTCTCACCGAACCATCATATTTCTTCAAGACTCCCTTCCTCACCAAAGTGGCAATATGCTCATGAACCGTGGCCAAAGACGACAACCCCATGGCATCAGCAATCTCCTGTAAAGTCGGTGAGTGCCCGTGAGCCTGGATGTATTGGGCAATAAAATCAACTATTTGTTTCTGCCTTCTGTAAAGTGTGACAGGCATGGCAGTTCCTTTCTCCCCACTGCTTCGTAAAATCTTAGCATTATCTTTGTTTCATCTTAGCCCGAATAAAATCCGCATGTCAAGAACCGATTTTGCAAAAATCTGAAAATCTTCTACAATAACCTCATGGCCAAAAAACTTCTTCAGATCATTTTCCTATTAATTCTCTCCCTCTTCTGCCTTAGTCAAGCAGCCTTAGCCCAATCAGAATTCTCCACTCAATACACCGTTGACTATACCATCCGGCCCGATGGAGTCACCCACACCCGGTTTGACATCACCTTAACCAACCGACTCTCTAACATCTATGCCACTGAGTTCTCTCTATCCATCGGCTCCACCCAGCTCCAAGCCATCAAAGTCTACAACCAGTCAGGCGATCTTCAACCTAAAGTTGCCCAAGGCAACAAAACCACCAACATCACCATCCTTTTTCCGGATAAAGTTTTAGGCAAGGATAAATCTCAAATCTTCACCTTAGAATTCGACAGTCTCGATTTTGCCCACCAGCTCGGCAGCGTTTGGGAAATCTCTATCCCTAAGCTTTCCAAAACCGACAGCCTGACCAGCTACCAATTGACTCTGGCTATACCCAACTCCTTTGGCAAACCAGCCACCATCTCACCCCAACCTCTCAGCCAAACCTCAGCCGCTGGCTATACTACCTATCGCTTCCAACAGCAGGACTTGTTTGAATCCGGCATCAGCGCCACCTTTGGCCAGACCCAGTACTTTGACTTTTCCCTTCAATATCACCTCAATAACTCCAACATCTACCAAGTCAAAACCGAGATTGCCCTGCCTCCGGACACTGCTTTTCAAAAAGTAATTTTACAAACCCTTGACCCTCCGCCGGAAAACATCATCCTTGACCCTGACGGCAACTGGCTGGCCACCTATCTGCTCTCAGCCAAACAAACCCTAAGCATTCTGGCCACCGGCTCAGCCCAAATCAATCTTCGCCCCCAAGCCGACTTTCCCCGCTATATATTAACCGACGATGCCAATTACCTAAGCAGCCAAAAGTACTGGGAGGTTGATAATCCTCGAATCCAAGAAATCGGCAATGAATTAAGAACCCCTCAAAAAATCTATCAATACGTAGTTGACAACTTGATCTATGACTATGGCCGCCTCAGCGACACCACTACCAGGTTTGGCGCCGCCAATGCCCTGGATAACCAGGACTCAGCCATCTGCATGGAGTTTACCGACCTCTTCATTGCTCTCGCCCGAGCCGCCGGCATTCCCAGTCGAGCTGTCAACGGCTTTGCCTACACCACCAACTCTCAATTAAGACCTTTAAGTCTAAAAAAGGATGTGCTCCATGCCTGGCCAGAGTACTATGATCAATCAAAAGACCTCTGGGTTCCGGTTGATCCTACCTGGGGCAACACTACTGGCGGAGTTGATTTTTTCCATCAAACTGACCTGAACCATTTCGCCTTTACTTTTCTCGGCCAGGACAGCAACTACCCGGTTCCTGCCGGCGCCTACAAACTGGCCTCAAACCAAACTAAAGACGTCGAGATTAACTTCGGTCGCTCAACCACCCCCCAACCTCAAACTACCATCGAGATCGCCCTGCCTGGCAAAACTCTCTCTGGCATCCCCATCTCCGGCCAAATCATCCTCCATAACACCGGCAATGTGGCTGTTTACAACCAAACCGTCGAACTCAATTCCGATCACTTTTCTTTACCTGAAAACAGCTGGACCATCTCCAACCTACCGCCTTATGCCAGCTATGCCATTGACTTCGAACTGCCAGCCACTGCCTGGAACATCAGCTTAACCGACACCCTCACCGCCGCCTCTGATCTCTCTCAAACACAACACCAACTAACCCTTTTACCTGTCCATCGCTTGCTCATCGCTGATTTTCGGTTCAGACTGATTCTTATTGCCACTCTGCTAATTACTATCACCACCATTGTGGTTAAGCGCTTCAAAAAACACTCCAAACAAAACCAGAAAACCTAAGCTGTGCTACAATAACCCTATGAAGAATTTTATTGGAAATAGCCTGTTAAACAGCTTCAGTCTGTTTACTGTGGCCTCTTTTTATCTTGGCCTGATCATCCCCAACAACCTCAAACAGCTTGTCTGGGCCGGCATTGTCTTTACCCTGATCAACTATCTGATCAAACCGATTGTCAAGCTCTTCCTTCTGCCTATCAATCTGGTTACCTTAGGCCTATTCCGCTGGGTGGCCAACGTCCTGGTCCTGCTTATCCTTACCCGCGCCATTGACACCATCTCTGTCGTCAGTTTCACTTCTCCGCCCATCTCCCAAGCTGGTTTTACTGTCCCCAGCCTTCACATTAGTCTGATCTTTTCCTACATTCTGGCTTCTTTGCTCTTAAGCCTGGTTTTTAACCTGCTCGATCAAATCTTAACCCAAGACTAATATGGCATTAACTGTCCTTCAAATCATCATCGCCATCGCCTTAATTGCCGTTATTCTCCTCCAAGCCAAAGGCACTGGTTTGGGCACCACCTTTGGCGGCCAAAGCCAGATGTATCACACCAAAAGGGGAGTAGAAAGGGTTGTTTTCACCGCCACCATTGTCCTGGCAATAATCTTCATCATCATCTCCATAATCAGCTTTAGGTTATGATTCTCACCCGGCCTTTCCGTAAACCTCTCTGGATCATCAAGTCTTTTTTTGAAAAACACCAGAAACTGATTCTCTGGGGCACCCTGATTGGCTTCTTCTTGTTCCTGTTTACTAAAAATCTCCTCCCCCTCTTACCCCGAGGCAAACCTGAAACCAAAATCGGCCTGGTCGGCCAATACACCATCAATACCATTCCCAGTCATATCGGCCAATCCATCAGTAGGGGATTAATGAAGGTTGACCAGTCCGGTCAAATCACTCCGGATATTGCTAAAAGCTGGGAAGTCCTGGAAGAAGAAACCCTCTACCGGATCTATCTCAAGTCTGATGTTTTCTGGAATGACGATTCTGTCTTAAAAGCCAAGGATATCAAGTTGGAGATTCCCAATGTGGCTGTCAGCTATCCTGAAGATCATATCATTGAGTTCAAGCTTGAAGAATCTTACTCACCCTTTTTAGTCACTCTTTCTCGTCCTTTATTTAAAAACAACACCATCAGCGCCGGAGACTACACCATCAGGAAAATCCGCTACCAAGGACCCTATCTGAAATCTCTTGAGCTGGTCGGCTCCAAACAAAATCTGACCTATAGATTCTATCCCTCTCACCAGGCTGCCTGGTTAGGCTTTAAACTCGGCGAAGTCAACAAGCTCGAAAACCTGATCATCAACCCTCTCAACGATAAATGGGCCAAAAAAGTCAACCTCAGTCAAAAAGTCAACCTCAATCGATACATCGCCGTCATCTTTAATCTTCAGCATCCCCAACTCGGCAACAAACCTCTCCGTCAAGCCTTAGCCTATGCCGTCAAAAGCAAATCCCCTTCAGCTGAAACCCGAGCTCTAACGCCTATCAGCCCTCAATCATGGGTATACAATGACAATGTCAAACCCTACCGCTTCAGTTCCAACCAAGCCCAAGAACTCTTTGAGACTGCCTCTGAAGAAGCCAGCATCAGCGGTCAGCTGGAAATAACTTTGGGCACCAGTCAGTCACTCCTCAGTCTGGCTGAATCCATTGCCCAATCCTGGGAAGATACTCTGCCCGTCAAAGTCGAAGTTAAAACCATCAACTCTATTGAGCCTGATTTCCAAGCCATCCTCATCGCCCAGGAAATTCCTCTAGATCCAGACCAACACGCCCTTTGGCATTCCACTCAAGACACCAACATCTCCCGTTACTCAGACTTAAAAATCGACAAACTCCTTGAAGACGGCCGTAAAATCTCTGACCCCAAGAAAAGAAAAGAAATCTATCAGGACTTCCAGCGCTTCCTGGTTGAAGACTCACCAGCCGTCTTCCTCCAGCACCCGGTCAGTTACACCATTGAGAGGAAATAGGTGAGCCAAAAGAATTTTATTCTTATTTAGAGCCTAATTGTAACCCAAGCCATTCAAAGGTTGCATCTATTTGCTCTAAAGCCTTTTGTTCACCTTTCTGAAAACTCTCATGAAGAGTTTTCAGGCTTTCACCCTCTTCAATGGCAAGTAAAGCTACAGTGACAATATATGGCCAAATCCCATCAGGCAAGCTTTTTTCTTCCACCTGTTTTCTAATTTTCTCTATCTGTTTTTTTCTCTCGCTCCAGGTTATTTGATCCATCCTGAACAATAGAACTGATTCTAAAAATGAGGGAGGCATTATTCCCTCTTGAATAGCTTTCCTTGTTGCTTTAGCTTTACTGTTGACATCAAGCTTATATATTATTTGATCAATTTGGGTTTTTATTGTGCCATACTTTCTTCCCGTTGCTCCACAGATTTCTTTATAACTCATCCTCCTAACAATAAAACAGAGTATGGCATATTCTGTGGCTGATAATTTTAATTGGAAAATGCCCTGTTGTAATCTTTCTAGTTCTGATGTTGTTAATAATGGATTTAATCGATTTAAAAATAGTCTTCCTGGAATAATGCTTCCACTTTTTGGATTATTTTCTTCAAACGGGGGGAATATTGTAGATACTGTTGGATAATCTTCTTTGATGGATTGGCGTATTTGTTCATATTTTTGTCTATTTAAACTAAAAATGTTGCTCGGATTGTTGCTAGTAGCTGTAAGTCCTATAAGTACTAAGCTAGCCTGGCCAATAGTTATCCCTTGTTTCCAGTGGAATTTCTCTTGAAGTTGTGATGCATCTTTTTTTACATCATGTAAAAACATAAAAACATCTGGAGAAATAGTGCGGAGTTTTAATCGCAACATTAACCCCCTACTATATGAAGATATATTATAAAGCGGTCTATTTGTTAATGCCGCAATTATCTTTATGACTTCGTTTAAATCATTTAATGGCTCATCGTGCCCAACTATA
>Ga0114923_10002990_pt1 | contig 11401 bp, 9 predicted proteins | sample SumtaG_FD_89578 | JGI IMG/M metagenome (GOLD analysis project Ga0114923, IMG submission 89578) | Deep subsurface microbial communities from Indian Ocean to uncover new lineages of life (NeLLi) - Sumatra_00157 metaG | ecosystem: Environmental > Aquatic > Marine > Oceanic > Sediment | place: near...
ACAAAAATTATGACTGAGAGTAATATTGGCTTTCTCGGAACTCTAGTAATATCTACAACTGGATAGTATTTATTACGTATTGTAGTTAGTGCACGAGCCGCATAGCCCCAAAGGTTCGACAAAAGCAGAAAAGCTATTACAAATATATAGACTTCACTAAATTCAATTCTAACAAGTGATGCCAAGCTATTAGCTGAAAATATGGAAAAAATCGTCAGGATTGTAACCGCAAGAAGCTGAACAGACATTTCAAAAAGAACATTATGTAGTATTACGTTTTTTGTTGGAATGTCTTTTATTATTTCGTTGAAGCGGCTAAAGACTCCATTTACCCAGTTAATGTCTTCCCCTAAAACTGATAGGCTACTTTCTTGGACTCGATCTAGCACGAGTGTTATTCTTCCAACAACAGGATTTAACTGTTGCTGAAGGTTTGTGGCTTGTATTGCTAAACGAATGTTAGCAGCCTTATATTTGTTCTGATACTGCTTTTTGAATTCCTTAGACGATGATCCTGAGTATGCCTGGTCGCCTGTCTTTATTTCATAAAGGCATTCCACGAGTTGATCCGAAAACTTAGCATCCATTTCAGTTTTTAGCTCATCAAAAAGCGAGGTGATTTTATTAAAACCTTCTTCTGTTATAACTTTGAATTTGATTACGGATGTTTTCGCTTTGATGTTAGTTATCATTTGTTCCCCTAACATAATAATACACAACACTTTTTTGCCTAACAACTTAGTCTACCGGAAATAAAATGCGACATTTCCGCAGGGAATAATATACGGAAAAGAGAGGGAAAAGGCAAAGGGAAAAAGATGGCGGGATTTGGTTGAGATTGCCGCGGCCTAACGACCTCGCAATGACAGGGGAGTGGTCATTGCAGGTATGGGTTATCAGCTTTTTCCTTTGCTATTGTTGTTATTGGGCCGTGACCGGGATAGACGAGTGTTTCATCAGGTAGAGTTAAAATTTTTTCCCTAATACTTTTTATAAGTTGTGACATATTACCGCCTAAGTCCGCTCTGCCAACCGAGCCAGCAAAGAGAGTATCACCGACAAAAACAATCCCCTCATCGCGTGAATAGAGGGAGATACCACCCGGCGTATGGCCGGGTGTATGTAGTACCTCAAGCCTTATGCCTGCCTGTTCGATTGTGTCACCTTCTTCGATGAGCATATCAGCAGGTTCTGTGCTGAACTGTAGACCCGTTAGAGCTGATAGGTTATTATTGGTTCCTGTTAACATTTCGGCATCGAGTTTATGTATATAAACCTTTGTTTCGGGAAACTCAGCTCGCAATAGAGCGACCCCGGTAGTGTGGTCTACATGGCCGTGGGTTAGGACCACGGCCACGGGCTTTAATTTATGTAGGTGGAGAAAATCAATAAGCTCCTGTGCCTGCAGGCCTGTATCTATAATGAGGCAGTTTTCGGACTTTTCGCCTGTGCGCAGGATATAACAGTTGGTTTCGTATTCACCTAAAATCAGATGGTCTATTTTCATTTGCTGTTTCCTTAAAGGCCTGGCAGATTAATTAACAGAAACGGAGCCGGCAGTCAATAACCTTTGCCCTTGACCGCTGCGCCGGAATTTGTTAGTGTGTTCGGACTATGAAGGGTAGCGCGATAGTAATAGTGCGTTGGGTGCACAAAAAGAAGACTACACGCTAAACGCTGTCCGCTATAGGCTATGTTATGGAAAAATCTATCGAATGAAGGCCCTTAGGCGAATATTTAGTTATATCTGGCCTCAGTGGCCACGCATCATTGGGGTGGTGGTCAGCGCGGTGATTGTTGCAGTTCTTTTGTCACTAAGTTTGCTGACGCTCATCCCGGTGCTGAGGGTAATGTTGACAGACGAGGGTTTGCACGGGTGGATAGACAGGAAGGCATGTGAGTGGCGTTATGGTGTGGAATTTTCGGTCCCTAAAGGAGCCGATTTTATAAAAGATGAGCACCGCGATGTTGGTTATAGTATTCTTGTGATTGTGGTAGAAGATGAGAGCATTGGGCAACGCGCCGGCCTTAGAATTGGTGATAGAGTCATTGGTGCCGGCGACTTGTTAGTTACGGCAGAGCGGCCAAAGGTTCTCTACACCAGGATTCTGGAAGAATTGGCGACAAGTGAAGCTGAGCGAACAATACTGCAAGTAAGACGCCTGGCTGCTGATAATACAACGGGAGAGAAGATGGTTGCGCTCAATATGGAGGGAGTTGGCGGAACTGTGGTTGGTCCGCTCAGCGGCTTTGCAATGTCAACCAGGTCAGCGATAATTGATGCGGCACAATGGGCGGTTGGTTTTTTACCACGAGAGCAAACGGCGGCTAACAGGACAAAGGCAGCGGTTTTAATTATATTGTTGGTCGGGGTGTTCACGGTAATTCGGTGTTTGGCGAAATTTTATCAGGGCTATATGGCCCAGAAAGTGGTGCAGGTGGGCATAAATTGCCTGCGTGAGGACGCCTTTGCGCATGCAATGGATATGCCGATGGGGTTCTTTGCAAGCGAGAGGCCCAGTGATACCGTCAGCAGAATTGTGCGCGACACAACGGTTATGGGTGCAGCGATTAAGGTAATGCTTGGTAAAGCGCTTCGCGAGCCGCTTAACGCTTTGTTTATGCTCATAGGTGCAATGTATTTGAGCTGGCAGTTAACACTGGTATTTCTGTGCGGCGCGCCTCTAATCCTTATGTTGCTTACGGTTTTCGGCAAGAAGATGAAGCGTGCGACGAGGAAGTCACTGGTTATAGGTTCGAAGATGCTTGGGAAGCTGCAGGAGACGATGGCGGGGCTCAAGGTGGTGAAGGCTTACAACCAGCAGTGCCGCGAACGTGAGACATTTGAAAATATTAACAACGGGTTTTTGAAGCAACTTCTAAAGATTTCAAAAGTTGATGCGGCTACAAGTCCAGCGATGGAAGTAATCGGGATGGCCGCTGCTAGTGTTGCGTTGGTAGTAGGGGTGGATTGGGTCAACAAAGGTAATATGGACGGCCCGGAGTTTTTGACGCTTTTGGCCCTGTTAGCAGTTTCCGCCGAGTCGGTACGCAAAACAAGTGGTATCTGGAACAAGATACAGCAAGCAAATGCTGCCGCAGAAAGAGTATTTGCTGTCATAGATGAGCCGATAGAAAAGGAAGCGGCCGACGCTTTTGAACTTTCGCCTTTGAAAGATAGAATCGAATTCGTAAATGTTGTATTTACATATCCGGGAGCTGAAGTACCGGTGTTAAAGGGAGTCAATCTTTCCGTACAGGCAGGGCATAATGTTGCTATAGTAGGACCTAACGGCTCGGGTAAAACGACGCTGGCAAATTTGATACCGAGGTTTTATGACCCTGATAGTGGTCAGCTCTTGATAGATGGAAAGGACATCCGTGATGCAACACTGTTTAGTTTACGAAACCAGATTGGTATGGTTACACAGAATGTGGTGACGTTCAATGATACTATAGCGGCGAATATCACATATGGTAAGTCAGATGCCACTATGGAAGAAATAATAGCTGCAGCCAAGCGGTCATTTGCCCACGAATTTGTTGCTCTTTTGCCCGATGGTTATAATACGATAATCGGCGAACAGGGGGCGGGGCTTAGCGGTGGTCAGTTACAAAGAATTGTTATAGCCAGAGCTATTTTGAGAGACCCTGCAATTCTGATTTTCGATGAGGCCACCAGTCAGGTCGACGCCGACAGCGAAGCCAAGATTCACAAGGCCATTGAGGAAATTAAGAGGGACAGAACCACTTTTTTGATTGCCCATAGATTTAGTACCGTCATTACCGCGGATGTGATAGTGGTCATGGACGACGGGCGAATTATCGCGCAGGGACAGCATGAAGAGTTAATACAGACCTGCCCATTATATCAAAGTTTATATGAAACACAGTTGGTCAAGGCATAGTTATAAAAGCCCGAATAGCGAATTGAACTCTGAAGTGCGCTGCAGACACCTGGATTTGGCTGGTTTGTCGAAAGGTTTTTGTTCAGGCATATGTAAAATTCATACTTTGGCCTACAGCAACCTGCCCATTTTGCCGATGAAAATTAGGTGATGCAAGAACTAAGGCGCTAGAATTTTGCACTGTTGCCTGATATTTTAGGACCAAAACAGTGGCTGAGTTTTTACGGCAAGAAAAAGCGCACGAGCTTTTCAAGAGGTATAAAGGCAATCCGATAATGACGTCGGATGATTGGCCTTATCCGGCAAACGCGGTCTTTAATCCTGCAGCAGCCAAGTTAAATACGGAGACGTTGTTGTTGATTCGCGTTGAGGATATGCGAGGTTTTTCCCACTTGACTGTTGCTCGCAGTGCCGATGGGTTAACGAACTGGCAAATTGACCCTGCCCCAACCCTTGAGGCAGACCGGAGTTCTCGAGAAGAAAGATGGGGACTGGAAGATCCTCGAATTGTCTGGCTCGAAGAGCAGAAACAGTTTGGCATTACATATACCTCTTTTAGCGAAGGTGGCCCCGTAGTATCTCTGGCGATTACCAAAAACTTCAAAACTTTTGCGCGTCTTGGTGCTCTTTTGCCGCCGGAAGATAAAGACGCCTGTCTGCTTCCCCGCAGGGTCAAGGGGCGGTTTGCATTAATTCATAGGCCGATTGTCCGCGGGGAAGCACATATGTGGATTAGTTTCTCACCCGATTTGAAACACTGGGGCGACCATAGGCCGCTGATTAGAACAAGGTCCGGCTATTGGGACTGCCATAGGGTTGGCCTGGCTTGTCAGCCCATAGAAACACCAGAGGGCTGGATGATTTTTTATCACGGCGTACGCATAACCACTGCAGGAGCAATATATCGTGTCGGCTTAGCCCTACTGAGTTTGGAAGAGCCTTGGAAAGTTCTGCGCCGAAGCGATGAATGGGTTTTGGGGCCGAGGGAACCCTATGAGCGTATTGGTGATGCAGGTGACGTAATATTTCCCACCGGAGCTATTATCCGCAAAGAAACAAATCAGCTTAACCTTTATTATGGTGCTGCTGACTGTACTGTTGCAGTCGCGACAGCTAATTTAAGCGACGTCCTCGACTATATTATGTCATGTCCAGAAGTGAAGGAATAATCCTTTGCTGTAGTTGTTGGCACACACGGTCACTATTGTTTGAGCTTACCCGCTCGTCAATTTCTTTCGGAAGGCTTCGGATTCCCATTGATTTATAAATTCCCGCTCACTTTTATTCAAAGTGAGAATTCCGCCAAAGCGAAGTGCATTAGTGCGAATAAGGAATGAACTCTCCACGATGTCCCTGATAGTAGTGGCGAGTTTTTTACCTCCGGCAACAAAAAGCCCAACGCCTTTAACAAGGAACGCTACAGAAGGCTTTTCCCCCTTTTTTATTTGTCGGGTTAACCTCTCTGCAATGTTCTTTGAATCGCAGCTATCCAACCACATCGCAGGTCCGTTTGCGTATAGTAATTCATCCGGCGTCAAAGCTGTTGGTCTGAGCATCTTCGGTGCATCTGGTTGGCACCAAAACGATGCAATAACGTCGTCATAGAAGTAGCTTATTGTAGCATGCTGGCCCGTTGCTTCGAAAAATGCTCTGCAAATACAAAGCTTTGTATCGGTGATAACTTTCTGACTAAAGCGTTTGGTTTTTCCAGCCTTTGGGTGTTTTAACTTACCAGCGCATCGGTTTATGACCATACGGAGAAGCTGCAAAGCGGCATCAGAGTTGTTTGCTGACATAAGAAGCCCATGCTTCTGCAGAAAGAGAATCGCAGGTTTTTGGCCAAACCGGTTTTGATAATCACCGACTAACTTCACAATTTTCTTTGCAAGCATAAAGCCAGGGTCTGTGTAGGGCACCCATAATGACGGAGGTTTCTCGTTCTTGAATAGTTTTTCAAGTTCTGCTTTTCCGTTTCTGGCACAGGCATATGCCAACACAGCAACAGGATGCAGATGTATTACACACTTATCAAGGAAAGCGTGGAGGTGCGTTTCCACGGATGGGCGACTCTTGGCGGTGATTTCGTCATCACACGCAAAAAGCAGCCGTCTTACCACTTCCATTTCCCTGTTATAGGTTTTAAGTTTTGCTATTGACTTATTTTCTATAATAGAAAGGACTGAATCGAGCCGCAGTCTCCGCCATCCGGTTTGTTCATTCATATCCTTTAGAGCTGTTCCGCTGGCCTTAATGTACATATACTCGCCGTTTTTCGTTTTGACTGATGTGTTACCGCCACCGCCCTGAATGAGGGAGGTGTCTCTGCCGACGGCCTTTGATATTCTGATAAGTTGAGAAAGGCTCTTGTCCATGCTGTTAATACAAGGCTTATATGTCACTATGTTGGTTTAATATAATCACCTTCACCTGTTTTTTTTGTCAGCGGCGATTCTATCGGGGCGTGGCGTCGGGCAAACCACCGTCCACGGGAATTGTAGCACCGGTAGTGGGTGTTTGCCGTGTGGCAAAGAAGATTACTGCATTAGAGACATGACGCCCCGTAACCTTTGTTTTAAGTAGATTTCTGTTGCTGTAATATTCTTCTAGTTCTTTTTCATCAAGTCCACGGGCTTTCATTCTGCTGGGACCTATCTGTTGCCATAAGCCGGATTTATACTTACCCTCTGAGAATACCGCATCCGGCGCCACCATGTTTACTCTAACTCCATATTGAGCTAACTCTATGCTGGCGATACGGCCCAACTGGTGACAGGCGGCTTTAGTGGCGCTGTAGGCACCGAAGCCGGCACTGGGGGAAGGTACGTTTTTGGTTGAGATAATGATAATGTCACCTCCGATTCCCTGCAGGATGAAATGATGAGCGGTTTCGGAAAGGGTCAGCAACGCTCCTTCTACATTGACCCTTTCGAGGTGCCGAAAAGCTTCGAGGTCAATGTCTTTCAAATGAGCGACCAAAGGGATGCCGGCATTTACTACAAGGATATCGATTCCGCCCCATGTTTGAATGATAGTTTCAAAGGCCTCGGCAATTGAGGTTTTGTCGGTAACATCAAGTGGCAGGCCAATGACATGGTTGTCGTTTGTTTTCTTAAGGTCGGCGGTAAAGTTGTCGAGTTTTTCGCCCGGAAGGTCGGTGGCAGCAAGAAAGCAGCCATTTTCCAGCAGCCCTTTGCAAATGCCGTAGCCGATGGCACCGGCAGAACCGGTTACCAGAGCAACTTTATTTTTTAGAGGCAGGTTAGATTTGTCATCCTGTCTATCGATATAAAGTACACCCAGTTTGCTAAGGCATATAATCTCTGGTTTGCACTTGTATTGTCCCGAATAGTCTGAAATCGAGTAGCTTAATTGTTTGCGGAGATTTTCCGTTTCGGTGTCGAAGTCGGTAGTGTTGAGACAAAGAGGTGGCGTCGTGCCTTTGATTAGAAGGTCGGGATACTCCTTAGCTTTGGCATTTTCGGCAGAAGCGGCGAAATTAATAGCTTCCTTGTCTGTTAAAGATTTCAGAATAACCGGTTCATAAAGTATATCCTGATTACCTGTTGGCTTTGCCAGCAGTCCGCGAATGATAGGCGCCACCAGTGCCAGTTGATTTGAATTCGGGGGGATATCTTGCATTTTAATCCTGATTTTTCTTCTCTTCGTTTTTGAGAGTCTTATATAGCTCAAGGGCCTCGGCCGGTTTCATATTTTCATGAACGACCTTGCGGACTGTCTGTAGCATCGCTTTGGGTGCATCACTCTGGAAAATGTTGCGTCCCATATCAACTCCGGAAGCACCCTCCTGGATTGCTTTGTAAGCCATTGTCAGAGCATCGAGTTCTGGGATTTTTTTGCCGCCAGCCATCACAATCGGTACCGGACACGAAGCGGTGACTGTCTCGAATCCATCCTTAACATAGTAGGTTTTAACGAAGTGTACTCCAAGTTCCGCACAGATGCGACAGGCCAGACGAAAATATCTTGCGTCTCGTACCATATCTTTGCCCACTGCCGTTACCGCCATTGTGGGAATCCCATAGCGCATTCCCATATCCACCAGTCGGGTCATATTATGTACAGAGCGGGTTTCAAATTCTCCGCCGATAAATACCTGAAGTGTTACCGCCGCTACATTCATACGAATGGCGTCTTCGATGTCAACGGCCAACTCTTCATTTGATAGTTCCTTAAGTATGCTTGGTCCTCCGCTGCATCGCATTACGATAGGTTTAGTCAGCCAGGGCGGCACTGTGGTTCGCAGAATTCCACGCGTTAGCATTATAGCATCAGCATACGGCATCAGGGGTACGATATTCAGGTCAATACGCTCGAGCCCGGTGGTGGGTCCCTGGAAATACCCGTGGTCAATCGCTAACATTACCGTTCGGCCGGTGTCGGGGTTGAATATTCGCGACAGCCGGTTCTTCATCCCCCAATCTAAAGCACTCGCTCCTTTAAGGAAAAAACCATGTTTTTCCATAGGAACATCTTCATAAAACTTTTTTGCTTCCTTGGTAGCTTCCGTGTCAGCCATATTGCTGTCCTTTCTCTTTTATTCCAATCTTGTAATAGCAAACCGATTTATATAATCATTCTTCAAAAGGAGAAACACGCCTCCAGCATATTACCCATCAGGTCCATCAGCAAGGCCAACTCTGGAAAAAGTTTATATTTTTCTTTGCTGTTATATAGCTGCATATATTAGAACACCAAGCTGTTTTCCGCAAGTACATATAGCAGCCTAAGGGCGCGCGCTGCCAAACAGAAACTCTCTTTGTTGGCGGAATGTACGTTCTTGGGGCAGGTATAAGAACAAAAAAAGCCAGATTCTAATTACGACAGAATCTGGCTTCGGAGGAGGGTTATGAAAAGCAATAGAATAATGCCCTTAAATACTCCGATTGGCCTGATTTTAACTTCCTATAATTATCTAATCGATTAGGCAGCAGAAAATTCTTTAGAGAAATTCAGCAAAAACTACACTTTTCCTGCTATTGGAATCAAGTTTTTAATCGGGAAAAGGTCAACTTTTCGTGTTTTTTTCAAAAATAGGTGAATTTGGCCCAAAAACCAACCTATTTTACGCTTGATAAAGCAGTTAGGTTCCCATATTTTAACGGAAGAGCTGTTATTTTTTCATTTTTTGGGAAGATTTGGCTATGGATGACAAGATTACGATTGCGGATTTGCTGGCGGCCAAGCGCCAAGGCCAGAAGATTGTTGCGGTCAGTTGCTATGACTATACCACAGCCAGACTTGTTTCTCAGACCGGTGTGCAGATGATTTTGGTGGGCGACTCGGCTGCCCAGTTGATGCTTGGGTTTGATTCGACATTGCCGGCGACGATGGATTTTATGGTTGCGATAACCGCGGCAGTGCGTCGGGGGGCACCGAATGTATTTTTGGTTGCTGATATGCCGTTCTTGTCCTATCAGGTGGGGATAGCCGAAACGGTGAAAAATGCTGGCCGGTTCGCTGCTGAAGCTGGCGCACAAATGATAAAAATCGAAGTGACCGGAGCGTATTTGGATGTAGTTAAAGCGGTCAGCGATGCCGGTATGGCTGTTATGGCCCATATCGGCATAAGGCCGCAGAGCATCAGTAAAATTGGCAAATACAAGGCCGAAGCAACTACTGCCGAGATGGCTGCGGAACTGATAAGTCTTGCTGAACAGATGGTCCGCGCCGGTGCCAGTACGCTTCTGATTGAAGGCACAGCCACAGAGGTGGCGGAAGTTATCACAGAGCGTAGTGAAGTGCCCGTAATCGGTTGTGGTTCCGGCTCCGGCTGCAACGGCCAAATTCTCATTGCACCGGATATTTTGGGGCTGGTGCAGGGGCCGACCCCTAAGTTTTCAAAAAGTTACGACAATTTGGCTAACGGTGTTATCGAGGCCTTTAAGAAATATGCCGAGGAGATAAAAAGCGGCAAATTCCCCGATGATGAGCACAGTTATCATATGAAAAAGGGTGAATTTGAACGCCTCCATGAACTGTTAAGTAGCTCATAACGCAGATAAACACATATCTTGTATTCAGCGTACTGCTAAGGGAGGCTTTCTGCTGGTGTATTAGAGGCGAATTTTGCTTATCGCGCAGAAAAATCTAAACTTTAAATACTTTTAACTTACATAAATCAGCGGTAAAATAGTATGGTAAATGGATAGCTGAGCGGGGGCGTAAGGAGCTGTTCAATGCAAATATTGGGAGAAAATCTCTGGATGACAATCCTCTTCTGGCTGGCAATAGTTATTCTTATTGCACTTTTGATTTTCTGTTGCGTAGGCCATTTTATAAAAAAAGGCGAGGTTCAGGAAGAAGAGCGACCATGGTATTCCACGAAGGTCGTATTAATACCGGAATGCTATTGTAGGGCCGAAACTGAATTATCGCAGCAAACGGCCTTTATCGGATAGCCAATCGTGGCCGGTCACCGCGACTCGGGTGAGCCGCCAACCGCAGACTAATTTGATGAAGTTGCAGTGTTGGGGATTGTAAGTAGAAATAATACGAAGTTGTAGGAGCTTGCGTTTTTTGACGTTAGTTGGTAGAGGTTGACAAAATGAAATTAATCCAGAGGTTACTTTATGGAAGATTTACAAAGGACGAATACAAACAGCTTAGCAAAATACTTTCTGAGGAAACTGTAATTTTACTAAATCGGCCACAATATATAATAGGAAACCTCATCATTGCCGGACTTATTTTCTATTTTCTCGCCAGGGCCTTTAGCCCTGATACATATGAATGGCCGAAGATAGCCCATATCTTAAAGGCTGTTCCCATAGCGGCTGTTGGCACAGCTGTCGGTGTTTTTGCCATGTGGATGATATTTAAATTATTCAGGATTAAGGAGATTTTCCCAAAGGGTTTTATACCTTTTTTTCTTTTGCCTCTGTTGTTTGTCATGACCCTGTTTGTGCTGCTCGTCCACGGGCAAGTTACCTCCACAGTGAAATGGGAGTTTCTACTTTATGCTATGCTGACTTTGATTGGTTGGCTGTGCTGCTGTAATTCGATTAAAGAATGTTTGGGCGAAAGAATCTTCGCATCTCAAAAGAAAGAGTCGCAAGGCGATGCTGATTAACCATATCTTTAGCCCCACCTTGCCTGGTAACTATTAGGTTGGAATTTCGAGGCTCAGGAAAATATGACCAGAAGAGCGGTTGACGTTGTGTTACTGCCGGAGGAGACGATTGCTGATAAAGCAATCAAAGTCAATGCTAAACTGGTGGAAAAGTTTGGCTCCGAGATTGTACTCAATAAAGAAGATTGCCTGCCTCATATTTCCTTAGTCATGGGCTGTATTGATGAAAAAGACATAGCTTCCATCGAGAAAATTTTACGGTTGGTCGCAAAGGAAAACGCTTTGGGGAATTTGACAGTTTCCAGTATACAAACAACAGGTGTCGGCAGCAACGCGGTGTCGGCTTTTAAAATTGAAAGGACAAAAGAGCTCCAATCGCTTCACGAAACGGTTACGGAGCGGC
>Ga0114923_10002991_pt1 | contig 11400 bp, 10 predicted proteins | sample SumtaG_FD_89578 | JGI IMG/M metagenome (GOLD analysis project Ga0114923, IMG submission 89578) | Deep subsurface microbial communities from Indian Ocean to uncover new lineages of life (NeLLi) - Sumatra_00157 metaG | ecosystem: Environmental > Aquatic > Marine > Oceanic > Sediment | place: near...
AGCTGACCTCGGTGGGCAGCGGCGGCGGCGCGCCACCGCCTGCCGCAGCGCCTTGAGCTTTCGGAGCCATTGCCTGTCCCATCTGGTTGGCCATGGCAAATCCCATGCCCATACCGATGCCGCCGGCAGCGGTTCCGCTTGGGTTGGCCGCAGCATCCTGTATGGCGTTCGCGGTTTGAAACTGGGTATATTTGGAGAGGTCTCCAACTACGCCCATGCTGGAGCGTTTATCTATAGCCTCTTCCACCGCGGTCGGCAGCGAGATATTTTCAACAAGAAGCTTGGGAAGCTCCAGGCCATAATCACCGAACTCGCCGCTTATTTGCTTGGTCATGAATTCGCCCAGTTCATTGTAATTCGCCGCAAGATCTAACACGGGGATCTTACTTTCAGCCAGAGCATCTGAAAATCTTGACACTACAATATTCCTGAGCTGTTCAGTAATTTCATCCTTGGTGAAATGGCCGTCTGTCCCCACAATTTCCTTTATAAATTTTTCAGCATCACAGATCCTGATAGTATAAGCACCAAAAGCCCTCAGGCGAACAGGGCCGAATTCAGCGTCGCGCATCATAATCGGATTCTTGGTTCCCCACTTAATGTCCGTAAAACGCCTGGTATTAACAAAATAAACCTCTGCTTTAAAGGGGCTGTTAAAACCGTGTTTCCAACCCAACAGTGTGGAGAGTATGGGCAGGTTTTCCGTTTCGAGCTCATACATGCCGGGCTGAAATACATCCGCCAGCTTGCCCATATTTATGAAAACCGCTACCTGAGATTCACGCACAACCAGCTTAGCGCCATATTTTATTTCATTTCCATACCGCTCGAAGCGATATACCATGGTGTCGCTTGACTCATCGGTCCATTCGACAATGTCTACAAATTCTCCCTTTATCTTGTCCCATATTCCCATTTCTTATGCCTCCTTATTGTATATTACTTTCGCTACATCCTGATCGATAGTAAACCGGCTTTTCATCTGCTCCAGGAGTATATTGTCTTTATTCTTATCAAAATAGAACATTACCATATAAATCACTGCACCAGGCCAGAAAACTATGATAAGGAAGATCACCAGCGCCATATTCAATTTCTTTGGTTCTTTGAGCATATCCGCCTTCTCCTGTGATCTTCTAAAAACTCCTTCTTTTGCATTGTTGATAACTCCCGCTTCGACAGGAGCCCCGCAATAGCCGCATTTCAGGCTTACAGTATCAATGCTAACATCGTGAGTAGAAGATGCCCCGCAGGTTGAACATTTATTGGTAATTTCAACTTTTTCCCCCATTTTAAGACCAACTGAATCACCTGTTGTTTCTATGTACTGGCCATTATGTTTCTCAATATCTGAAACAAGGCGTTTTAGGTCGGAAATCTCCAGGCCCGTTGCCCTGGCCAGGTCGTTATAAGTGATAGTTTTAGCATCTATAATGATGTCGATAAGCTTTTGCAGTACTTTCTCTTTTTTTCTGACAGTTCTTCCCACTATCTGGAGAAATAAAATTGAAATAATAAATATTGCCAGAAAGAGAAAATCTTTACTGAGTTTCTCACTCAGCGGTCTGATAGTTTCCACCGGGAAACCCAGGTATGGCAGATAACCTAATGCTTTAAATAATAAGGGAATGATTAATATATAGGAAATAGTCAAACAGTAATCGTCTAGTTTATAGATATTTCTTTTAACTGATCCTTTTCCAGCCATTCTTTCCTCCTGCTTTTCTATAACTACAATAACTAATTATAGATATTTTTTGAGAAGTGTAAAATGATTTGGCAAAATATTTTTTTGTGTGCCTGTGGACGATATCCCGGCAAAGAATTAGTTATTAATTCTCTACTCGTTTTCAGACATCAGATTCGGATATAGCTTTTTTGCGCACTCATCGCATATACCATGGCTGAAAAGAACATCCGCATGCTCAAGTAAATATTCTTCCACCTGATGCCAGTAACCCTTGTCATCCCGGATGCTTTTGCAGTTTGCGCAGATCGGGATCAAACCACTCAAGGTTTTGACTTTCTCGAGAGCATCTTTCAATTCTTTAATGAGCCTCTCCCTGTCCTCCTCGATTCGCACGCGGTTAATTATTCCACCTATTTGAGCGGCTATGGTTTCCACGGCAGTACGCGTGTTGCCTGGAATTTCATCGTAAGTTTTGGATACTAGATTTAAAATAGCAACCACCCCTCCCAGATAGTCTACGGGTACAATAGCAGCTCCACAAAGATTGTCCTTTTTGAGCTCTTTATCGCTGACAAGAAAAATGTCCGGATAAAAACCATATATCGGCTTCCCTGATTTGGCCTGTATTGCCTGGGGTGAATCTGCTGCATAAAAGGAAATCAGATCTATGAATCGCCGGGATAATCTCTTATGAGATACCAGGGTAAAACCACCTCTTTCTTTGTCGGCAAGATGAACTCCGCCACAATCAATCCCATTAGTCTGGAAGATGGCTTCCAATACCTGATCCAGCACATCGGTCAAATCGCTGGCAGACCCCAGAGATACTGCAATATTCCGCTGTACCAGCAGTAGATTGTCAGCTTCCAGCCGTTTAGCATCTATTGCCTTCAATTCAATGATTTGCTTCTTAAGGGCCTGATTTTCCTTCAAAAGCTTTTCATACCGATTACTCATACCGCTTATCTATACCTCTGTGAGTATTATCGGCATCACACTTTTAAGGGTTGGCCTTTCTACCAGCAACGGGGTAGATTTTCACACAATTCCTGCCGCTGCTCTTTGCAAGATACATGGCCTCATCTGCGTGTTTGATCAATTCCCTGAAATCACCACTTTCCAGACACAATTGGGCAACGCCAAAGCTCATGGTAAGCTTAATCTCGTAGTCCTTGATCTGAAACAGGTGTTTCTCGATTGAATTCCTCATCTTCTCGGCAGCCAGGAACGCACCGCTGTTATCCGTCTCCGGCAGGATCACCACAAACTCCTCGCCGCCATAGCGCGCTACAATGTCTGATTTGCGCAGTCTGGAGATTACGTTCAGCTCGTCTATCTGGCCCGCAAGGATCCCGCCGATTTCCATTAGTACACGATCACCCACGCTGTGGCCATAGGTATCGTTGATTCTTTTGAAGTGATCAATGTCGCAGAAGATTAGAGAGAGGTGCTGGCTATTGCGCCTGGCGCGAGCGACTTCCTCTTTGAGCCTGTCCATGAAGTAACGCTTGTTAAATAACCCGGTGAGCTCGTCCGTTAGGCTCAATTCTCTGTACCGCTCAATCTCCTGCATCAGGATCAATACTCTATCGGTATCGGACTCGCCCAGGAGCTCTCTGAGTTTTTCGAGCTGTTTCCTGGCGCCCTGGAAATCGGACTCCAGCTTGTTCTGGTATACATTGGAAAGATCTCGAATGGAGACTATGCCAACGAGCCGCTCCCCATCAAGGATTGGGATATGCCTGATGTTGTTGGCTTTCATCTTCATATAAACATCGTTGTAATCCTCATCTACCTTAGCACAGATAGGACTGGTAGTCATGAACGACGAAACGGGTTTATCCAGAACGTCAGCAGCATCCGAGGCCAGAACTTTGAGAAGATCCCGCTCCGTGAAGATACCCGCCAGCCCATCTCCGCTCAAAACAAGGACGGCGCCGATGTTCCTGACGGTCATTACACGGACACTCTCCGCCAGCGTTGCACTGCTGTCAACGGTTACGGGATCCTCTGTCACCCACTTCGCGAGTTTCATCTCACCTCTTTACCAAAGGAGCAGCAATTACCGGCAACATCCCGGCCTTCTTGTTAAAACTATTATTAAGACTTATATCATAGGAATGTACGGATAGCAAGAAAAATTATAAAATGTTCAAGGGACATATTGAATTATCCCCCTTCTGCCGTTTATTTTCCATTCCGGATCTTCAGTCTCGAGGGACTCAAGCTGATCCTTATTTAAACCAACTACAACATCACTCTTCATTGTTCGCAGTACAGCCAGGGGGCCCGGAAAATAGTCAGTGATCTCTGCCATACTGTAGAACGGTTCCCAGCTGCGATCTGAGAGCAGCCGCCTGTAATTGGCATCCCCTTTAAAAATCACCAGATCAGCGGCGGAAAAATGCTCTCTTATTTCCAGGGGCAGATCAGTGAAGTGAAGGGGACCATTCCAGAAGAAATGCTCCTTAAGCCGGAGATTCTTTCCCTTTACAGCCTGTTCCAGCTTCTTACCCTCAGCCGCAACCCTGACATCTGTGTGGCCGCTTAAGAATCCAATAGTCTGTAGAACATCACTCTTTAGAGCATCCGATACATAAAAAGGTCCTTTCTTAACATGCAGAGTTGCTTTCAAGTTTGGTCGCTGCCGCAGCAACCTGGAAACCAGCAGCAAATCACAGACCAGCTCGGAACCGCTGTTGTCCAGGACTATTTCCAGATTCCCCGCCGCCCCTCTCAATATTTCGACCAGGGCTTGAGAGTCATCTATCAGCAAGAGCCCCCTTTCCTGAGCAACTTCCCTTTCCCTGTACTCATCCGCTACCTGCCGGTAGCTCAGATCCATTCTATTCCCCCAGAGGGAATAATAGAGTAGAAGCTGCAGAGCCTCTTCCGCGGCAGTTGTGTTCAACTGGTTAATTATCCGGACAGCGATATCTTTGCCCCCTCCATCCATGATAAGCTCCCGGGTTTTAATGAGAGCGAAAGGATCCCGGCCACAGGATGCAGAGCCGTGTTGATAGTAACCGAAGGCAAATAGGAGCTTCAAATAAAAGAAACTCTCGGCAAAATACCAGGGAAGATCCAACCAGCTGTGTCCGGCATAAGTATTCAGCTCACCCTTCCAGACTTCAATTTCCTCTGCCGCGAACATTCCCGGATCAAATTGATACTCAGCAAAGGGATTGCTTACAGTCCCTGGGAGGAGTAATTCCTCCTGTAATGATCGCAGCTGACCCCTGACCTCTTTATCTAAAGTATTATTAGCCAGCACCTCTTTTACTATTGCCGGCTTACGCCGGCGTATGGTTTTCCAGGCGAAAGAACCTGGTACGGAGGTAGAAATTGGAGGCGGACACGAGTTTATTTTTTTTAAGCCTTTCAATTCCATAACCCCTATAACCCGTTAATTTCCACCCTGCCCGGACTTCACTCAGCTCCTTTTTTTCGCTCCAAAGAAGCCTTGATCAGATCACCGAAAGTTGAGGTCTCGGCCGAATGATCGCTGTACTTCTGAACCAGCCGACTGGTTACCGCCTTTTCTCTCTTTGAAGGTCTGTGGGACAGGCTGCGGTCATTACTTTCGCTCTGCTCATATCCGCAAGCGAGGGAGTGGCAGACAAGCCGCTTTCTTCCTTTCTTGTCCTTAGCCGCCATCATCATTTTACCGCAGAGGGGACAGGGAGTGGAGCTCAGGTTCTTAGGTTGGTATTGGGCATTACTTCTTTTAACCTGCTCAATCAGCTCCCTGGCAGTGTTTCTGATATCCCGGCTGAAATCAGTGCCCTTTTCACTGCCCTCGGCTATGCGTGCCAGCCTCTGCTCCCAACGGGCGGTGAGCTCCGGTGAACGCAGCTGTTCAGGCACCAGTTCAAAGAGTTCAATGCCACGGGATGTGGGATAAAGGGTTTTGCCATTACGCTCTATATAATAGCTGGAGAGGAGTTTCTCGATTATCTCGGCCCGGGTTGCCGGCGTTCCCAAACCTCCCCTGGCCAGTGAACGGCGCAGCTCCCGGTCGGTAATAAAACGTCCCGCATTTTCCATGGCATCCAGGAGCGTGCCTTCAGTATAACGGGAAGGCGGCTTTGTAAAACCCTGTTTCACAACTGCGGACAGCACCTTGAATGTATCTCCCCTATCCACAGTGGCCAGATTCTGTAAAGATTGCTCCTCTTCTTCCGCTTTTTCCTCGGGACTTTCGATTTTCCGCCAACCCTTGTCTATAATCTGAATACCCCGTGAGATGAAATGTTCTCCTGCAGCCCGGGTAGTAATGGTGATACTCTGATAACGGTACGCCGGCAACAGCACAGCGAGAAAGCGTTTTACAATCATCTCCCACAACGCCCTTTCATCACCATTGATCCGCTGCAGATCCACCCGCTCTTCGGTTGGTATAATCGCATGGTGATCGCTGACTTTGCTGTCATCCACAAAGCGTTTCCCTGGTTTTACTTCAGAAGTCAGAATTTCCCGGATTATTTTTTCAAAGCGCGAATTCAACACTGCTTTCAATCTCATCTTCAGGGTATCTACGATATCCCCGGTGATGTGACGTGAATCGGTGCGCGGGTAGGTTACTATTTTATGACGTTCATACAACACCTGGAGGGTACTTAAGGTATGGCGGGCAGTAAACCCCAGCCTGGCATTGGCCTCGCGCTGCAGAGCTGTTAAATCGAAGGCCAGGGGCGGCGGCTCCTGTTTTTCCTTACGGGTAAGTTCAATTATCTCCGCTTCTCTATCTCTGACCTTCTCAGCTATCTCCTGAGCGTATTTCTGTTCTTTGATCCTGGTTGCTCCCCGGCTGCTCTTCCAGAGCCCGGTAAAAGAGCCGAAGTCCGCCTGCACCTGCCAGTAGCTTTCTGCTTGAAAATTATTGATCTCCTCTTCCCTCTTAATGATCAGGGCCAGGGTCGGGGTCTGTACCCTCCCCGCTGACAGCCGGGCATCATACTTGCAGCTCAGCGCCCTGGATATATTCAGACCAATTATCCAGTCGGCTTCAGCACGGCACTCGGCTGCTTTAAAGAGGTTTTCATAATCCCTGCCAGGTTTCAGCTTATTAAAACCCTCCTTTATTGCAGTATCAGTCTGGGAATTGATCCACAACCGTTTTACAGGCCCTTTCCAGCCTCCCAGACGCATAATCAACCTTGCTACCAGCTCTCCTTCGCGACCGGCATCCGTAGCAATTATCAGTTCTCCCACATCCCCGCGTTTAAAGAGATCTTTTATAATTCGGAACTGCCCCGAGGTTCTCTTGATAACCTTATGCTTCATTCTTTCCGGGAGCATGGGCAGGGTATCCAGAGACCATGTGCGCCATTTTTCGTTATAGATATGGGGATCGACCAGCTCAACCAGATGGCCCATGGCCCAGGTGATAATATGGTTCTTCCCTTCAGAATAGCTCCTGGATTTACTTGTACAACCAAGCACCCGGGACAGCTCTCTGCCCACACTTGGCTTTTCAGCAAGAACGATGGTCTTCATCTCTCTTTTAATCCGTAAATCTCTTCTTCAAGTTTAGCCACGGCATGCCCTGTTTCACCGCCTACCGGCACCTCGCTATTTGTCAGTATGGCAGCGGTTACTGCCTCAATATAGGGCTGGTGAAAATTGGCATGCGGAGGATAATCTTCATCCCTCTCTTCATCTTCTGTTAAAATGGTTACCCTGCCCCGGTTTAGAAGGGGTACATGGATTGCTCCTCGGCTGCCGTATATATCCAATGTATTTTTAGATTCATAAGAGGCCGTGGTAACTGTAAGAACTCCGCGGCTGCCGTTTTTAAATTCAAAAAGCGCTGTTGCTGAATCCTCCACCTCCCGATCAAAGAAGACATTGCTGACAACTCCAACAGTCCGCTTGACCGCGCCAAAGAGATTTAACAGCACTTCAATCCGGTGGCAGCCGAAGTCCATCATTGGTCCGCCGCCGGCCTTTTCTTTATTAAAGAGCCAGGTCCGGGAATCTTCGACTCCGGGATCGAAGTACTCAAAGGCATTGATCTGGGAAAGTATTGTTGTACCGATCTCACCGCTCTTCAGGATTTCCTTGATCCTGCCCACCAGGGGATAAAAGTGGCGGTAGTAAGCTACGCTTAGCTTCACGCCATTGGCACGGCAGGCTGCCATCATCCGGTCACATTCGCCGGAACCCATGGCCATTGGCTTTTCACAGATTATATGCTTTCCCGCTTCTGCGGCAGCAACAACCTGCTCAGCATGCAGGAAAGGGGGAGTGGCAATATAAACAGCCTGGATATCTTCGTCCTGAAGCAGCTCCCGGTATTCTCCATACCATTTCTCCGCGCCGAACTCTTGGGCGAAAGATCGGGCCAGCTCTTTTTTAGCGCGGCTCACCCCAATGAAACGGCAGCTCTTCAGGTCACGCAGCGCCGGAGCCACCCTCTTCCGTGAAATATCACCGCAGCCGATTAAACCCCAGTTGAGTTTCATGTTTTCCTCCGCAAAAATATCTTAACATAATAAAGGGAAGTAAGTTTATTTATCAGGTCTGATCGGACCATCCGCCTGCAGGTTTAATTACCCGGAGCTTAAGGCAATCCTGCTTCCCGGAGCTACATCCTCGGTAATCCAGACATTGCCCCCTATAATCGAGCCTTCCCCGATTACCACCCTCCCGAGGATGGTAGCTCCTGAATATATTATCACCCGGTCCTCAACAACAGGATGTCGATCCAAACCTTTAAGTGGTCTGCCCTCTTCAGTCAATGGAAAGCTCTTGGCTCCGAGAGTAACACTCTGGTAAAGGGTAACCTTTTTACCGATAATGCAGGTCTCGCCAACAACGACCCCGGTGCCGTGATCAATGAAGAAATTCTCCCCAATCCGGGCGCCGGGATGAATATCAATTCCCGTCAGGCTGTGAGCATGTTCTGTTATTATTCTGGGTATCAGGGGAACTTTAAACTGGTAGAGCTCATGAGCCAGACGATAGTAAGTAATTGCCAGTATCCCCGGATAGCAGAATATTGTCTCTGCCGTACTTGCAGCGGCCGGATCACCCTCATAAGCGGCTCGGACATCTCCTGCCAACAGATTCTGTATTTGCGGCAGCTTCTCAAGAAAGCTCCTGATAATCTGCGCCGCCCCTTGCGTACACTCCGGACAGGCCTTAATATAGTGGCCGCAGGCAAAGCAGAGACCACGTTTAATCTGCTCTTCAAACAAAAGCATTACTCTGTCCAAAGTGGCCCCCACGTGAAACCGTATGCTGCTGTTCGACAGCTCGGAAATCCCGAAATATCCGGGAAAGAGCACTGAACGCAGGGCTTCAATTATTTCAATAACCTGCTCCCGGGAGGGCAGCAGACGCCCTCCATCTTTTTTCCAATCAATTTCACCCTGGTCGGCAGCACACAGCGCTTCCACTACGGCCGGCAGTATACTATTGTTATTTTCAGACTCCATATCGTTCCCCTTCTTATCCTATTTTTTATTCCCTGAAAAGCCACTCTACACTCAGATAGCGTTCACCGGAGTCGGGTAATATTACATCGATTTCTTTATTCTCATTTTCCGCTCTCTTTGCTATCTCGATTACTGCCCGTGCGGCAGTCGATAATTTCTCTGGCGCAAACTTTGGAGATGATTTTATCACTCACTAAATAATCTCCCCTCGCTTTAATACCATTAGGTTATTGTATTGATAGTAAAATTTAATCGCGTTGAATCTAAACCATACTCGCATGGAGATCGATATCTTCGGTATCCCAAGGATAGTATATCTATCGCTCGATCACGGCTTAAAACAACAGCATATTGGCAAAGTTCTTTATTTTCAAGGGCTCTTTCGCATTGATTTTCAGATGAGGCATCGGCTCTGTTTAAAATATATTGGGGGGAAGTTCCGCTGCCTCCCGATCAAAGATCAGGATCTTTTCAGGTGGAAGGTAAATATTTATCTTCTCCCCCACCTCCAGGTCGGTTTCTCTGGCCAGCAGGATATTGAACTGCAAGTTTCGGCAACTTGCCTGAAGAATAGTCTCCGCTCCGGCAGGCAGAACAGTATTTACCTGCACCTGCAGAGTATTCTTTCCGGTAGCCGTAACCAGAGAAATATTTTCAGGTCTGATTGCGGCCACTACCTTTCTGCCAGGAGAAATCTCTCTATAAGAGGTGGATAGCAAAATGTTCTCGAACTCGATTTCAACAATTCCCTCAAGCTTCATAAAATCGAGCGCCCTTTCCACCTTTTCCTTTATATCCGCGGGTTTAAGAGGTTTAATATGATCCGTCAAGAATTCATAAGGGGAAATATTGGGAAAGGAGGTGAGATATCCTTTATATCTGCGGATTAAGGTCGGCGATTATAACCTTTATACCGATTTTTTCCAGCTCTTCCCGGAGCTCATTATTCAGTCCCTGATCAGTTACCAGCATATCCACCTGGTTAATCGGTGCGGTCATAAAATTAGAGACCACACTCAATTTACTGTGATCCGCAACCACAACCACCGGACCAGGTGTGCGCCTTATCATTTCACGGGCTATTTCCGCTTCTTCCAGTATGGGAGTGGTCAGCCCGTATTTCACGCTAAACCCGTCAACCCCGATAAATGCTTTACTGCCATATACCTGCTGCAATGAAAGGGTGGCCAGACTCCCCACCAGCGAATTCGACTGGCTGCGCAGTAATCCGCCGATAAGGATCAGCTCCATTTCACTCTCCTGGGCTTCAATAACCGCGCCCAGGTTGCTGGTAATAATTCTGACCTTGCTCATTTTAAGACTACGGATTACCTGTTTGGTGGTTGAGCCGCTGTTTATCAGCAGGGTGTCGCCGGCCTCTACAAGCCTTGCTGCTGCCCGCCCGATAGCCTCTTTCTCTTCCCGGTGAATGGCATCTTTTTGTGCATAGCGGGGCTCAATCCGCATACGCTGGTTGTAAACAGCGCCGCCGTGAGTTCGCTCCAGGTCTCCATTTCTTTCCAGGGTATCAAGATCCCTCCGAATGGTTATCTCGGATACGCCAAGCATGGTACTCAAGTCGGTTACCTTGACAACACCTCTTTCCTGAAGCAGGCGTTGAATTCGCTTCTGGCGATCAGCTGGAATAAAACCGGAAGCCATCACTTCTCCTTTTACAGGGTCTGGTTAAAGATATTCAATTGAAACATAGATATAAATGATCGTCAAGTAATTTTTATGAAGCTATTTTGACCTGCAGAGAAGTGAACCAAACATATTTGAACATATTACCGCAATGAGTCCGGGGCCCCGGTTTTAGGCCCTATTGCCGGAGCCCTCTGTAATTTATAAGCGAACTGGTGAGGCATTGCTCCTTGACCTGCCCGGATTTTTTCCATTAAAGTTTTACTATGGATAATAAGCAATCAACATTTTCGTGGCATCTTGTCGATTTAAAGAAGATAGAAGCAACAGCCTGTCCCTGCGGCCAGACCAGGCGCGCTTTCACCGATGTAGAGGGAGTTCCTGCCTCCCTCCATCTTGTCGATGTTTCTAAAGATTCAGTCTCCCATTACCATAAAATACATAGCGAGATCTATTACGTCCTGGAAGGGAGCGGTGCTCTGGAATTGGACGGCGAAACAGTTCCCGTGCGCCCAGGGAGTGCAGTCATGATACCTCCCGGGGTTTGGCACCGTCCCATTGGTTCTTTCCGCATGCTGAATGTCTCGCTGCCGGTCTTTGACCCTGCGGATGAGGTAGTAGCGA
>Ga0114923_10002993_pt1 | contig 11398 bp, 18 predicted proteins | sample SumtaG_FD_89578 | JGI IMG/M metagenome (GOLD analysis project Ga0114923, IMG submission 89578) | Deep subsurface microbial communities from Indian Ocean to uncover new lineages of life (NeLLi) - Sumatra_00157 metaG | ecosystem: Environmental > Aquatic > Marine > Oceanic > Sediment | place: near...
AAATATTTTTTACACATTCTGCACTTGGGTCTAACCCATATAATTCTGTATACCCATCTTTTGAAAACATTTTTAATAACTCACCATTAGCAAATCCAATATCTAATATAGAATCTCCTTCATGCCAATGCTGTTGTAATTCCTTAAAGATTATCTTATATTTATGCATATCGCTATAACTTGTTTTATTTTCATAAATATTATGATCTCTATAAAAAATATCATAATCATCTTGGGTAGCTTCTGTATCAGCATAGACAAAACCACATTTTGTACATATCACAATATCATAATTATCAGGAAGGTTAATATCTTCTTGCAATTTAAATTTTAAATTATATAAAATTTCTATTCTCCAATCACCGCACACACTACAGGCTCTATGTACTTTATTTAATGACTTATTCAATATTCATCCCCCCTTTGAAATGTTTCGAGTATATCTCTGGATGCTGATTTACATAATCAGGATATTTAGCAGGGTCATATTTATCCCAAACCATTCCTGCTAAAATATCTTTTGCATTTTGACTTGTACCATTTGTATAATCATTCCATCCCCATCCATTGTCAATTCTTGCCTGTACTTGAACAGGATCAACCAGATTAGGATCATAAGCAAATTCCTGATGCGGATATCCTTTAATGTTTTCAATAACACTATCAACTCCACCTGTTTTGGCAAAATGATATCCTGCGTTTCCAAGAGTTTGTTGTATTTCAGGTTGCCATCCAATTATATTTCCTACAGCACCTCTCATTTTCAAATCTTTAAGAGTTACCCCTGCTGTCCATGCAAATCCTTGTGTTGTATTGCGATAATTAAACCAGTATAAATACCAATCCATAACAAAAGTAGTTGGTATAAATTTAAGGTCAGTAAATACACCCCTTTTCATAGCAACATCTCCATCACAAACAACAATAAAATCATCGTCATTGCAACCAGACAAAGCATCCAGTATCAATGGACAACTTTTTCTCTGCCACATTAAACTCAATCCCCTTGCACCATCATAACTGTTAGTATCAGGGACATGTATTATTTTATCCTCAAATTTCTTAAACCTTTCTTTATTTGTTTCATAATATAAAGGTCTTTCTCGTCTGGCATGATCAAAAGGATATTCTACAATAATAAACTTATCAACTATGTCTGATAAATTATTTAAATTTATATCCAGTATGTCAAGCTCGTTAAATAAAAATGTTACTAAATGTATCATTTGCTTTCCTCTCCAATTCTTTTTGTACCATTTCTTTTATATCTTTTTCAATCCCATCATGTATGATAGTTGTAACTTCTCCTTCTGTATATTTCCAGTAAAGCCTTTTTATTTTTAATCCAAATAATTTTCGAAATCCATTTATAACATGATGTCCGAACATTCTATATATCCAGAAATCTATAAATTTTATTCCTTTAAATTCTGGATGCTTTTTATATTCCCTTGCTTCAAATCTTTTTCTGGTAATTGTTATGTTTTCTATCATTTTATGAATCTTTTACCAACCAAGAAATAAACACACAAAATAAAATCACTACACCAATTCCTATAAATATATTCATGATTTATTAGTAACATCCATAATTTCTGCCAATTCATCCTCTGGTAAATACGGGTGCATGTCTTCCATTTTTCCTGATTGCATTTTCCCATCAACCATTTTTGACATTACTCTTGGAGATGCAGTTAAGTTAGGTTGAACAAAAACTTCACATAAAAAAGTACCTGTTGAATCTAAAATAGTAGCCACATCTTCTTCTATACGAAAATTATTATTCATTATTCCAGATTGTATCTTATATGCTTCTGAAATAGTAAAGGTATCAGGAAGGGTAAATCCTGTTGAATCATCACTACCTACATAATTACTTTCAAAAAATTTATCTTGGGTAGCCCTGATTGAAGCATATCCATGATTGTTTAATACAAAAACTTTTAGATTAAGATCAGGATATCTGTGCAATAATTCAAGTTCTTGTATATTATGCTGTAAACTTCCATCTCCGATTATACAAACAACTCTTTTACCTGAAGCAATTGCTACTCCAATAGCCTGTGGTAATCCAAAACCCATACTGCCAAGTCCCGGTGAACATATAAGTCTCTGTCCATGCTTTACTCTAAAAGCTTGTTGAGTTATTTCACTTGCTGTACCTGAACTATCAGGAACTAAAATATCATCTTTTGTCATTTGTTCTGAAAGAGCATCAATTAAACTATATGTATTTATTCCTTGTACTAAAGGACTTTGATGTTTTATGGTTTCTTTCATTACAGAATATTTCTTTTTTAATTCATTACATCTAACCATCCATTTTTGTCTGGTTTCAGTAAATTTTATCTTATCTACATTCTCATTTAAAAAATTCAAGAAGTAATAAACATCTGCATTAACCTTTGTATAAAAATTTGAAGGTAATTTTTCTAATTCAAAACAATCTATATCAACTACAATCTTTTTAGCGTTCTTGCCAAAGTTATTATAATCAAAAGCTACCTGTCCCAAATCCAATCTTGCACCTAAACTTATTATCAAGTCAGCAGTTTGCTGTACAAGATTAGCATTTCTTTGTCCAAGCACTCCTGATCTACCTGCATTTAATACATGATTATCTGCAAATAAATCCATTGCTTTCCAAGTCAAAAGAAAAGGAATTTTTAATTCATTTATAATAGGGTATAGAAATCTTTCAAGTCCTCTTACTCCATTACCAAGAAGAAAAACAGGTCTTTTGGCTTTACTTATAAGTTCTATAATTTCCTTTCCCTGATGCTTAAAATCTTCAGTTAAATACCAAGCAGGTTGGAAGGTATTCAAAGCATTTTCGTTTATCATTGCATTTTGTATATCTAATGGAATATCTATCCATACAGGTGCTTTCCTTCCTGTAAGTGCCAAGTAGGTTGCTTTCTGTAAAATATACATAATTTCATTAGGATCAGTTACAGTTATTGCATATTTAGTAATAGGTTTTACCATAGAAATAATATCCACTTCCTGCATTCCTCTTTGTCGAAGTCCTGAATCCTTTATCATATCAGCAGTTTTAACCTGCCCTGAAATAACTAATACGGATTGTCCATCAATATAAGATGCGGTAACTCCTGTAATAGCATTGGTTGAACCCGGCCCTGTTGTTACCAAACAAACTCCAATATCATTATTAAGTTGGGCTACTCCATCTGCCATAATAGATGCAGACTGTTCATGTAAAGGATGTACAGCTTCTATTTCACTTCTGCCTAAACTATCCAGAAGATGCATACATCCCCCACCTGCTACAGCAAAAATCTGGTTTACTCCAAATCCATGAAGCCACTTCATAACAAAGTCTGAAAGTTTAGTTAATTTTACTTCATTCATATATTTCCTCTATCAACATATTTATATCTCCTGAGAATTCTTTAATAATATTATAAATATTAGGTTCAGGGATTATAAAAAATTTAAAATCTTCTGCCTTATAAGGAGAAAGTTTTCCATGTACAGAAATTTGTCCTGATTCTGTATGTTTTGTAGACCAAGAATTAACTAAATACTTATCTCCTTTAAAAATTGTAGGTTTGCCATCTGGTTCAGGATTATGATAATAATCTTGTAAAGGTGCTGTATCTTTTTGACATACAGCTAAAATAAAATATCGTTCTTCTTTAAATAAATCTTTTATTTCAATCATTAGTTCTCCTTTTCAATTTCTTTAGTAAGATTATCAATATACTCCATTATTATATTTCTTATTTTTTCTTTAGAGTGACTTTTATATGGATATTCAAGATAATCATCAATATCGTTAATACATCTTTGAAATAAAGGTAATATATCCATCTATAATATTCCCCTTATATATTCTAATATCCCTAATGTAGTCCATTTACTATCATTCCAAGGTTGTCCAACATTAAAAGATTTTATTCCTTTTTCTAATGCTTGATCAACACTCTCTGGATTATCATCAATATAAAAATCTACATTCATTCGTTTAAGATAATCTGCTTTAGTTTTATCATAAACAGGTATATTTGATAAATAGTTTCTACTTGAAGGAATAAACTGAAATCCCCTTATCCATTTACCGAAATATTCTATAACCCATTTTGCTGATAAATGTGCTGTTAGTAAAGGTGGAGATGTTAGTGCTATCCAATGAGCTTTATGTCCATGTGCTTCAAACCAACTGAAAACTTTGGGGTCAGGAACAAAATTTTGATATTCATCAGAACATCTAAAATCATCTAAAGATTCAAAATATTGTTTTTCTGTAATTCCTAAATTTATCAATGGTGGATTTTGTATTACATAGGATTCATAATTCTTATCTGTACCCATAAAATCACAAAACCATTCTTTCATTAAATCATTAAGCGTATCATCAATATCAATCGCTATTGTTTTCATCAAAAAACTCCCTTCGAACTATAATATTTGTTTTCCTGTCTTTATTATTTTCCATGATACATTTATCTGAATAGAAAGAATCATCTTTGTAATGCGTAGAAGATATTTCTTCAAATATTACTCCTGTATCTGTATAAAAATAATGAGGTATTTCTCTTTCAACAAGTAAAAGGTCTCCTTTTTCCATAAATTTTTCATAATTTTCATCTAACTCCACTATCATACTACCATATAAGACCTGAAAAGTTTCTTCTTTCTTAACATGAAAATGATTTGGATGCTGTTGGTCAGGAAGCATTATAAGAAGTTTCTTACAATACTCTCTATTCACTACATCGATAATATAAGCACCAAAGTTTTCGAACTGATTAAGTCCGTAATGATGTGAAAGTTGAATATTTACTTTATCAGGTAAGGCTACTCCACTATCTTGAATAATAGGGATAAGCTTTTTAACTTGCTCTAATACTTTTTCTTTAAGGTCTTTTTCTTTAACCTCATCTTTTAAAATTGCTGTATCTTTTTCTTTATAAGTATATGGAGTAAATTCTTTATATTTTGAAAAATCATTTGCGGTAAGCTGTCCTTCTTGACAAGGAATTGCAAAATATACATCTTTACTCTTTATTTTTTTATTTGGTTCTAAATCAGTTTTAGCCCACATTCCCCTTCTCAATCCAAGCATGGCACTTCTTTCTTTCTCGCTACTTTCATGCCTTTTACCTACAACCCCACATGCTTTAAAAGTTTTTTCTGCATTATGTAACCACCCTGAAATATCAAAAGGTGTAGAACTGTATGCATTTATAGGTTGTCCATCTATGAATATATCTACATGAGTTTCAAATACTTTACTCCCTTTGGCTACTGCTATCTTTATATTCTCTGTATTATGTGGATGTTCATGAGTGCTGTATCCAACAGGAACATTGGGAAATTTTTCCTGTAATAAATTAAGTTGATTCATTTGGGCATTATCGTCTGCTGTAGGATACTCTGCCATACAATGAAGGATACAAATTTCTTTATCCCTATGCTGAAAGAATGTAACAACATTATCTATTTCTTCTAAAGAGGAACTTGCTGTAGACATTACAATTGGCTTATCAGTTTTTCCTATCCTTTCAATAAGTAACCAATCTGTTAAAGAACAACTGGCAATTTTTATTATGTCAAAATTATGTTCTTCAATAAGATCAACAGATTCTTCATCGAAAGGAGTACAAGCAGTAAGAAATCCTTTTTCTTCTGCATATTTTTTCATTGCTAAAAATTCATCAGGAGTAAGTTGTGTTTCTTTAAAGCGTTTGATGTATTTATAACTATAATCTTCTTGATAATCAGGATGGATGAATGTATATAAATCCCTGTACTGAAACTTAATGGCAAACTTAAAATCAGGAAACTTTTTTATAACACTTGATAATTCTTGAATAATATCAATTCCTTTTTCAATAATTCCACCATGATTGTTAGCCATCTCAAATATAAACAGTTTGTCAAAATAATTTTTCATTATTTTCTCCTTTTATTTTTTCATAAACTCGTTAGCACTTAACCATGTTAATACACAAAATAAACAAAATACCACTACACCAGAAAAAATCACAGGGAATATTGCCCACGCACTCACTAAACTTAAAAAATATGCAAATAACCAAACTGTTCCAATAGCTAAAAGGGAACATGAAATAGTTATAATAAGAGATACTATTTTATCTGGTATATCACTTATTTTTTCTATTACTCTCTTAAAAACATTACTTCCTTCAATTGTTCTTTTCTTCATTCGCTTTTTAATATCTTTTATCATGTTTTCCATTTAATATCTCCTTATAAATATTTTTCTTCAAAATATTTTTGATCTCTTTCTTCTTGTTGTTTGACAGTTCCTGAATAAATATTTCTTACCATAACTGATTTATCTGCTTCACTATATTCTACCATTAAATATTTATGATGATATTTAAAAGAAAAATTTGCATTACATAAAGGACAAACCATTTCAACATCTCCTGATTCTGTTACAGATTTTACAGTAGATTGTCTTGAAAAAGATTCGTGAAAAGACATAGACATATCTTCAGGTATTGATATTGACCTAAATTTCATAGGTACATCACAAATAGGACATACTATTTTCTTACCTACTAAACTTTCCAAGGTGCATCTCCTTTATTCCACATTTTAGTCAATTCATCTCTCTCCCTTAAAAAGTCCATTGCTTTCCAGAACCCTGTATATTTATAAGCCATAAGCTCTCCATCTTTTGCAAGATTCTGTAAAGGTTCATATTCGAACACTGTATTATCACCCTCTATATAGTCAAGCACTTTTTTATTTAAAACGAAATAACCACCACTTATCCAAGATTCTTTTGTAGGTTTTTCCTTAAAAGAATGAACCATATCTTGTTCACCTAAATCCAAAGTTCCATACCTGCCTTGATATTGAATAGCAGTAACCGTTGCAAGTTTTCCATGTGACTTATGAAACTCTAAAAGTTTATTTATATTTATAGCTGAAAGTCCATCTCCATAAGATAAAAAGAATAAATCATCATCAAAAATATAATTGCCTATTCTTTTTATCCTACCACCTGTAGAAGTATCTAATCCAGTATCTTGAATCATTACTTTCCAATCTTCAATTTCTTCTTTCCTATTATATATAATTTTATTTGTGGAAGTATATACAGTCATGTTCGTATGATAATCATGATAGTTACTAAAAAATTCTTTAATTTTATCCTGTTTATATCCTGCACATATTATAAAATCTTTAAAACCATACGCATAATAAGTTTTCATAATATGCCATAGGATCGGATAATCTCCTATCTTTACCATTGGTTTTGGAATAACTTCCGAACTATGTGACATTCTCGTTCCATAACCACCACCTAAAAGAACTGTTTTCATTTAATCTCCTATTAAATTTGCATTAAGTTTATAATTTGAGTCTCCATTTACTTCACAACACACTTTATCAAAATTAAAAATATGATGACCTTCTTCACATCCACATACAGTTTCTAATTCTCCAAGCGGTGCTATATTTAAATCTCTTGAAGAAATATCTACTTCTTTAACTGCTATATAATGTTTTAAATTCTTACAAGTTAAACAGCATTCTTTCACAACTGAAATATTTGCTTTCTGCTGTTTTATCGCTATCTGTGTTTTTGAAGTATCCCAAGACAGTCCTGCTATATTTTTAACAATAGTTGACAGATTTTGATGTGACTTTATCTCTACTGGAAGCAAATTTTGTCCATATAGTTTCCACCATTCATTGAATATCATATTGTTTCTCCTTCATCTAAAATATTTTTTAAGTGTCCTTTTATAGCTTGTAAGCCAAACTTATCTTTAATAAGTTCTCTATTATCTTTAACCTTTTTATAATAAGCTTTTTTATTTTTCTTCCATTCTTTATACAAAGTTTTTAATGCAATTTCAGTCTCTTTTATATTTGGAACTCCATATGTAGAATCAGGTTCATATCCATAATGTGCCATACCTACAGCAGAATCTTCCATACAAGTTATAGGATAATTTCCTTCTGCTTCAGAAACTTCGGGCAATGCAGACCAGTTTGAATATATAACTGGAATTCCTACAGACATTGCTTCACCTGATGGAAGCCCAAATCCCTCTCCCCTGCTAATGAATAATAGAGCCGATGCTTCCTGATAAAGTTTCACAATTTCTTCAACTGGTAACTTTGCATTTAATGTATGTACTCCTGCTGTAAATTTATGGATATTACATCCTGCTAAAAACTTTATTAGTTTCTCAATATGCAATTCTTTATTTGACATTAAATGATATTTTAAAATTAAGTTAGCATCCTTTTTATCACCCAAAGCTCGTATAAAAGCAATTATAGTATCATTGATATTTTTTCTTTCAGTATACTGTCCCATACAAAGAACATTGAAAACTTTTTCATTTACAACTTTATTTTGTATATCCAAAGAAGTAAATAATTGAGTATTTATAAAATGTGGATAATAATATATAGGTTTTTTAGTCACTTTTTTTAACTGATCTCCTATAAAATAGGAAGGTGCTAAAAATCCTGTAAAGAGTTCACCAGTCCATAGTTTTTCCCAACTTAAAGGTAAGGGTTTGGTTTCCCAAACCACACTTAAATATCTCCTATCAGCACACATCAATATTTGTGTTAATATATTTCTTGTCCCATCATCACTAAAAGAAGCAGGATGAGTAACCATAATAGCCACATCATACCTTTCTTTAGGTATTGAAATTTCTCTGCCTTTATTTAAATCAAGAGTACTCAATACAGCTAAATCTTTTATCATTCCATCATCATGCATTTTAGTAAGCACATGAAATATTCCTGTGGATGCATTTCCATATCCCCCATCTTTGACATCGTAGTCTCCTACCGGGGCGACAAACAATACTTTCATAAACTACATACTCCTTTTTTTAATTGTACCACTTTCAATTTCTTCAATAAACCTATCTCCAAACTCTTTATATTCATCAGTAAGAGTATCCCAATAATTTATATTGAATCCATATAACTCTACTTCTTCTAAAAACTTTTTGACTTCTTCATAAGGACAAAACATAAATTCTTTTTGAAGTTTATCAAATTCATCAGGTTCATATACAAACCATACATTATCCCAATCTGAAAGTTTATCATATACTTTTACTTTAGATAAATCTTCAGGAAGGGTTTCTCTATGATTATATTTATATATAATACTTCCAAATTCATCTCGTTCTTTTTTTGATAACATTGTATTAAATCGAAGTCTTTCATCTATCTCATAAAAAATTTCTTTTATAACATTATTAGTATCAATAAAAAGAATGTCTCCCTTAGCAAATTTTTTAGTCTGTTCTGTAACTTCAATATATTTTTTTATACGCAACGAAAGGGTCAAATAATCTTCATAGGGAAAAACAGTTGAACCTTCTGTTAATTTCTTTTCAAATCTTATAGTATACCCAATTTTATATGGTTTCATTCTTCTATCCTCTCATATGTTTCTTCAAATATATAATCTTTTATTGGATATCGTTCTCCCTTTATTCCTGTAATTATCCAATCTCCGGGACATACAATATGTCCACCTTCAGGAGTATCTATCCATCCATGATTATGCATAATATCACCACAATATTTACATACTGTTTGTCCATCAAGGTCTGGTGTTCTATAGTATCTTACTATTTTTCCTTCACTCAAAAAAATATGACCACCCTTTGGTTTAATCATTTCACAATTATCTTCAGGATGATCTCCATTCTTAAACCATTGAGTAGCTTCTACAATTATTGGTTTTTTTCTATATTTCATTCTACTTTCCCTTGTCCACCGCATTTAGGACAAACATAAATATAGATCATATTTAATGTAGCATCCAAACTTTGTTCAGGCTTAAAAGGTTCACCCAAACATTCATTGTTTGCTATTCCTAAACCCTTATCATAAACATAACCACATTTTTTACATTTCATTATTTTTCTCCATTGGTGTTGTTCCTATTTTTATAAGTTCTATTATACTACCATTCGGCAATTCAGACAATTCAGGTTCTTCAAAAGATTTCTTCATTCCTTCTAATACGCTTGCCCACACTTCTTCGGATTGATTTCTTGGTTCTCTCATACGATACTCTAAATTATTTTCTGATTCTGTGCAGTAAACAAGTACAAGTTGAACATTTATAAAATAATCAGAAGCTTCTATCCAAAATGCTCTTTTTTCTTTTGTTAAATTTGTTTCATCTATGATAACATCAAACCCATATGCTATAGCTACAGATACCATTTGTTCAGCCATTACTTTAATACATTTTTCATATCTTATATGATAAACATATTTATCCTTTATCATTGTTCGGATGCTATCCCTGTTAATGATAATAACATTATCATTCTCTTGAACTTTTCTTTTTGCCCATGTGCTTTTACCACTTCCAATCAGCCCTGTAAGAATGTAAATTTTTTGCATTATTTTACCACCTTATTTTTATTTATATTTATATAACGAACTGTTAATATAATTCCTATTAAAACTCCCACTAAAACTCCTACTGAATAAGAGATTAAAGGATGCATTATACTTCATCCTTTCTTTGTATAGAACTATACCATACAACTCCCATGATAATTCTATCTTTTTCAACATAAAATGCTAATCTATCATCGGTTAAAATATCTGTTATAGTTGCTATCATACTTAAAAAAGAAATTCCCTCTCTTGTTGTACCGTATCTGGCTAATCCTACTTTTGGATTTTTCTTTTCATATGCTCGTAATTCTTCTATATTTTTAGACCTGACTGTCTTATTAAACTCATCATAATTGATAGGTTCACATCGTTCAATCATTCCGTTTAGTTGTTCAATAAGTTGTTGTTTTCTTATATCTGTTGGTTCTGGTACTGGATAAATTCTATCATTTGAGTTCATTACAATATCCTCTTTAAATTAAAGCTTGATTTAATAAAAGTTGAAGCTGATTCTTCAATCGCTTCCACAAATTGTTTTCCTATAATACCCCATTCAAATTTTTGAGCTTGGAGAAACCCTTGTTGCCCTGCCCATTTTCTCCATTCTTCATCTTTAGCAACTCTTAACATTTGTTGTACAGCATTATCTATATCAGCTAATGCCCATTTCATCGGAATATTTCTGGCATAAAACCATTCTTTTACTTTAACTGGAAGTCCAATGTCTTCAAGATACTCTGCATGTCCACCATAGTCAATATAAATACAAGGTTTTCGATGCATCATTGCTTCAGCAAACCCATAGCAAAACCCCTCTCCTGATGGGAGTGCTATATAACAATCGATTGCTGAATATCTTCTATATAAGTCTTGAAGTGACATAGGTGGTATACCCTTTATAACTTGCTGTCCTATAAAGTTATCTCCAATTCCCAAATCTAAAGTAAGAGACATTATATCTGTACCACCACACATTTCATTTACATCTGAATGT
>Ga0114923_10002994_pt1 | contig 11397 bp, 9 predicted proteins | sample SumtaG_FD_89578 | JGI IMG/M metagenome (GOLD analysis project Ga0114923, IMG submission 89578) | Deep subsurface microbial communities from Indian Ocean to uncover new lineages of life (NeLLi) - Sumatra_00157 metaG | ecosystem: Environmental > Aquatic > Marine > Oceanic > Sediment | place: near...
TCATTATTCTGCGATGAATACATTAAAACATAGCCCTCGGTGAATGCGAGTTTTTGTTACTCCATAGTTCATCAAGGTGAATAGAAAGCGCATCTTCGATGATGACCACGCCAGTAAATAAATAAGCATCTCGCAAAGTGCCAGCCTTGAATTCACCATGTAGGTGATATTGATAATGAGTATGGACTTTGCAAAAGGAATTACTGAATTTCGCTGGCATGGCCGAGGTGGACAGGGTGTTGTTACCTCGAACCAGATGCTAGGCAAAGCCGCTCTTGCAGAGGGTAATTATATCCAGGCTTTCCCCGAATTTGGGCCTGAAAGAACTGGAGCACCCGTGAGAGCGTTTTTGAGAATCAGTAAGGAACCCATCCAGATATACGCCCAGGTGTACCAACCGGATGTTGTGGTCTGTATTGACCCTACCTTACTTGATGTTGTTAATCCAGCCGAGGGATTGAAGGCTGAGGGAACTCTAGTACTCAACACAGAAAGTGACCCGAAAGACATCCGCGAGCGATTTAGCTTCAAAGGTGGAAAGGTTGTCACTGTGGATGCAAGCACTATTGCTATGGAAGTCATGGGTAGACCATTCTACAACATGCCAACTATGGCAGCCGCTGTATCTGCCACAGGTGTAGTGGCTGTTGACACAGTTATTGGAGAAGTCCTCAATCGTTATCCTGGTAAGATTGGAGATTTGAACAAGGTCGCAATTGAGCGAGCCGTAACGGAGGCTAAAGTCGGATGAGTGAAAAATTCAACGAGATCCCGATGGCTGGTAACATCATTGAACCAGGCAATTCTGAGAAATACAAGACTGGTGGATGGCGAGCAGAAAAGCCCATCCATAATCCCGAAGCTTGTCTTTGGGTGAAGAACGGTACTTGTGGAAGATGTTGGATTTTCTGTCCTGATATGTCAGTCATCTTGACTGAGAAGGATGGAAAGCATGCTTACGCTTTCAACTACGATTATTGCAAGGGTTGTGGAATTTGTGCCAACGAATGCCCGACTGATTCGATACATATGGAGAAGGAGTGATCGCAAATGACAGTATCAAAAGATAAGATCACAGTTGAAGGTCTGACAGGTGACGCCGCTATTGCACACGCACTCAAGCAAGCAAACTTGGATGTTCTTGCAGCTTATCCAATCACTCCCCAGACAATTATTGTTGAAGATTACCAACGCTTTGCAGCAGATGGTGAAGTCAACGCAGCAGTTATTCCAGTAGAGTCTGAGCACTCTGCTATGAGCGCATGCGTTGGAGCATCAGCAGTTGGTGCACGAGTTGCAACCGCTTCTGCTTCAGCAGGACTCGCACTCATGTGGGAGATTCTGTACGTTGCAGCATCAATGAGAATGCCAATAGTATTCACAGTTGCAAACAGAGCACTCTCTGGACCAATTAACATTCACAACGATCATAGTGACGGAATGGGAATGCGAGACAGTGGATTCATTCAACTCTACTGCCAGAGCTCCCAGGAAGCCTATGACACAACTCTGATGGCCTTCCTACTGGCAGAACATCACGATGTGTTGCTGCCCGTGATGGTTGGAATCGACGGCTTCATTGTAAGCCACAACGTTGAGCGAGTAGAGATGCTTGCTGATGATGTGGTAGAGAAGTTCGTTGGTGTGAGGGACCCAGTACAGAACCTCAATCCAAACAAACCATTGACCATGGGACCCTTAGCCCTAACTGACTACTACTTTGAATTCAAAGAGCAGCAGAGCAGAGCAATCATGGGCGTTCCGAAAGTTTACAAAGAAATCGAAGCAGAGTTTGAGAAACTCACGGGTCGTAAGTACGGAATGTTCGAGACCTACAAGACCGAAGATGCAGAAATCATCATTCTTGCAATGAGCTCCATGGGAGGTACTGCAAAGGTTGTCGTTGATGCTCTTCGAGAGAAGGGAGAAAAAGTCGGTTCAATCAGACTCAAAATGTTCCGCCCATTCCCAGCAGAGGATCTTGCAAAAGCTGTTGGAAATGCAAAGGCTGTGATGATCTTCGAGAAGGCAATGTCCTTTGGAGGAGCTACTCACCCACTGGCTCTTGAAGTCAGAACTGCACTCTACGAAGCAAAGGAGAGACCTATGGTTCTCGACTTTGTTGTCGGATTAGGTGGTCGAGACGTACCTCCAACAACTTTCGTTGAAGGGTATGAGAAAACAAAGGAGTACCTCAAGGCAGGTAAAGCTCCAAAGTATGAAACACTGGGGGTTCGCAAATAATGACAGCAGAAAAACCAGCAGTATCAATCAAAGACATGCTCAAGAGAGAGCCAATCCTAAGCTCTGGTCACAGGATGTGCGCCGGATGCGCTGCACCAACCGTCGTCAAGCTCATGGGAATGGCACTCCGTGGTCCCACCATCGTTTGTGAGAACACTGGCTGTCTAGAGGTTGCTACTACAATCTATCCCTACACTGCTTGGTCAATTCCGTGGATACATGTTGCATTCGAAAACGCAGCAGCAGTCGCTTCTGGAGTTATTGAAGCCACAAAGGTCATGCATTCAAAGGGTCGCTACGAGCACGAACATGTTGACGTGATTGCAATCGGAGGTGACGGTTCCTCATTCGATATCGGATTTGGAGCAATCAGCGGTGCAATGGAACGTGGTCATGACATGGTCTACATGTGCTACGACAACGGTGCATACCAAAACACAGGTATCCAGAGATCTGGTGCAACATTCCCCGGTCAGGAAACAACAACTTCCTGGGCAGGTAGTAAGATACCAGGTAAGCTAGAGCGCAAGAAGCCTCTCGCAGAGATCATTGCCGCTCACAGGATACCCTACGTTGCTACATCCGAACCTTACAACTACCGTGACTTCATTGGAAAGTTCAGGAAGGCTCTGGAAGTTGAAGGACCAGCATTCATTCATGCATTCTCACCATGTCCTCGAGGTTGGCGTTCAGCAACTGGAGAGAGCATGAGCCTATCCAAATTGGCAGTTGAAACTGGCCTACACCCACTCTACGAAGTTTACGATGGAGAAAGGTGGGAAATGTCAGGTCCAAGCAAGAGGCTCAAGGAACTGAAACCCGTTGATGAGTACTTCAAAACTCAGGGTCAATTCAAGCACCTCTTCAAGCCACAATGGGAAGACTTCAGAAAGAGCATCCAGGAACAGGTTACTCACGACTGGGAACTCTTGAAGAAGAAATGTGGTGTTGACTAAACCTAGTGTAAGACTGGAGCTTCGGCTCCAGTTTCTACTTCTTTTTCTTCGATGGATATATCAGGTAGAATTCTAGACTGTATCTGTTTCAAATGAAAGCGATAATGTATGACCTCAAAATCAGTAAAGCTGTTCGAAAGAAGATGAAGTTGGCCAGTAGATATACAATGATCAAATATCGGACAGACTGGCCAAAACCAAGCATTACTCATCCAAGACAAGTTCTCGTGAGACCGGTCATTTCAGGCATATGTGCCTCAGATATCCACCAGATAGAGGTCAACATCTCTTACGCTGCCAGTATTCTGGCAAGGAAAGAGAACCCATTTCCGCTAGGTCATGAAGTCGTTGGAATAGTCGAAGAAGTTGGTAGTGAGGTCCAAGGATTGAGTATCGGTGACCGAGTGAGTCATTCACCGGTAGTATCGTGCGACTGCTATGGATTTGACCACTGTGAAAGCTGTAAGGCTGGAAGACCCGAAACCTGTCAAGCGATAGCTGGGATAGGTGATGATTCAGTCCTTGAAGAAAAATACGGAGGTCGATTGAAGTTCGGTGGATTTGGAAGCGGAGGTTTCAGTGAATATTTTGTTACCTTTGCAGGACAACTTCAGAAGGTTCCTGACAGCATTCCTGATGACGTGGCACTCATTGCTGAACCACTTGCTGTAGCAATCCACGCGGTAAAACGAAAACTGCCTTCGGATGATGACACAGTAGTCGTTATCGGAGCAGGAATCATCGGTCTCATGATTGTACGAGCAATCAGGGGTCTCGGCTCAAAATGTAGGATAATTGTGTTAGCACGCTATCCATTCCAAGAAGCTGTAGCAAGGAAACTGGGCGCAGATGAAGTGATTTCTGAAAGAGATAGGGATACTCTCTATCAGAACATCGCAGATACTACAGATGGACATCTTCTCAAACCAGCTTTAGGAAAGAGAATCCTCTATGGAGGTTCAGGTCCAGACATCATTTTCGATAGTGTTGCTTCTGATTCAACGCTGGATGATTCCCTACATCTCATTAAGAACAACGGAACAATAGTGATTGTGGGAATGGACTTTGGTGTCACTAAGAAGACTGACTGGGTATTGGCAGTTTACAAACAAGTGGACGTCCTCGGCTCGATGATGCATGGATTAGAAGAACACAACGGTGAGTCAATAGATACCTTTGAACTCGCATTCGAAATGATGAAGAAAGAGCCAGGTCTTCTTGAGGGACTTGTAACGCACAAATATCTTATCGATGAGTACAAGACTGCGTTCTCTGTTGCATCCCATAAGGGAAAGAATAGTGCAATCAAGGTAGCGTTCGATTTCAGGAAGTGAGAAGAAAGTGATCTTTGACATTGGTCGACTGTTAATTATGGCACATAGAGGAGAGTCCGAAAATACTCCTGAGAATACGATGTTAGCCTTTGAATCTGCTGCGGCTATTGGTGTTGATGTGCTCGAGTCGGATGTTCGATTGACAAAGGATGACAAAGTTGTACTCTTTCATGACGAGGATTTAGAGCGTACGACAGGAAAAGCAGGAACAATTCGCGAATTCACTCTGGATGAATTGCGACAGATTGACTTTGGATATACTTTCACTTCAGATGATGGTGCAACATTCCCATTCAGAGGAAAAGGTCACAGCATCGTAACTCTGCAGGAAGCCTTTGAGAGATTTCCTAATGTCATCTTCAATCTCGATATCAAGGATACATTTCCATCAGCTCCAATGGAACTTGCACGAATGATATCTCAGACGGATCGGTCAAACTCGGTACTGGTTGCATCATTCCATAACAGTCAACTCGAAAGATTCAGAGTACTCATGCCGAAGGTCCCAACAAGTGCACACCCTGGAGAAGTGAAGAGTTTCGTTCTCAATACGAAGGTTGGTCTACCACGAATAAAGTTCGAAGATATCCAGTATAGAGCATTCCAAGTACCAATGAGATCAGGACCGCTGAAAGTCGTTACAAAGAAGTTCGTACGAAAGGCACACGAACACAATCTTGCAGTTCACGTCTGGACCATAAACGACCAACCTACTATGGACATCCTTCTTGACCTTGGAGTGGATGGAATGTTCACAGATAATCCTAAACTCCTGAAGCAAGTGCTTGAGAAGAGAGGTCTCACCTAACTGGCGAACCATTACACTAGAAGGCAAGCAACCGAAATAGCTTAATATGTGCTAATAGGAAGTTTTTGGATAACAGTCCAAACCGGACTACTAGTAGTTTGGGACCGGGACTAAAAGACCGAATTGGAAGAATGTATAGATGACATGTCCAGAATATAATGCGGCCGATGGAAAATGCGGTGTTGATCAGTTCAAATTTTACACCGGCATGACCAGACCCTGTGAAACACCAGGCATAACAAAGGAAAAATGCCCAAGGTTTGCCATGCAGGCCTGAACAGAAACCTAGAACTTTAGTTGGGCACTTACCATGCCCAACTATCTTCAATTTTATTTTCGAATATAGAAACGAACTTTTCCCCAATCCACATGTTCGGACCGGACATGCTCTGAATCACATTCTGGTTTAATTACTATTCCCAAAAGCGGAAGTAGTACGTCACAAGCTCTATACTCAAGCGGTCCCATTACACTTGCGCCCATCTCCGAAAGAATACTTAGTTGTCGCATCATCGCTGGAGGGACCTCGAACTCACCAGCCTTTTCCAGCTCTTCCACGGTCATCTCCTTCTGGGGAATTCGCTTCAGGGGACTTTCGAGATTCCCCGTAACAATGACACCTCCGGTTCCATCATCGATTGTCATCATCTCTTCATCTGCTATAACCCACCAGTAATGGACTGTTCTCTCTCCTCGTTTGACAGAACCAAGGTATCTCTTTCGTCGACTTAGGAAAGCACGTCGATGATCCTCATCACTGTACTGCTCCTCTCCCTTCTCGAACAGTTCCTGCTCGAAGGCGTATGCCACTGCATCGGGATGGGTTCTTCGTGTCATATCAAACCTACCTCTCATTCACAATTTGAATCAATGCCAAACAGCAAGGGAGTATCGCAGCAGTTGTAACCCATGGAAAGTCGTAGATAGTGAACCATGGGAGAAGTGTGAAGCCGCCGATATACCCCACTATTATTCCGATGAATCCCACTACCAGAACGAGATGCCAGTAAGACGAGTCAGGGTGGTTGGTACTTTCTTCAGGTAGATGTTACCCATGAGGAAGAAGGTGATGCCAAGAAAGACCATTGCTGTGCTCCAGTACATGATCGCATATGCCACATCCAGAAGGTCGTATGCCATTCTGTGAAGTATAAAGTGCATTCCCCATGAAACACCTGAAATAAATACAAGGATGCTTGTTCCAACTGCAATAATGCCAACATCGTTCCGGATGAGAACGAGATACACTGACAACACTATGAGAGTGACTGGGGTTAGGATAAAATATGTCAGTACTTCGAAAATGTCCACAATTGTTAATCCACTCCACCAGAGGTAAGGCCCTCCAACATCGCGATAAACCAATTTCAAACCACCCAGCTGCATTACCAGACCACCTACAAAGGACAGTATGAATAGTGCCCAAACCACTCTGGCCAGTTTAGGATAGTTCCAAGCAACCTCGGGTTTTGTCGGTTCTTCAATCATTCTACCTTCTCACCTGACCGATATCTTATCAATGTTATACTCAACTCTTCACCTCTGATTCCCCATGAGAACTGGAATCCTCATCACTAACATCGAACCCTGAAGAGCTAATGCTGACATAGGTAGGAGTAACCTTGCCCTACTCACCATCCTTACTGGATTCCCGTCATCATTAATGACCATCTTGATACCCTTCTTTCCCATGGCCCTCATCAGTCCGCTGATAATAACAGAGAGCGTCATAGCTGTGATGAAGAGTTCTCCGCCACCCCAAGGCCGCTCACTCTTGTCCATTCTAAGCATGGAGTCGAAGGCCATCTCGAAGATAACCTCGCCTACAAGTTCGAAGTATTCACCGACTCCTTTCATCACGATTGTACCAATGGCTCGCTTCGTGCTCATCTTGGAGAGTTTCTCGAATCCCCGAGTCCAGCCAAGGTCAAGGATATCATCAATAGTTGTCCCGAACCTCATCATGAGCGATGAACCAACAGATTTGAACTTATTACCAAGACTAACAAGGTCAGTAAACCTTATTCCTGCTAGTCGAGTGGACAAGCTAGACCCTAGACGTCCTGCAAGTCTTCCAATGGTCTTTGCAGCTGTCCCGATCCCAAAGGACAAAGCTCCTGCCAAGGCTTCAGTCAGTATCAGGTTCCAGCCCTGATTTGATGTGATACCCCATATGCTGAAATTGCCGATGTAATTCTTGTCCACACCCATAGCACTCATTGCACCATGCAGGATATGGTCGAACATTGACTTGCCAGTGGTCACGCTTACTATCATATCAAGACCCCAGACCGCTGAAGTACCAGCCGTTAGAGGAGCAGCAGCCATCATCACAGCTCCAAGGACAATGTACCATTTCTTCATTGCATTGGCTTCATTTTCGTTAGCCTGAATTGTTTCAAGATATCTGTCAATGTACTCGTCATCATAGTCCATCCGGAGGAAGTGTCTATCAACATAGATGAGGTTCCTTACAACTGACACAATATCATTCAGAGAATCAGGGTCCTCACGATATGCCCAGAGGGTCACTGATGGTGGAGTTGATAGGGTCTGGTTATCTGAAACCCAGAGCACCTTCCCTTCCTTAGGGTTATTCACCAGATGCCCAATGTCAAACATGAGTACCGTGATATTATTTGCAGGAACAGTGATGGTTTGATTGATCCAGAGTGTATCACCCCAGACCTCAACCTGTGCATTGATGTAGACGGTCTCTCCAGCTGTAAGATTTGCATCGGTCCAGTCCAGCTGGACGTTGATATTCCTACCCCTAACAGCCTGATGCCTGAGTATTGAACCTGGAGCGCTGGCCCATCCCAGACCGGGAGCAACCAGATCAAACCTCGGACTGTCCTTGTCCCATCCTGAAGTTTCAGATAGGGATGGTCGAACTGTCAGTGATTCACTTGTCATATCTAATGTTGTCCAATTGAGTGCCCAGTCCTCTGAATCCCTTGTTGTGTCAGGAATGTACTGGTTCTCAGAATACCAGTCTGCACCATCATAGTCCTCAACCATGATATCAACGAAGCTCTCAAGTTGACCATTGCCAGCTACAGGTCCTTGTCCATAAGTTTCAACGACTGCTCCAGTATGATCAATAAGTCTACCTGAATACTGTTCTGCTCCAAATGCATCTGCCAAGAATTCAACCGCACTACGTCCAGTCCAGAGAGTCTGAAGGTTACGCACAGTTCCCCTAAATGCTTCATCAGCCCACCCCTCTTGGTTCCAAAGTTCTATACGGTCTTCAAGAGCATATTCCAAATCAATTGACTGGATAAGTTCAATTGAGGGAGTGTGGCCCCAGAGATTCATTCGATACGACCTCGCGATATAGTCCATGTAGACCTCGCTCAGAGACGCATTATACCATGCATGGTCACGACTGATCAATTGTGATAGACCATAAGTCACAATCCCACCACCATGCTCATCAGCCTGAAATGTCACAGGATTAGCAAACTCGGTAGGATGCCCCTCAGCCCAAGTGGAATATTCTAAGAAACGGCGATTGTTCTCACTAAGATAGGAAGTGTCAAGTGACCACATTGGTGAGTAATCATCAAGTTCTCCGAACAGCATTTTTCCAGTTCCAGTAGCTACCGGTTGCATAGGGTCCCGCTTGACAGTGATACTGACCTGTGGCATCCATTTGCTAGAAACACTCGAAAAGCTATTAGTATAACAGTTGGAACTATTCATAACCTTCCAATAGAAACCTGTTGCCGCCATCTGTGAGGATCTACATTCTGTTGGAGAGAACGACAATCTATACGACAGAGGATTGACCTCTGATGCACCCTGTTGTTTGAAGGGCACTCTAACTAAGGTTGTGTCTTCACTGGTTAGTCCCGTTGCATAGACGTTTGATAGAGACGATGTTGTACGTAGAGAGGCGGACACAAGAGGAGAGTTGTCATAAGTCAGTATCTGAACATCCACCTCATCATCCCAGTAGAATGGTTTTTCAGCAGAGGATGGTAGCTGATTAAGAGCCCAATCTCGTCTCTGTTCCATCAATACCCGCGCCTGTTCACGCTCTGACATGACGATGTATCTTGATAACCGAAGCTCCTCCAGTTTTCCAGTAGCAGCTGTTGGAAGTGTCATCTCCATATTGCTAGCGAAGCCATCGCTGGTGCGAACCATGAACTGCTTATCAATTGCGATATTGGTAACCTTGTAGCTAATCAAAGACTTCCACGAGTATCCTAGAAACGGATCAAAAGCTTCAGCCTCAACAGAGAGCACATAGGAGAGCTGGGTGACAAACATGTCATAGAACTCTACGAACTGTCCAAGGTCAAAAGTGACCAAGAAGGAGTTTTCTGCAATAGGTGTCCCTTCACAGACCAAGGGAGTCATATTGCTCATTGGTGTCAAACCATCAACTAAAGCGTTTGATGAAACCAATTGGCCAGTGAGGGTAAGGTCATAGAGATGCACTCGCATTCGTCTTGCATCAGCCTCAGTATTCACTATGAAACTGATCTTTGTATGACCCGGTGCAAGCATAATCTCTGCATCTTTGTCCTCCCATATTGAGTTCCGACTACCAAAAGTATCAATGCTGAACATTTCAAGTCCAGTGCCAGTATTCTCGTGCTCAATTCGTGTATCATAAATATTCCAAGGCATATTCGAATCAAAGCTGTACGTGTACTTATCAGCCCATAACTCACGGTCATTCATACTCTGTGAGAAGAGTCCTGAATATTCAGTATCTTTAGGTCCGTAGGTGATCATTGCATCATCTGCATGATACCATGCTTCATCAGTCACCATATCTAGAATATACTCTGCACCTAGTTCCCAGTGTGTACTTGTCCCATCTGCGTGAGTGGTCACTGTGAAAGGAAGATTTCCATCCACCACAACATACCCACTCATCTCAAGGAACTTCTCCATGATACTGTCCTGATACTCACCCATATACAGTGTATCGGGGATAGCATCACAACTGAAGATCACACTACCAGCAGTATCGTACAGTGGTGTCTGTGAGTGTCCACTGGAGTCGTACGTACCAGAGTTGATGTCACGGAGCATGTAGTCAAGGATGTCATCAGCATCCAGTGAAACTTTCAGTCCACCAATTGCATCTGCAACCATCATGGTATTTGCCTTGCCTAGCATAGCATCTGGGTCAGTGTAGTATGATAATGAATCGATATCACGGATTCGCTCAAAGTGCTCATTGTCGTAGTAAATAGCAGTCATCCTTCCGCTCCGAGGGGTGTAGGCCTGTACCGTTCCACCGCCCTCAAGTGCAACAATATTGAAGGTGAAGGCATTGATACTATCTGCTCCGTCTGCATACACACGCAGGTACACAGGATGGAGACCAGTACGCAGGTAGACCTGAGCGACACCATTCGTAAGAGCAACCTCCTCCCCATCAATGTAGAGGAGCTTGTTGTCTTGAGATGTATCACCTACAGTGATCTCGTAGTATCCAACCCCACTCACATCAAGAACCGTGAAGTAGTGCTGGTAGTACTTCTGACCAAGTAGCTCAGCCATCTCTTCATAGTACCCACTAATGTAGTCAGATGTTTCTGAATACTCTGTGGTGCGATACCATCCGTTCAGGAACTCCAACTGAGCCTCGGAACGATAGTAGGCAGATAGAACCTCTGGTTCAATATTAAGGACCGAGCGACTGAAGCCCATGTTTGAACTAGTGGTCAGGGTGAACTGCGGACTCCCATAGATATCTACATCCCAGTTTGAACCTGTAGTAAGTTCGGTGATATCTCCATAGCTAAAGTCCTCGTGAGCAAACTTCGTTGTACCATTATCGGAGAGAACCCAGAGGTCATCCACAAAATAGTTAGTTCCCTGCGTTGGGGATTCGATGAAACGAGCCTGAATGCATCGAACAATCTGGAACCCACTGGTCTGGAACACTTCCCTGAAGCCTGTAGGACTTCCATCTGGATGTACTCCAGTCAGAATGAAACTTGAGTCATCAAGGTCTGTGGACCAGTGCACCCATCTATTATCAATGGCTCCCATCGATGAGGTCCATGAACCAAGTTCTACCAGA
>Ga0114923_10002995_pt1 | contig 11393 bp, 13 predicted proteins | sample SumtaG_FD_89578 | JGI IMG/M metagenome (GOLD analysis project Ga0114923, IMG submission 89578) | Deep subsurface microbial communities from Indian Ocean to uncover new lineages of life (NeLLi) - Sumatra_00157 metaG | ecosystem: Environmental > Aquatic > Marine > Oceanic > Sediment | place: near...
AACACGAGGTGGAAAATGCCGTTTATTGACCAAGAGACACGCTACACACTGGACAAGAGGCTCGACGCCCTGTCGTATCAGGTCAATGAGTACCCGCTGGGTGTGCTGACGTATGTCCTGACCGTATTGGTCTATCGCTACATGCACAACACCCCTATCGGGAAGACCGCGGATTACATTCGCCGGTCGAGTACGATGCACACCTTGGACGATGCCAAGAATGCAATCTATGAATCTGAAATGAAACCTTACGAGGAAAAGAAGCGTAGGGAGAATGGAGACGTGTACTAACATGGAGAACATCAAACTGCCGAAAGACGCAACACATTTGACCCTTGGGTTCAGTGGGGACATGCCGAAGATGTCTCCCGAGCAACGCGTGGCAATGGCGAGCCTGAACGAGCAGGCCAAGAAACGACAGACAGAAATTGAAACTTTTAAAAAGGAGACACCAATGGAAACAGAAATCAACACCCCCTTTAAGGAAGCACACGGCAAAGACATCGATGTCCCGGTGACACCCCTAATCCCTGCAACCGAGGGTGAAGTGATGGAGAAGACGAACCCCGACAAGTGCTTGCCCGACCCGCTGCTACGGTCCACAGCACAGGTCACCAACTACCTACGCTACACGCAGGCGACACTGGCCGACGAGTTCCACCGGGTAGTCGACGAAGAGATCATGGCGCTGCGTAACGCTGGACAGAAAGAGTATGCCCACGACGACTCCAGTCCCTTCGCCAACTTCGAGAGAGGCGCGAAAGACATGGGGATCGACCGTAAGCAAGTGCTCTGGGTGTACGCCATGAAGCACAAAGACGGCATCGCTGCCCACCTCAAGGGTCAAGTGTCCCAACGGGAAGACGTGCGCGGACGGGTCAATGATCTGATCGTGTACCTGTTGCTGTTGCGGGGGATGCTGAATGAAGAAGCTGGCAACACCGGCAACTTTGGATTGGGTGACCTTGGATGATCTGGCTGACGATTTTCTTTGGATGGCTACTATTTGTACTGTGGGCAGGCGTGACCAAACAAGGTCGCGCTTGGACCGCAGACAAGTGGGCGTGGTGGAACCCGTACGACTTCTCGAAGGGGTTCGTCGACGGTGGTGCCATGCACGAGAAAGAACGTAAAGACTTTGAGCAAAAGGTTGCGAACGACGCGTACGCAAAGGAACTGAATGAGCAGATTGAACGGGACGTAGAAGCCGCAGCCAAGGTCATCAAGGAGAAGGCTTTCCGGGAAGCACGGCTCAACGAATTGCGCGACTCCATTGCAACGCCGACCCCTCCCAAAAAACCTGCGCTGTTCGCAGGCTCGAAGGTGACCAAGCTGGACAAACCGGCAACGGCTGTTCGCTCTCGGTCCACTATCATTGGCACCGTTGAGGCAGGCGTGGGACCAGCACCGACCAACTACCCCTCGAAGGTAGACACACGTCGCCCCGGTGCGAAACTCAAGGGGATCTCAGGGTGAGAAACGTCAGCCTTCCAACCTTTAAATTCTTCTGTCGCAAGTGCCGGTACTGGCTGAAGCAGTTCGGCATCACAGACTACACCGTATACTACTCCCAAGAAGACGTTAAAGACTCTGCCGCCGAGGTCCGCGTGGACTCAGCCGGTCGAGGGTTGACGTTCGTGTTGCCGTTGGAGTTGGAAGACACGTCGCGCCGGTCGGTTGACCACTCCGCTATCCACGAAGTCTCGCACGCGTGTGTTGCTAAGTTGGTTGATGTCGCGAAGGATCGTTATGCGACGGAGAAAGACATTGACGACGCCGAGGAAGCAGTCGTGTGTAGGATTACGACTCTGATTTCGAACCTTTCCAAGCCGCAACGGTCGCAGGGATAATCTTCTCAGCGGACCGCCCACCGATGTACCCACCCACACCCAACTTCAACAGGTCTTGCATCCACACTGGAAACTCCAGCACTTGTGCGACGATACCCAACTCGGTCGAGTACGGCCAGATGATAAAGTTGTTGACGATGATTGCCATGAACACGAACATAAGGATGGGACGCCAGCTACGAGACAGCCAACCTGACTTGGCCTCGGCAATGATGATGTCTGCCTGCGCGCGTACCTGTGCGATCTCAAACTCCAACGCCTTTTGAACAGCGTCGTGTTGGATCTTACAGAGCGAGATTCGCCTGTGCTTTGTCTTCTGGGGAGTGGATGAACTTGTCAAGAATACCCTTGACACCGCTCACCACTTTACCGATTCCTAGAATGTCCATTAGCTATTGTCGATTGTGCCGTCTTGTCGTACTACGCGCTTGGGCTTCACCGTCCAGTACAGAACACCGGTTCCGATGATGGTACCCACGATCCAGCCGGGAGCAAGGATCGAGAACTGAGGCACGTATGCGTCAGCCGCGGCCAATGCAATAGCCGGGAAGACAACACGGTAGTAGGTAGGGAAGTAGTGCCGAGCAGCATCCACAACAGCGAACGCCACGCCAAGAGCACCAATTGAAGTGAAGAGGTCTTGAAAAAACATAAGGTCTCCTTAAAGAATTGAGGTGCGAAACTTCCTCTGACTTGGGGCTTCACACCCTCGGTTGTCAACAGCCAGAGACAGAGCCGAGACTTTAAAATCCCAAGGCGGTTAGCTTCACACCTCAGTACAGCCCGAGAGCGTCCGCGCTCGAAGCTAATACTATGGTATCATACTTTCGACTCTAAGTCAAGCGGGAGGACGAGTTCAAAGTGTCCCAAATCGTCGAATTTGTTGTCTTTGACCTCGGTGTCGCGGTCCCAATCGCCGCCCCACCGCAGTACAATGCCCATAGTGTGTGCAATTCCCATAATTACACCGGCCATCAACGTGAATCGCTCCCTATCGTTCCACGCGATAGGGTACGGAGCAACGTCAACGCCTTCTGACGGGTCAGTGTTGTGTGTTGAGTCAGGCCACTCCACTTGAGAGTTACCCGCTTCGAAGGCAGCGGTTTGCTGTTCCTCGTTGCGTCGGCCTGCAATGATTTTGATGTCGATAACCTTCACAGCTTCCTGCATGACCGCACGGATGTCCGCGTGGCATGTCGTCAGCCGCAGCTTCGACGTGGTTCCAAATTTTGGCATGGTTTAAAAGAGTGCAGTCGCAGCTAGGGTCACTCCTGTACCTACTGCGCCAGTCACCACGATCCAGATGAGTCTCGTGATGTTCTTAGACTTCTGTTCCTCACGGTCAAGTCGCACGGTCAGACCCTTCTCCGTGTGGAAGAGGGTCCGGTCGTGTCGTTCGATGATCTTGGTGGTGTTGTCCAAGTGAATTTCTACGGCTGTTTGCAGCGCAGTTTGTCCTTGTTCAACTGATCGCATTCGTTGATCTAGTTCGTGTGCCATAATTATCGTCTCCGTCGTCGTGATCGTCGTCGTCGTCGCCGTCCACCGGTTCGTGGTTTATCATCAACGCCGAGTAGTTCAAATGTAAGAGGGGTTTGTCCAGCGCCAGGACCGAAGATGAATGCGCCGAATCCGGACCGTCGTTCGAGAGTTTGGAGCGCGTTCTTCGCGTTGTGATTCAACACGAGTTGTGCGCCGGAGAATAGATACTCCACTGAAGGTCCGAAGAGTAGGTTTTGGATGCCTTGGTCACCGTACTTGGCGGCATTCGCCACGTCTAGGAACAGTCCAAAGGCTCCCGCCATTGTCGCGTCGTCTACGACCCGGGCGACGATGTTCGCGTCTGAGTTTGTCATCCGGTGACCGATAGTAGCGAATGCGTCCTTCACCCATTGGTTGTCGGGATCTTCAAACTCAATGTCTCGTCCAAAGACTTCCTTCGCGATAGTTTCTCGCACGACTTGTCGTCCTTCCCCGAAGACAAATCCGAAGGCAGGGTAGACAGTCATCAGCTTGCCAACCGATTCGGCAAACCGCTTGGGGTCTTGCTTCATTTCGTTCTTGATAAGTTTCGCTTGGTTGAAGGCGAAGTTCTTGAACTGCGTGACAACCTTGCCTTCAGCACTCGACCACCACAAGGGTAGGTCGGTGATCCGTGAACGGAACTGCGAGTCGTTTGAGACTTGTTGTGCGGCACGTCTCAAGTCGTCGAAGTCAAGTCCACCTTTGGCAATGATCTCATCAGGGGCTAGGCCCAGCCGTTCCAACTCTCGTCGGACACCCTTGCCGCCTCTACCTTTCAGCAACTTGCCAGCCAGTCCCTCGGCGTAGTTCTTTCCCGCGGACGCAGCGACGGTTCTGTTGATTCGTTCAGTCAGGTTGAAGCCGGTCATGCGTAGGAACTTTGCGCCCCACTTGTCGCCGCCGAGTTGTCGAGCCATTTCAGATGTCACGGTGTCCAGGGTAGCCCCGGCTCGCAGCGCAAACTCCGCTGACTTGCGAGGGGAGAACAGGGTTTGTACCAGCGCCTTGCCGGTTGCAAAGGTTGACGTGCGGAGTGCGGTCGAGGCAGACTGCGATAGGTTAATCATTTGAGACATAGCCAGCAGCGGGATGTTCGAGGCTTTCAGCATAGACGCCAGCTTTTGTGTGCCGGAGTTGCTCGCGGAGTTGCCAGTGATGTCGGCGATAATGTGGACAGCGAAGTTGGGGTTCCCACCTTCCCGGGCGATGTCTCCGAAGAGACCTACGGCGAGTTCGTCCCGTACACCAAACTCACGGATGTTCGCCAGTCGTCGTTCAGACGATTTGAAGTAGTCAGTCAGCACACCCTTCAGGTCAGTCTCGTAATACTTCTCAGGAAGATTGATTTCCCGAGCGTGGGACAGAGACGCCTGTCGTTGAGTGGTGTGGATGTTCAGGTAATCTCGAAGCGCACGGTCAGCGGCAATGGCGTTGGTCTTCTCGTTCACGAGTCCGGCGCGGATCTTCTCGTAGTCCTTGATGATTTCGTCTTGCTTGATAAGGTGCGGGAAGAAGGACTCCCGGGGAGAGAAGGGAATCCAGACGCCGTCTCGACGTGTCAGTTCACCAAGTTCTGAGGCTTGCTTAGCGATGTCGTCGAGGTGGTCTTTGATTGCGAATCCCGCGTCACGTACCCTGTCAGACGTCGCCGCGTCACCGAAGTCCAGCATCTTCCGCACGTCGACCATTTCCTTCTTGGTCAGACCTCGGAGAGTGTTCTTCAGGTCAGCGATACGGTCTCCAGCACGTGATTCAGACGAGTTGAAGAACCGGTCGATCTTATCCATCAGTCTGTTGCCAGCTACGCCTTGCTTCCGGAGTACCAGACCCGCTGATGTCAAGTCCGCAGGAGATCCACGGAATTGCTTGAAGTAGTTCCGGACGTTGTAGACTGTGTGTGGTACGATGTCCAACAGAGACCGAGAGTCAGGCGTACCTTGGGCGATAGCGATGTCAGTCCGGGCTTGCAGCGCAGCCGCATTCTCGGCGTTCCGGAGATATGATCCACCGGTCAGGTCGAGCGCCCATTCAATGCCTTCGTCGGAGAGATCCTTGCCACGGATGACAGCGTTCTCTAGGCCGGGGAGTTCCCGCTGTGCTCCACCGACTACACTTTCCGCTGCGTGTCGCGCGGCGAATTCCTTGGCTTCTCTGGTGAAGAGTTGTGGGTCAGGGATAGCCTGGAACTGCTTGGACTTTCGCAGCGTAGCCGCCACTCCAGGGAGTCGTTCAGCAAGCACTTCCAGGGATTTTGCTTTGGAACCAGCCGCAGCCATGCGGATGCTGATGTTCACAGCACGCTCGATGGGAACGATGCCTGAGAGGATGTCCGCCATGAAGTCGCCATAGGATGAGCCAGTAGTAGGCCGGTCTCGTCCAGCGATCTTGAAGAGAGCGTCCACGTTACCCGCAGCACGCAGGAAGGTTGGTGACTCAGGTTTCAGATCGAGCGCACCAAGCCTCGTCGCTTCCAGTCCGACTGCCGCTTCGATACCTGAGATAGAGGTCCGGGAGATATTTTCCAACATCCGGAAGGCAGGGGCAAGGGGAGAGGTTACCGTTGCCAGCAGACCCAACGCGCCAAACGCCGCGCCTTTGAGAGCAGTCGGAGAGTAAGGCATGATACCGTCAGCCGTGACACCCTCAAAGCTATCCTTCATCAGTTGAGTCCCTAGCGCGAACTGTTCATTGACCGCTCCGCCAACTTGTGAAAAGAAGTCGGACGCTACGTCAGGCAGTTCATCCACAGGCGCACCAATGTCAATCAACCCCGCAGTCCGAGGAAGTTCTGTCAAGGCTTGAGGCTTTGGCTTTTGAACCTCGTGCATTTGTAGCGAAGGCGTAGCAGTACCAGGGAAGTATTCTTCCATGATTACGTCTTGCGATGCACTAGATAGACCCAAGAACTCAGGGTTATTTCTGAGTTCATCAGCGTCTTTGAATTGTGGCATTATTCACCTGGGCGTGGGTTGTTGTTTCTAAAGTTTTGCTGTTCGATTTCAATGTCGAAGTCATTCGGCGGTTCAACCTTCGTTGGCCGTGTCACAAGAGACTGTCCAAAAACTCCACCAAAGAAACTTTCGTCTTGCGTGCTCGCGCCAGCGAACTTGGGAGTGACACCCAATTGAAGCGACCGTAGATAGTTTTCGATGTTGAGGTTCTTTTCGTTTTGTTGCATTCGGTTCCATTGGTTTTCACCCATGACTTCGATAAGAACTTCAGTTGCCTCTTCAGCGTCTTCAGGAAAGATTTCTTTACCGGGTGTAGCGAACTGCTTGAGGATGTGTGTTTCGAACTTTTCGGAAGAAGGATTCCAGACTGTTCCCACGAGAGTGTTGCCCACCTTCGAGGTAAGTAGTCGAGACGCCGGGTCTGCGATAGACTCGATGCCCAAGAATCGTTTCTTCTCTGAAGCTGAGAGTGAGGAACCCAACGCGGTTTCGATAGCAGCGAACTTCTTGGCAATGGTTTGTCCAGCACCGAGATCCACTTTCGCAGCGTTCAAGGCTGTGGACATTGGAATACCTTCGCCGACCATACCGATAACGACGGACATTTGCGGTCGTGTGATGTCGCCACTGTCGAACAGTTGACCAATAATTTCTTCAGCGCGTCCTTTTTGCTGAGCGATGAGTTTGTCTTCAGCGTCCAGCTTACGTTGTTCGCCTCGAATTAGAGCCGCTTCATTCAGTTCAATGGTTTGTTCTTGCAAGTCTCGTTGAGCGATAGCTGCTAGTTCACCCTGTTGTTTGGCGATGTCTCGCGGGTCACGGAAGAGTGGAATCTCTTCTGGACCGCCCTGAGTGATGACTTGCCGTTCGCGTGCCTCTTGAGTAGGCGGAGGTGGAGAAGGAATGTCGGGTAGCACTTGACCACGCGCGATCTTACCGCCTTTATCGATCTCGATAGCAGGCAGTTCAGGAGACGCTGAAGGTAGAGCAGACGCTTGTCGGTCCTGTCGTTGAACAGTGACCCGACCTGTAGTCAACGCGTCTTGAAGTTGCTTGATCGCATCCTTTTGACCAGCCGCAGCAGCCCCAGCGATACGTCGAATCTCAGGGTCTTGTGTTGTGTCTCCAAAAATGTCTCCGGCGATCTTGTTGAAGCGTTCTTCATTCTTCGCCTTTTCCATTTGTGTTTTAAGTTTGTCTTCTCGTTGCGCTCGTCCAAAGCCACGTGCCGCACCAGCAATAAGCTGGCCGAGTCCTGATCCAAGGTTACCCATTATGTGTTAAGTCCTTTCAAGAGTTGCTCTAGGAGTTGGTTGTTCCCAGCCGAGGTAGAGGTTTGGATTGCAGCCGGAGCGGTTGGTGATGATGTTTCACCGTTAAAGCCCAGCCGGAATACTCCGCTATCGCCGCCGCCAGTCGTCTTAGGCTTGAACAGCGAAGCGCCGAAGTCCTCTGCCCCAACGGACAGATCATTGAAGAATTGTTGGTCGAGCAATCGGTTGCGTCCTTCATCAGCTAGGATTGATTCGAAGCCGCCAGCCGCAACACTAGCCGCCTGCGTAGCACCTTGGCCTTGTTGAGCCGCACCACCCAGCAGAAGGGTCAGCAATTGTGTCAGCCCAGCCGTTGCTTCAGCAGGAGCCGATGACAGTAGCCGACTTCTTTCTGCAAAGTTTGCCTTCTCCAACTCAGCAATGGCTTGTTCTTGTCCGCCTGATGGCACACCAGATCGTCGAATACGTTCTTCACCTTGCGCGCGCGCCCCGGCCAGTTGGCCGAGTTGAGGTGCGAATTGCTTCGTCAAGGCTTCTCGATTACCACTTAGCAGGGCTTGGAGTTGGTTTGAAATGCCGCCGATAGCAGACGCAGCTTGTTCAAAGAGTGCTGTTTCTCGTCCGGCTCGTGCAGAAGCAAGGCCAGCTTGTGATCGTGCGAGTTTCTCTTGGCCGAGACTCGCCTTACTTTTGTTACGCCGGTTTTGAATGGCGCTGAAGATGGTCGCACCCAGGCCAATCAAGGCAGGCACAATGCCTACAGGGGCCATTGAGAGGGCCATCCAAAAGGCCGAAATTTCTGTGAAAGGATCGTAAAGTACCATAAGTGTCTCCATTATACCACATATAGTGGTTTAGTTCAAGCGCCCCCCTACGGTGATGTTCATTGTTTCCACCGCGTTGTTGGTTGTCGTCGTCACTCTGACGAGAAAACCTTCGGCCCCTGACCCTTGAATTTGGGTCGAGAGGTCCAGTTTCTTAAAGGCGAAGTGATCTCCGTTGATGAGATCCGACTCCGTTGACCAAATAGCCGCCGCGTCCACGATAGCAGGCGTTACCCCTGCGAAGAAAGCAGCCGCAGAGTATGTCCAGCCAACCGCCGTGTGCTCACACAACTCCACGTTGAAGCCAGCATCGTTGCCCCCGGCTCGTCCCACGAACTCGAAGGACGTGAGCAAGAAGTCGGTGTTCTGTGCGTCCTCGTACTTGGCGAAGCCGTAGTTGAAGTCCGCAGCGAACGTGGTGTGCGTTCCTCCACCCGCAACTTGCAAGGTGTATGTGACTTGGCCGATCCACTTCTTTACAGTCTCGAAGTATTGGTCGGTCGCCATCGCTGTGATGTCAGCCACGATCACCTCAGTATCAGCAGCCGTCCGGACACCGTTGTCGTCCACGGACGTACCGGACACCTCGATCTCTACTTCTCCAGCACCACCAGAGGCAGTACCCGCAGCCGCAGCCACAAGGGAAGCGTGCGCGTAGTAAGGATGGTTCGCCGTACCGTGCGTTTGCGTCGTCGAGGCTTGTGTCAGGTTCGCGTCGGTCGCCGGGAAGTCATAGAACCCCGCAGCGAAGAACGTACCGGACCCACCACCAGGAGACGTGAAGGCGAATTGCTTGGTCACCACTGTCGTCAGCTTTGAGCCAGCCGTGTTCGCGTCCACCGTAGGCGTGCCAGTTGAGCCGGTCGCCTTGGCCGTGTGGATTCTCAGGTCACCGTCGTCGTCCACCCACAAGAAGGCAGACACACCGTCAGCCGCTTCGAGTTCTACCGAAGCAGGAGCCGGTCCTTCAGCACCCGCGTTCGTGTTCCGTTCGACAATCAGGCACCGGCCAGGGACGTCGTTCCCCAGGTCGTATGCTGCCAGCGTGACAGCCCCCAAGTCGTTTACTTGCAACAGATCGGAGCCGTCGTCCCGGTCGACTACAAAGATGTCCGCGGTTTGAGTCGAGTGACCCCGGACGAGAAGCTGTTCGGTGTCAATCTGACCTTCCATGAACACTCGTCGTCGGAAGCGCCACTCCACACTGATGCTGGAGTAGGACGCGTACTCAACCGTGTCATCGATGAAGAACCGTACAGTCGTGTCGGCATTGATCCGCGTCTGCGTATCGCCGAAACCGCCAATGGAATAATTGGCTGTGGTTCGATTGGCAGGGTCTACACCCAACCAAATGCTGCCTCTACCCGCGTGGATAGTCCCCGCGTCGAAGAAGAATTCTTCCGTAACAGCGTCACCGAATGTGACAGTCCCGTCGATCTCCAGGGTTGCCAGTCCGTGAATCGCGCCTGTGATGTCCAGCGTTGATAGTCCAGTGATCGCACCAGTGATAGCCACTTGACCGAGGACAGTCAGCACCCCCGGAATGATGAGGGAGCCGCCCGTAGGATCATACACCATCGCGTCAACCCCGGTGTCTAGTTGCAGCGCACCGTTGACGAACGGAATCCTATTCTGTTGCGGGTTCAGCATGATCGCCATGCCAGCTACCGCAGGAGCTACCGATTGGATCGTCGACTGTGTGACAATAATCTGAGCATCTTGTGAATTGTCTTCAGCGATTTCTCCGCGCTCAATCGCACCGCCCAGCTTGTCACCCTGGAAGGCTACGTCTTCCTGCAAGGCGTACTGAGCCAGCAGGATGTTGCGGATCGCGTAGTCTACTTCAGGCGCATCTAGCTCACCCTTCTCATTGAAGAGAATGGGAAATTGTCGTTTTGCAATTGGCATCTTGTTTCACACCGTAAATCAGCCCGACCGGGGTCCGCCCCGGGAGTTTAAGGGTTAGGAATACCACCCTCGAAGGGCAGTTGGAACTGTTTGTATCCAACGTTGGTGTTCCAGGCTTTAACCCAGATGTTCGTGTCTTCGTTGTACACCTTGAAGTCAGACGCCGAGGTCAGGGTGAATTGAAACACCTTGCCTTTGTTGGCCTCGTACTGGACGTACAGCTTGCGCCGTGCGCCGGAGGTGTTGGGCAGAGTGATAGGCGTTTGAGCGACACCGTCAATTGTCACGGTCAAGGTCACGTCCGCAATGGATCGAATAGCGACGTATCCGTCTCGCAAGAGACCCCAACCTGGAAGGTTGAAGGATCGATCCTGCGTGTTCCACCGATCTTTGTGCGGAGGTTCTGTGTCAAAAATCCAAGTGAGGTTGTGTACCTGTAGAGGATTGGAGGTTGTATTGGCAAGGCGCACAACCTCGACGAGGATTTGATTCGCACCCGAGAAGTCGAATGCGAATTGCGTTTGCTGACGACCGTCGTGCGTGAACGTGAACTCTTCGGCACCAAGGGGGTTGGCAGTTTCGTTACCGTTGATTCTGAGTTGTAGCGTGACTGGTTGTCCGAGTGTGTCAGCATCGATTGTGAACCCTTTGACAAATTTCTCCAGGTTCGAGCTAAGATTATCCCATGCGAACGGTTCTTCGAGCACCACTGGTTGTGGTTCCCAAATCCAACGCCAGTCAAAGAGTTTGCCTGCGACAGTGCTGGAAGTGAATCGCATTTGTTGTCCACGCACAGGAGCGTTGAACGAAATGCGAACCGGTTGCCGTTCGGAAGTGTTGATCGTGAATGGTGACCCTTCGGCGGAGATTTCTACACCGTCAACGAAGACAGCGATGTCTTTGTTCACGCCGCCAGTATCCACTTCGAGGTACAGCCCAGAGATCCACTTGTCTTCAAGCGAACCGTCGTCTTCAAAGTAGGAGTCCCATTGCAGTTCAGCGACTTGATCGAGTTGATAAGAGATCGCAATTTCGTGAATCGCGCAGGCAGTTACACCCGCA
>Ga0114923_10002996_pt1 | contig 11393 bp, 16 predicted proteins | sample SumtaG_FD_89578 | JGI IMG/M metagenome (GOLD analysis project Ga0114923, IMG submission 89578) | Deep subsurface microbial communities from Indian Ocean to uncover new lineages of life (NeLLi) - Sumatra_00157 metaG | ecosystem: Environmental > Aquatic > Marine > Oceanic > Sediment | place: near...
CAATGGGCACAATACTATCTTGGATCTCGAGTTTCTCTCTGATGGAATTCGATACATTTATCCATATGTTCATGGAGCTTTGGGTGCTAATGGTGGTGAAGCTCCTGCTGTTGGCATGATAATTGCTGCATATTAGGGCTGAAGGAGCAATATCTTAACATCTAATCAAAAGGGTATACAGAATGCCACCTAAACGAAAAACTAAAACATCCAAAAAGAAAACCCGAACCAAACGACCTCCTCGAACTCAAAAGGTCAAAGGTAGACGAGTGGCTAAAGGCGGACCTATTCTAGCAAAAGGTTTAAATAAACGAATAGTCAAACCAACATGGGAACGTAAACCGAGGCCATGGGAACCAGGTGGACGAGACTCATATCATCTGTCTATCACCAGTGATGAGTTCATCTCACGATGCTGTATGCTTTGGGCTCATGGTGTACCAAATAGAGGAATTGCTTATTCTTTGGGTATTAATCATCGATACTTCAGCCATTGGATTGGAGAACTCACACGACCATTTCGATTTACTGTCGATCTCTGGGGTGAAGTCCAATCTGTTAAATGTACCTTCGGCGAACTCGCTGAACGTATGAAACAAACCTTCGAACCAATCTATGTTACTAAACTGAGGGATTTGATCAAAGAAGCAGAAGTACACGGGGATATAAAGACTGCAACTGCAAACTTAAAATGGCTCATGGAAAAAACGATGCCACATAAATATGGTAAACAAGAGACCTTAAATATCCATAATATCCCGATTGCCATCAAAACAGCTAAAGATGATGATCTTAATTTAGAAGATATATAGTAGGTAAAGATATGATAATACTTGGATCACATCTTGATATTATTGCAGCTTATAAAGAAGCTAAACGGCCATTAGATCCGGAAACTATCTCAGATCTTCTTTATGTTGCAGCTGATTCTAATACTCCACCGGATTGTCAATGGGCAGTCATTGAGTGTAAATGTCGAATCTGTAACTATACAGAAGTAATAATTATTCCATATACCGATTTGATCGATTATGATAATATGGAATGTGAAAATTGTGAAAATTGCGATAATTTAACTTTACAAGAAGAAGAAAAAGAAGATTGGCAAATTTCGTGAGAGGAAAAAAATGTCAAATCTTAAAAAAGCACTTCATTTACGAAAAGAACTCGAAGCTTATTTTGAACCATCACAGATAACAAATGAGAAATGTTATATAGATAAAGATTGGTGGTATGTTAAAACTTTAGTTGATTGGGCTAAAGAAGATAAATGTCCTATATTTGATTTGCAGCTCTCAAGTATAGATTTGGGCGTCATGCCTTGGCATTGTAAAACTGTACTCCATTTTATTCAACATATATTCGATATTGAAGCAGTTACTTTTAAATATCCAGTAATTGTTTCCCCTAGTGGGTGGGTTTTAAATGGGTGGCATCGAATTGTAAAAGGTATTTTACAAAACAAAACTCATATTAAAGCGGTAAGAATATTACATATGCCAGCATCAGATGGTACTGATCCCTAGAAAGGAGATATTATGCATTTTGGCAATGAATTAATTATTGATTTACATGACTGTTCCATAGATAAATTTAATCGACCCGGTCTTGAAGAATATCTCAAAGAGTTATGCAGCCTGATTGACATGCAGCGAGAAGATCTTCATTTTTGGGATTATGATGATGACCTCGAAGCTAAAGAACTTACTCCAGTTCATTTACAAGGTACAAGTGCTATTCAATTTATAACTACATCAAATATTACTATCCATACATTAGATGTTTTGAAAAAAGTATTCATTAATATATTTAGCTGCAAACCATTCTCATCTGAACTTGTGATTAAATTCACACAACAATACTTTCAAGCTGAGGATATAAAAACTGCTATAATTGAACGTGGAAAATTAGATTAAAGGGTCAATAGAGTGAATGTAGTAATGATTATCCCAACGGAATATTATGATTGCAGAACCTGAATCTAATACTATATCATCTGATTTTATTGAATATGATCTTTCTCGAATTAGAGAAGTGATCAATCCGATATATTTCCCATTACTGTATAACAAGGATCGATATCTTGTTTTATATGGTGGTGCAGGCTCTGGTAAGTCTCATTTCATTGCTCAAAAATATCTTATTCGTACTATGGTTGGTGAATCAAAGAAAACTCCAATCAAGCATAAAATACTTGCACTTCGAAAAACTCAACCTGCAGCTCGTCGATCAGTTTTTGAATTATTTCTGCACTATATAGATCTTTGGGGTCTGCGGAGTCGCTGCAACATAAATAAAACTGATATGACCATTACTTTCCATCGTAGTGGTTCAGTTATTATTTGTACTGGTCTTGATGATCCATCAAAGGTTAAATCTATTGAGGGATTAACTTCTATATGGCTTGAAGAGGCAACCGAGTTTACTCACACAGATTTCATGCAGCTTAACCTACGTCTTCGTGGTCGACATCGAACTTATTTACAGATATGTATTTCTTTTAACCCAGTAGAATGTCTATGGTTGCAGGAAGAGTTTTTTGATTTAGAAAACTCATCAAATCTGACAGATGTTTCTGATTCACCTTCTACTCGTTATCGTAGATTAGAAAAGGTTTTAACAGTACAAGATCGTCGAATTTCACTCCGTTCTACAGTTTTATTAACGACATACCTCGATAATGATTTTCTGGATGATGAGCAAAAAGCAGAGATTGAAGACCTTGTAAACAAAGATTTAACTTGGTATCATATCTATGCACTCGGTCAATGGGGTAAACCTAAAGGAGTTGTATTCGTCGAAGGATTAAATTGGGACATAACTAAAATATGGCCAACAGTTATCCAGCAGAGACAACATGGCTATGGACTTGACTTTGGTTATGCTAACCATCCCACAGGTTTAATTGAGATTGCCATACTACCCAATAAAATTGATGTCTATGTTAGAGAAATTTTATATGAGCCTGGATTGACTAATCAAGATATTGCAGGAAAAATGGATCTGTTTGGAGTAAAACATCGTGATAAGATAATAGCTGATAGTGCAGAACCTAAATCGATAGAAGAGATTAGACGAGAAGGCTTCAGAAAAATTGAACCATCTGTGAAAGGTCGAGACTCGATCATAAATGGTATTACTGCCATGAAAGAGTTTAAGATTCATGTGTATGAAGAGTCAAAGTTTTTAATAAAGGAGTTTAGAAATTATAAATGGACTATCAATAAAAAAGATGAAAAACTTAGAAATATTCCGGAAGATAAATGGAACCATCTAATAGATCCACTTCGATATGGATTAGTTTACTTCAAAGGATTACGTCCTACTGGTGTAATCTTAAATCTTGGTAATCGTTACTTTAAATAGGAGAGTAAAAATGAGTGCAGTTGATCTTGATAATATGGATAGAAATGACCTATGTAAGTATGCTTTTAGTGTACATGGAGTTAAATTACCTCGTGGTGCTAAGATAGAAATTTTGAAAACAAGAATTAGAGCTCTAGGGGATACACTCGAAAATCCCTTACAAATGGGTGAGGAAGTTAGATATAAAAAAGAAACTGAGACTTGTACCATTTCTAAAGCTGATGGTAGTCTATTTACAATTACTGATCAAGAGGGGGAGGATTTTATAGAAATAAAACGAGTTGAACTTACTAGAGTTAGTGCAGCTCCTTCACGACAGAATATTACTCAATCAACTAATGTTGAAAATACTACACTTAAAACTGAACCCAAATCTGATGATAAGGGTCAACCTTATCCTCAAGGGATTAATGAACACGCATACCGTCCGAAACCTGGTGCCTTAGTAATTGGCAATTTACCTGATAATGGTGGTTCAAATACTAGAGAAACTGGAGTAACCCATGTTCTTGATGACACGGTCGAAACTAACTAAATTAATTACAGACAGTATAGAAAAACAATCAAAGCTGCATAATAAACAATTACAAAAACAATCAGAGCAATTTGCGGCACGAGAACTTCGACTAGTTACTGTACAAGAAGCTATACAAGTAACCAATGCAAATTTAATGCTGAGACTACAAGATGATAATCCATCAGGAGATGGTAACCCTTATAAAACCCATGGACTTCAAGTAAGTGAAATTTTAGCAGAATACCATGGTGAAACTGATATAGGAAGTGATTTAGTTAAACGCATTATTAATATTAGTGCAGCCTTAAAAGTGCCCAATGGTCTAGCATTAGATGGTGATGAAACATCCGCTGAGTATGAATATCTTACAAAGTTTATGGAGGCTAATCAATTAAATGAGGGTTTATGTACTGAGTTATCTAAAGAGGGTGAAAAACAAGGTCAAGTATTAACTGAATTATTATGGGATTCTAGTGATAATATGGTTAAGTTATCCTATATTCCATGGTTACCATATCAATATAAGGTTAGACCAATTGGTTTAAATAATATGACCCCACCTTATGAGATTACTTGGGATGCAGTTGCTGACACACAAGTTGGGGCTGGTTCTTTACCAAATAATCGAATAGCTTTTGTGGCATTTAATATGCAGTTCAAGACTGATGATCAACTTAGATTAGTTATTGAGGGTTCCCCCACTCTAGGAAATGTTTTACATCGTATTAATGATATTGGAGCAGATTTAGTTGATTGGCGACAAACTAATAAATTATATGCCCATCCAACACCAAGTCTTAAAACTGAAAATGCTGAAGAAGCTGAGACTATGCAAAACTTAATTACTACAACTGGGTGGACAACTGGAAGTATGATAATTAGTTCGGGTGAATTGAAGATGGTTGTACCTCAAAATTTTCATGAAACAATGAAAGAAGCAATTCAAACTAATTTACAATTCATTTCTGGAGCAACCGGTTTATCAGTAGGATGGTTAGGTTTTCCCGATTTAATGTCTAATCGTGCAGTATCAGACTCACTTGGTGAACCCCTTGAAATTGTAGCTGCAAATGATATTACTATTTGGAAATCATTTTATAGTCAAATGTTCGACAATGTTATTACTATGAGAAATGAAAATCTTTCTGGGGGTATTGAACTTAAACCTGGTATTATTAAACCTAAACTTAAACCCATGAGTGATAGAATATGGCAGCAATTGATTAGGTTATATATGCCTTCTGTCGAAGCTGGAGCAATGTCTAGAGAAACATTCTGGGGTATGATTCCTGGCTTTGATATAGCAAAAGAACGTGAGAACTTCAAAGAACAACAAAAAGCAGATGCAGCAATTCAAGTTGATAATGTTCGTAGATCTAATCCGGATAATCGGAGTGATATTGGCCAACAACCAACTGGTTCTCGACGATTTAATAATAAACAGAGTTAATTAATAGGAAACAAAGAGATGGCACCAGAAGATAAGACTAATTGTGTTTTGGGCACAGAGAATAAAACTCGAATTGATAATTTAGATAGAGAAGTTACTGAGATAAAATTAAATCATACCAGAGATAAAATTGAACTATTTAAAATTATCACTGAGATTCGAGACAAACTTCTTGGTAGACCATCATGGGTAGTTTTATTTATTATGGCAGCTATGTCGTCAGCATTAGTTGGATTAGTCATAATTATTATGACTCATGCAATGGATAAATAATGAGCGATTCTTTTGTAAAATCTGTTAATGGTAAACAGGGTTTTGTTAAACTTACCACTGATGATATTCCTGAAACTGATCAACATCTCTATACTAGCATTGAAGAAAAATCTACTCTTAATAAACTTTTATTGGAAACTAGAGGATTAAGAGAACATACATTTGATGATAGTCTTCATGTAAGTAAAGAGATATTAAACCAAATTAATTTTAATATGGTCCATCGGGATAATCAAATAATTCATCTTAGTCCATCGATGAGGGAACAACTAGAAAACCATCTTGATTCTCCACATAAAACTGGTCGTCGTGGTCTTCGTGGTTTTCCAGGACCTCCTGGTTCTGCTGCTGGCCCTGATATTACATTTCTCGATAACCGGTATGTTAATATCACTGGCGATACTATGACCGGCAATCTTGATATGGGCGGGAACAATATTACCGGCATTGCCGATATGGTTATAGCCGATGGCGGGTCGATAAGCGTGTCGGGGGGAATGAGTCTAACCTTTGATAATACGACACCTCAGTTCCAATTTGTCGATGGTAACATTCTTTTCGACAACACTACCTCTACCAGAGCAACTATGACTTGGGATGCCTCAGCTAATAATTCCGGCACATTGGCATGGCTTAGTACTGCTCAAAGATTTGAGCTTTCTGCCCGAATAGAGATAAATGGGGTAGTAAATGCTCAGGGAATTAACACATCTGGAAATTCTAATCTCGGTAACAACCTTGCCGACACTAATATTTTTATTGGTTCTAATATTTTTGATGGTGTGGATGTGAGAATAAATGCCGATTCTCTTAAACTGCTTTGGGGGGCAGGGCAGGATGCAAGTATATACTTTGACGGCGGAAACTTCATAATCAATTCTGAGGTGCTCAGCAATGAAGTGCGTGTAACGAATTACTTTGGGCTTGAGGTAGTCGACGGATGGTTAAGTGCGGATGAAATAAGGGGGTCTCTCGGTACTATTATAGCACCTTCCCACACATTTGAGGGTGACTTTAATACGGGTATGTGGTCAAGCGGACCTGATCTGATTAACTTTTCAACAGGAGGCGTAGAGAGGTTAGAAATAGGAACTGAGGCTGTTTTTACGGTTCCTGTAAGCATTGTAGACAATCTGCTGTCTTTGGGTGATGGTACAGTTAATGATGTGGTGATGCAATGGATTTCCGACTGCGGAACAGGAACGATCACATGGTCCGACACTGACGAAAGATGGGAAACCAGCCGGGGTTGGACTGTGTTGGGCACTCTACGCTGTAACGACCTACGTAATTCCGGAGATTCGTTCCTCGGCAATGCCTCCGGCGATGCTCATATCATTCATGGCATAACTAAAATAGGAGATGATGGTTCAACGACCTTTCTGCAAATATCAGCAGTTGCTGACACTTATTGGGTGGGCAGTGGAACAGGGTTGCTATGCGGTTCTTTTTGGGGCAATGAGATTGGGTTTGTAGCCGCTGGCGGAGGAGGGACATATTTTGAAATCTCTGATGCAGACATCACTGTTGGGCAAACAAACTTAACTACATTCCAAAACAATAAAGAATTAGCAGTGTCAATCGCAGGCGTCTATAAAGTCGATTGGTCCATGAGCGTCAAGGCTTCCGGGGCAAATAAACATATCGTCGGCGGAATCGGTGTAGATGTTGGCGGCGCAGGAGCACTTGTAATTCAAAACGACGGGCGCAACCATGCCGTTTCCACAGGTAATGCGGAATTTGCTGTTTCAGGCGCTGCTCTCTTGGATTTGCCGGCAAGTTCAGAGGTGGGCTTGATGGCAACAAACGAAACCGACAATACTAATGTAACTGTAGAACACGTGTCGCTGTCTATGATTCAAGTCGGAGGCACATAACAGGAGAAAAGAAATGGCAAGCATAACCGCATCAGTTACAATACCATCTGAAATGGCCGAGGATGTTATATCCACTATTCAGGAAGAAAGACCGAGGCCACCAGATATGTCTGACACAGAGTATCTTACATATGTTATAGAACGACTCGTTGAAGTAGAATATAACAGAGGAAAAATCGAGCAGATGAAGAACGCTACGAAGGCTGTTAAAATATTTTAATAGGAGAAAAGAAAATGGCAAAGGCTTCAAGAAACAAAGCGAAGGACGTGGAGAGCGTCAAGAAAACACTGTTTATCAAGGACAGGATTGTCATTGGGAGTATATTACCAAAGCAAAGTAATATTATTACCATGAGATTGGCTCAGGATATCCAAAAAAGAGTAGAATTGACACAAGCCGATTTCAAAAAGTACAAAATTATAATAGGAAAAAAAGGTGGACTACAGTGGAAGGCTAAAAAAGATACGGGCACAATATACACGTTCAGTAGTGCAGAAATGGAACTGTTAAAATTGCAAATTGATAAATTGGACAAAGAAAATAAAATAACCGATGATATTTTAGCCCTTCATACCTTAATAAGAGAATAATAGAATAGTATTATTAGTAATGAAAGGAATATAAAATGGCAAAACGTAATGAGACTCGACAAGATAATACTCAAACGGGTCGTGGTAATGATTTTGGAGTTGATCAAGTTCCAGGTTTAGGTCATCCTCAAGCTTCTAGTCGACCTATCGAAAATGCGGAACTAAATCAAGCAAACCCAAAACGAACTACTGAAGTACCCCATCCAGGACTTCGTGCTCCAAATAATTCATAACTAGGAACTGATAAATAAATAATAGTTGTTATAATAACCAAATAAAATTATTTGGAATAATATAATGATTCAATTTGTGATTCAAATACCTATGGTTGTTCGTAATGAACCTAGATATATTCAGGAAGCTTATATTCGTGAGTTTCAACGAGTTGAAGAACAAACTCATGATGTTTTAACCGCTAAGCGTGCAGCTGATATATTATTAGCTTATTGTAAACGAAGTAGGATAACCCGAGCTAATTCTCAGCAACAAGTAATTAAAGATCTTATTGAAGCATCTATGGATGTCCAAATTCATGCTCATATCTCAGAGATAAGTGCATACGATTGTTTACCACCTGCCATCCTTAATCGAATAAAAGCTTTTGACCCGCATCCATTTTTTGCAGTATATGATATTGGTGGTGAAGGTATCTCAGATGGAGCTATGGATAATAGACGAGAAAAAAAAGTTTGGTCATTTTCTGCAATCAAAGAATTGGCTAAAAAGATTAAAGATGATGTTGCAGGTATTATTCATGGTCATAATGAGCTAAATCAAGATAGTAAACCAAAATATGGTCGTATTGTTCATGCATTTACTAAAACTATTCAAAACTCTTTACATGCTATTGCAGTAGCACATATTACAAATGTTAAGATAATTGAAAAAATCAAATCTGGTAAACTAGATGTTTGCTCTATCGAAGGTAATGTATTATTAGCTCGTAATCGTGCAGGAGGTAATTGGTTTGTAAAGAAGATTCAAAAGATTGTAAACCTGGCATTAGCTAGTTCTACTGTTACTCAACCTGGATTTTCTAGTGCAGGTATATTGGCAACTATTCAAGAGTTAAGTCATAAGTAAAGGAGAGTAAAAATGAAGTGGTTAAAGAAATGGTTTAGTCAGTGGAGAACAAAGTATCGAGTTATCGAAAAAGTTTCATTTATCAGAGAGGAGGGCGACCCGGATCCCGATCCAGACCCCACTAAACTATCACTAATTGATATTAAGGCAGCTATTGCTGCCCAGAGTATTCCAGTTGATGAACTTTATACTAGACAAGATTTAGCTGCTAATCGAAATGTTATCGAATTAATCCATAATGCTGAAAATAAAGCTCGTGGTGGTTTAGAAAAAGAGATTATAATTCTAAAGAAAAGTAAAGGAGAATTACAAGCTTTTAAAGATAAAGCAGATGTTAGCACATTAGTTGAAAAATGTAAAGTGTTAGTCGATAAAGATCCTGCAACTGTAGAATACATTCGTGCTCGAATGGGAAGTGGTAGAGGTGTTCATTTTGACAATGGTCTTACCGAACAAGAGCGTCAAGACAAAGTAAATGAAGCTATAATTGAAGAGCTTGAGTTAATTGACAAACAAGGAATTACTTTCAAAAAAGTAACAAAAGATGGTAAAGCTCCAGAGGATGATTTTACTGATGATCCCAATAATCTTAATGACACTGATATGTCTAATCCAGATCATAACACATTAATCCCCAGTAAAGAAGAATCTAAGAAATCTTAGCTGTAAAGAGTTTTTAATTAAGATAGAATTACCATATAAATATCAACGACAGTTGATTAATTTTGGCGACAGCCATCGTTAGAGTTAATGTTAGTTTGTTTTGAAAGGGTAGCACAATGGGTAATATTGGTGATATATCCACCACAACCGGATCTGACATGATCGGGTTAAGATGTCCTGTTGGTGATACCAAAGTAGTGGAAGTTTCGGATGTACAACCAGCAACTGTTGGAACTATTAAAGTTCTTAGTGATATGCTTGTTATTCCCTATGCCACAGTTGTTAGTGGTGTATATATTGCTGGATATGATATTCCGAGACTAAATTATGCTATTATTGAGGGCAGCACACTAGCTGCTGGGGCTAAACTTGCTATAGCGTGACCTCAGATGCGTTCGAAGAAATCGTTTGGACACATATCTCTGATGTTCGTGCTACAGGTATATTACTTCAGACAACTAATAGAGCTGAACAAGCTGTAGCGTCTGAAGCTATTATAGCCTTTAATGGAATTGGTATAATTACTAATTCAGCTAGTGATGCTCTTACGTCTCCGTAATTAATCTTACTAGAAAGGTATACTAATGAAAAATCGCATATTTAGTGACTATAGTAAGATTAATGTGGGTACAAGACGTGGCCGTCAAGCATTTATGGGTGCTCTCCAACATTACTATGGTACATCTCAGAATGTTCAAGATCAACTAGTAGCAGCAGGTATTCGTGAATTTACCTCATCTGCTAATTTTCCTGCTTCCGTATTGGAAGTAGTTGAAAGATTCCATATTGATGTAGCAGAGATCGATACTGCTTATGAAGCAGCGTTTAACACAATTGATCTTACTAGTGTTCAGACTTCTAGCTTTACAGTTCGAGATAGCCAAAGTGGTTTATCATTCCGTAGAGTTAGAGATGGCGAAAAGGCGAGAGTCTATTCGATTAAAGGGGCAGAGGTTACAATTTCCATGAATTTATATGGAGGTGCTCTGCAATGGTTAAAAACTTGGTTTGATGATGGTGAATGGTGGACCATCGAAGATAATGCTCTTGAATTTAGACGTAAATGGTTTGAAGAGAAATCTACTGCCTTTTATGATCTGATTCAATCATTAACTAGTTCTTTAACTTTTAATACTGTGTACACTGGCCTCCATACTACCACTTTAGATAAAGATAGACAGACCATTAATGATGCAGCAACCAACTTAATTACTACTCTAAGAGATTCTGGTTTTGGTGTTACTGCGGGTACTCCTCTTGTTATGTTAGTACCTCTCAGTCAGAAATCTAGAGTTGAACCTGCATTAAGTCCTGCATCTACAATAAATGTATCTGGTGTAGCAATGTCTTACAATATTACTCCATTTTATACATCGTATATTGACTGGGATGGTCAAGGTGGTATTGGTGGAACATTATTTACTGGCAATACTGGTAGAGCAGTGCCGTTGGGATATTTATGTGTTCCTGGTAGAAAAAATAAGATTGGTAATCGAATGAATTTGACACTACTTGCTGAAACTGATATCTTAGCATTTGCTGAGACAGTTGCTGGATGGGGCCGCTATGGAGC
>Ga0114923_10002997_pt1 | contig 11389 bp, 7 predicted proteins | sample SumtaG_FD_89578 | JGI IMG/M metagenome (GOLD analysis project Ga0114923, IMG submission 89578) | Deep subsurface microbial communities from Indian Ocean to uncover new lineages of life (NeLLi) - Sumatra_00157 metaG | ecosystem: Environmental > Aquatic > Marine > Oceanic > Sediment | place: near...
CAAGGACAGATAAACACCTCTTTTCAAGTTCTTAATTTTGCCCTGTCTCTTTGCTTTGTATATGAAATTCCTTATCTGTTTGTCATCAAAGCCTGTTTTTTCTTTAATAATGGCGACGGTAACGCCTTTTTTGCTTCTTCTGACAATTCCTACAACCGTGTCAAATGGGGGTTTGACTTTTTTCCTCGGCGTGACCTTTCTTGATGCAGCTTTCGTCCTGAATTTCGGAGTTACCGTTTTGGATTTTGATTTTTTGGATGCAAGGCTCGAAGCCTTTTTTGTCTTGGATGTTTTTTTGGCAGCTTTTGTCTTTTTCTTTTTTGAGATCATAGGTTCTTCCATGTCAATGCCAAACACATCGGCCAGATCCGAATCAGCGATGACTCTTGACGTTTTCTTTTTGGCCCTTTTGAGCAACTTTCGGGTCTTATCTTCCACTGCCCCGGTTACCAGATCTTTTACCTTGATTTTCCTGAGCTTGAAAAACAGGCCGGGTTCTTCATCAAGCCTTGTGCCTATGCCATACAGGGTAGCGGCTACATGCTTGCACATATAGGCCCAGTCAGGACAACTGCAATTGAACTCTATCTCTTTTGGTGAAGGGAACAATCCCTTCCCCTGGGCCATAAAGATGTCATCTAATGCCTTTGGAAATTTCCCAGCCAAGAGTTCCTGCAGGGAATCGAGTTTCCCCCCGCAAGCGGCCTTGATCTCCTGCCAGATCTTTTTATTAACAGCCTTTATCTTAACATTCACAGAGTAGGGTTTTGACCTTGAGCCCTGGACCAGAGACTCAACCTTGCCTCGATTTACCTGCAAATCCAGCACCGCTCCATGGCGGACATAACTTCGCCCCCGTCCGATACGATTGCTATAGTCTGCATACCGTTCGAGGTTGCGGTTCCACGACTTGCCCCACCACGACCGGGCAATTGCCATTCTTCCCTCGATGAGAACCGGTTTGATATCAGGATTTTTCTTTTTGAGCTGCTTCAGTTTTCTGGCTGCTTTTGCTCTTTTCTCCCCAACGGATACATAAGGCGGATAATGTCCCCAATACCCCATAATCACCTCCAATGTCTTTAAAATGCCAATTTAAAAAGATCCATTAATTCATCATTTTTCATTTCGGTTATCCATGCATCACCTGCGCTGGAGATAACATCCTCTGACAACTTGGATTTTTCTTCTAACATCTTATCAATCTTCTCTTCCACAGTCCCTTTTGTCAAAAACTTGTGCACAATAACATTTTTTTTCTGCCCAATTCTGAACGCCCTGTCGGTTGCCTGGTTTTCCACTGCAGGATTCCACCACCGGTCAAAATGAATCACATGGTTTGCTTCTGTCAGGTTCAATCCGATGCCCCCGGCCTTTAGGGAAAGCACCATAAAAGGCACATAGCTCTGGCTTTGAAATTGTTCGATAATCTTCTTCCTTTTGCCCACGGCCACACTCCCGTGCAAGATCAAGCCTTTTCGATCAAAGACGCCTTCCAATAAATCGTGAAGCGGTTCTGTCATCTCCTTAAATTGAGTAAACACCAGGGCCTTTTCTCTTTTCTCATATATTGTCTCGCATATTTCACGGAGCCGCAAAAACTTGCCGCTCTCTTTTTCTTCAAATCCCCCTGTCCCGAGGTATTGGTCCGGGTGATTGCAGATTTGTTTGAATTTCATAAGGGAGGAAAGGATCAGTCCCTTTCTTTGGATCCCCTCTGTTTCAGCAATAGTCTCTTTGATCTCCACGACCAGATTCTTATATAAAAGGACCTGCTTTTTGCTTAAGGGGGCATATGTTTTCATCTCCACCTTTTCAGGGAGGTCTGATATGACCGATTTGTCGGTTTTCAATCGCCTCAAAATAAACGGGCTGATGAGTTTTCGCAACCTTGAATAGCCGGAGGGGTCCTGACCCAATCTTTTTGAAAACTGTTTGAACTCTTTTACATTTCCCAGCAATCCAGGATTCAAAAAATCAAACAAGGACCAGAGGTCTGTGATCCGGTTTTCAATAGGGGTCCCTGTCATTATGATCCTGTTGTTGGAATGAAGATTTTTTATCGCCCTTGCCTGTTTTGTCCCGGGATTTTTGATGGCCTGAGCCTCATCGAGTATGACGTAGTTCCATGAATGGGACTGGAGCCATTTGTATCTTTGAACCAAGGAATATGTTGTAATAACAAGATCGAATGCATCTAATGACTTATCATCCTCATACCCGTGGTTTTTCTTTAAATCTCCCGAGGGATGCGCGATATAATGCTTGACGGCAGGAGAAAAGCGCTTGATCTCATTGTCCCAGTTGGAAATAAGGGAGGCCGGGATTATCAACAGGCTGGCCTTGTTGGATTTTCCTGATTTCTTGAGATCAGATTTGATCTTATCCAAAAATGCGAGCGCCTGAACCGTCTTGCCAAGACCCATGTCATCTGCCAGACAGGCCCCAAATCCAAGTGCATGTAGAAAATAGAGCCAGTTTAATCCTTTCTTTTGATATTCTCTAAGCCTTGCTTTAAATGCCTTGCCTGTCCTTACCGAGGTAATTAGATCAGGACTGATCAGTTTCTCCATGACTGATCTCAACCATTTTCCATTTGAGACGTCTTGATTTATTTCTTGCGTGTCAATGCCCAGCAGCTTTTCGGGCATAAGCTGCATCCGGAGAGCATCTCTCAGGCTCAGGCCTCTCTTCCCCATGAGCTTTTTTGCCTTTTCGTAGGCATCAAGTGTCTGTTCCAACTTTTCCTGATCTACTGCCACCCATCTGTTTTTTATAAAGGCCAGCCCCTCAGATTCACTCAGCAGTTGCCTTGCTTCCTTTTCTGAAATCACCGTATCGCCAATAAATAACTGTGGATTGAAATTCAAAATTGCATCCATGCCAACAAAAGAGGGCTTGGAATCGCCTACACTGAAATTCAGGTTTACACGCGCGTTATTCCCTTTCCACCAATTTGGAATCCTGCACAAAATACCCGATTCTTCATAAAGAGGGATTTCGTTAAAAAAAGAAAACGCCTCTCCTGCTGTCCATGAAAGGGGATGAAAGAGTTCCCCGGTTTCGAGGAGGTCAGATATCAACGGGCTCTCTCTTGCAGCGACATGAACTGTTGAAAGCAGCTTTAAGAGCTTTTCATTATCGTTTTGATGTACCTGCAACGCATGCTTGAGCGGAAGGTGTTTGGACTGGCCTCGCCTGTTTAGCCTGGTAGAATAAGTTGCCATGAATGCAAACGGATAGTCGTCGCTCTTGTTTTCCACAAGATGGAAAAATACCCTGCCCACAAGATGAACATTGGGGCTGTATGTCCTGATGAAATCCGCAACAGTTCCGTCATAGGATTTGATAGCATGGATATAAGCATTATTTAATTTACCCCAAACAGCCTCAAGCAATCCTATGTTTAAGTATTCCGAACCGGTCATCAGCGGGGCCCGCTCTAAATACGTCCTTAATTCACCCTCTTCTATCGAAATCTTCACTCTATGGCGCCTGCTTTCGAGGTCAGGCGTCCGGGTCAATTTCTTGACGTAGGCCCCGGCAAAACTCCGCCAAAAGTCAAGAGAAGGGGAAAGCAAGACCTGATGGTCGCAAAACCCCAAAATCAATAGCCATGATCCGGTATCAGTGGAGAAACTTTTGTATATTTCTTCCTGCAACAGTTGGCTGCTCCTGTTTATGCCATCCTGCGTATCCGTCCATTCCAACTGCAACAAACCGTTCGGCATAACAACAACATTCAGTTCCTGGTTCAACATTTCCTGCATGGGCTGATTCTCATGTATTTCATATAAATTTTAAGGAGGATAATCCATGCCCTCATGAGCTAATATTCAAAGTTCATATTTAGTGTCTGAACGAAAATTCCTGGTTTTCGTTCGGACACTATTTAGAATTGATAATCATTCAAAAAGGATAAATAAAGGAGTGGGCGTTCACAGGTTCAGGGTTGTTTTTCTGCAGCACCGGGCTATGACCTATAAAGAGGCAGAAACCCGTTTTTTCCTGATCGATCCGATCCTGCGTTAAAAGGGTGACGATGATCATCAGTGTATTAAGAACCGATTCTTAAAGATTAGCCAAATATCCCTATTTGAAGGCTATCCTTTTTCAGTTTATTACGCCTGTTTTTGTAATTTGGGATAGTTGTCTGGATCTTTTGCCAGAACTGGGCCGAATGGTTAGGGTAAATAAGGTGACAAAGTTCATGGACGATCACATAGTCTAAAATCGTTACTGGTGCCGTTATGATCTTCCAATTAAACCGGATAGCTCCATTATGAGAGTAGCTACCCCACTGTTTTTTATAGTTCTTAATTTCAACTTTCTCAGGCCATGCTCCTATCTGCCGGGCATATAGCCTGGCCCGCTGTGGTATCTTTTCCTCGGCACGTTCTAAATACCACTTCATCAAGGCCGCTCTGATTTTGGCCAGCCTTTTATCCCTTGATTTCTCTTTTGCATTTAGACAAGTTACTATTTTAATTGAAAAAGTCTAAGCGAAGCGATTCCACGAATAATCAATATTTAATCGTCAATCCAAACGCCTCTATTTCCAGGTTACCCGTATTGGATTTCGGGGGGGAATGTGCTGATATCTGAATTTTGGATAGCCAACCATGATTGCTCCAAATGCCAGGTGATCAGGAGGGAGCCCTAAGGCCTCGAATAATGGGGGATAAGCGTTTACAGTCTTATAGAAATAGCCGCCCCAGCAGGCCCCAAGCCCCATGCTTGTTGCATATAAATCCAGAAGGCTGATGGCCAGTGTGCAGTCTTCCGTGCTGAAAGGCCAGTTTTTATCAGCGTGGGCGACGATAATATGAGGAGCGCCCCTGCAGATCCGCTCGTTGCCGTTATCCCATGCGGCCATAACCCGTTTGAATCCACGTTCTTCCGCTGCTTCAGGGTCGGTCTGAATAACCATGCGCATCCAGTCGGCCACCATGCCGGCAAGTCTCCGAACCTGGGCGGGGTCCTCCACCACAGTCCAATGCCAGGGCTGCTGGTTCTTGGCTGATGGGGCCAAACAGGCAACTTCGAGGAGTTTTTCCAGGACGTTCCGTGGCACGGTCTTTTCCTTAAAGGTTCGGATAGACCGCCTTCCGCATAAAAACTGTTCAGCCTGTTCCGGTGTCAAACCCAATTCCTGTTTGATATGCTTACACTCTTCCGGACCAACCCAGTCGAGCTCCATGGCGCCTGTGGGGCATACGGCTACGCAATGACCGCACTTCAGACAGAAATCCCCAAAATCGGCCGTGGGATGCGGATAGTCCTTCTTGGAATCCAGCTGGATTACCTGAGCCGGGCATTCTGCCACACAGATTCCGTCCTGATTACATTTCTCCTTGAACAACAGTAATAAAAGCCATGGTCATTTCTCCATATGATTGTTTAGTGACGGTGAGTGCTAACGTTCCTTAGCAACGGTGTTTGATACTGGATACTGGATGCTGGTCGAAGATCCCGTTTTTAAGCGGGGATACTGGATATTGATGAAACCCGCAACCCGTGCTGCTTATCAAAGGATATGCGAATTGCTGACCTTCCGGAAATGATATCCGTAAATAGCGAGAGTGACTGCCAGTGGCAGGAGTCCGGGACGTCTGAAGAGCGTCCACCACAAAAGACCCCAGTACTGTAATCGCTCTCTGCCAATAATGCCTAAGCGGATGTTGGACCGAAAGAAGGCAAGGAAACGCTGAAAATCGAGCGAAAACTGGATTTTTGGTGCCTTGTACTCTCTCAGGAATGTCCTGACCCGCCGATAATAATGCTTACGGGAATAAATATGGAGCATTATCTTCTTGTACCCTTCGTGCAGGGTATCAAGATCCATTCGAGGGATGATATTCGTGGTGCCATCCACATTATCTCCTGATGTATGGCCGAGCACCCGCCCCTCCTGTTTCAAACGCTCATAGAGTTTTGTGCCGACAGGGGCCTGGAGCAGACCGACCATTGCGGTCACGATCCCGCTTTGCTGGATAAAATCGATTTGCCGTTGAAAAATAGACTGGGTGTCGCTGTCGAATCCGACAATGAACCCCCCCTGCACCTGTAATCCCGCTCGTTGAATACGCTTTACACTTTCGATCAAATCGCGGTTTTTGTTCTGCTTTTTGTTGCATTCACCCAGACTTTTCTCATCAGGTGTTTCGATCCCTATAAAGACCGTGTCAAATCCGGCTTGAACCATCATCTCCATCAATTGCCTGTCGTCGGCCAGATTTACAGAGGCTTCCGTATTAAAATTTATCCCTTTTTTGCCTTTTCGCCATTCAATCAACGCTGGCAGGAGTTGTGTTTTGAGATACCTCTTGTTGCCTATGAAGTTGTCGTCTACAAAAAAGATCTGCCCACGCCATCCCAGGTCGTAAAGGGCATCAAGCTCTTTAAGAATCTGCTCGGAACTCTTAATGCGAGGCCTGTGTCCAAAAAGGGCTGTTACATTACAAAAATCGCAACCAAAGGGGCAACCCCTCGAAAACTGGATATTCATTGAGGCATATCGCTTCATATCAGCCAACTCCCACAGGGGAGTTGGTGTTGCCGAGATGTCGGAAAATTCGGAGGTCTTGTAGACCGGTTTGGCAGCCCCCCGTTCCAGGTCCGCCAAAAAAAGAGGCAGGGTCAGTTCGGCTTCATTGAGCACAAAATGGTCGACCAGATCAAACTCCTCATACTCGCTGGTGAAAAGCGGTCCTCCGGCAACAATCTTAAGCCCTCTCTCCTTGCACCGGGCAATAATTTGATGAGCTGAATCCCTTTGTACAGACATCCCGCTTATAAACGCAGTATCAGCCCATGCCAGATCCTTTTCTGTGACCCCTTTTACATTCAGATCAATTAAGCGGGTTGACCATTCTCTGGGCAGCATTGCCCCCAATGTAAGCAGACCGAGTGGAGGAAAGGCGGCCTTTTTATGAATGAACTTAAGTGCGTGCTTAAAACTCCAGAATGTGTCCGGGAACTCGGGGTAGATCAGAAGTGCTTTCAATGGACCTCCTAATTTATATGGTTGCTCTCATAATAATCTCTTTCGTCATGAAAATCAACTTTTGTTTCACGGAATCTGCGATACGTGAAATTAATTCCTCCTCTCGATTACGCATTACTGGGCCGTTCTCAAAGTTCCAGAATTAAAGTTTACATTGACATCTTTCGAGGCCTGTTTTAATGAATATCCAACGACATAAAAGAAAATGGAGGAAACGAAAATGAAGGTCAAAACTTCTCTGGTCTTGTCAGGGGTGCTTTTCATCCTGTCCCTGGCATTTTTCCCTGGAGGCGGGCTGGCAGCGGACAAAAAAATTTACACCCTGGACCAATGTGTCAAGGAGGCATTGGCCAATAACTGGAGACTCAAGGCGAAGAAGGAAACCATAGATCAGGCCCAGTATGTGAAAAACCAGGCCAGGGCGGATTTCCTGCCCAAATTGAGCACATCATATAGTTATGCCAGGTATGGGTGGAGGAACCAGTTGAGGACAGAGGCCTTTAATACTGAAATCGGGAGCTTGAATAATTATCAATGGAAAGGGACTGTGACACAGCCTATCTTTACCGGATTTGCCCTGACCAGTTCATACAGGCTTGCCGAGCTGGGCATCGATCAGTCCCAGCTCGAGGTTCAATTAGAGATTCTCGACCTGGCCTTAAACACAAAAACAGCCTACTTCGATATCCTTACCGCGGACAATGCCGTGGAAACAGCGGAGAAGGCGGCCGAGGCCCTGGAATCCCATGCTGAAGTGGCGCGAAATTTTTACAAGGTAGGGATGATTCCCATAAATGACCTGTTGCAGTCAGAAGTGGAAGCCGGCAACGCGAAACAATACGTGGTAAGAGCCCGAAATGCGGCTCGATTGGCCCGTTCTTCATTAAATACGATTTTATCCAGACCTGTTAACGCCGATGTAAATATTGAAGACATCGAAGTCCATGAAGTACAGAAGGGGGACTTCCAGGCATACCTTGAAGAAGCTCTCAAGAACCGCCCCGAAATAAAGCTTATAGACAATAATCTCCTTCAGACAGACCAGGTGATAAATATAACCGAGAGCAAAAATTATCCGGAGGTTGTGTTTGTTTGGGAATATACAAAGGAGGGCGACAGCCCTTTGGTGAATGGAGGGGGAGGGCACCAGCCAAGCAACTGGGCGGCACAGGCTGCTTTGAAGTGGACATTCTGGGAGTGGGGCAAGACCTATTATGCAGTAAAACAGCAGGAAAGCATCAAGAATGAGCTCTTGAAGACCAGGATGCAAATGGAACAAGATATACAGCTTCAAATCAAAGATTCGGTGCTAAATATACAAACAGCCGAAACTAATATCCCGATTACACGTAAGGCCGTTGAGCAGGGTGAAGAAAATCTGAGGGTCAGCCAGGAACGTTATAAGGCCCAGGTAAGTACTTCAGTTGAAGTGCTTGATGCTCAGAGATATTTGTCCGATGCGAGAGTCTTTTACTATACTGCGCTCTTTCAGTACCATTTGGCAAAGGCCAGACTACAGAGGGCCATGGGTGCTTATTAGGAGTGGGTGACTAAGGTTATAGTAGGGCGGTCCAGTTTTAAACTTTAACCCGCAACCTGCAACTCGCAACCCGTAACCCGTAACCCGCAATGACCAAACATGATTCAGCTATTTGACCTGTCCAAAAAATTCGGTCCCAACGTTGCGCTAAATGATATCAGGCTGAGGATTCGCCAAGGAGAATTTGTTTTTGTTACCGGTCCGAGCGGCGCCGGAAAAACGACCCTTCTCAGATTGATCTTCGGAGCTGAAAAACCCGCCAGCGGTTACATACTTATAAATGCTGTCAACCTCAATAGGATCAGCAGACCAAAACTCGATCTCCTGCGCCGTAAGATCGGCTTTGTGTTTCAGGATTTTAAGTTGCTTCCCAGAAAAACGGTATTTGAAAACGTGGCCATTGCTTTGGAGGTAATCGGTCTGCGTCCGAAGTTTGTCAGGAAAAAGACCCATCAAACACTCAGGCTGGTGGGTCTGGCCGAAAAAGAGAATTCATACCCTCTTTCGTTGTCTGGAGGAGAGCAGCAAAGAGTGGCTATAGCAAGAGCAATCGTAAAAGACCCGCTTATTCTCTTGGCCGATGAGCCAACAGGAAACTTAGATCCACAGCTGACCATGGAAATAATGGAGCTTTTCAAGAGCATACACCGGAAGGGTACCACTGTAGTCGTTGCTACTCACAGCCAAGAGCTGTTAGAGGCTACGGACTGTAGAACAATCGTCTTGAATCGTGGAAAAATCTCCGAGGATACATCTTGATATGCCTGCAAGAATCCGCTTTCATCACGAATAGTATAAAATGTGAAGCGGGGAATGAAGGAAGCTAAAATTGAGGTCCTATTTCATAAGACAGACCTTTATGAATATCAGGAAAAATCTGAGCGTTCATATCCTGAGCCTGGGTACTATAGTCGCGTCTCTGTTGATTTTGGGTGCGTTCTTGTTGCTTTTTGGTAATCTTAACAACTGGCTTCAGCGATGGGGAACCGCCCTTTCCATGTCAATTTACCTTAAGGATGGAATTAGTGAGTACAGGAGGGACAAAGTTTATTCCTTTATCAGAGGCCTCCCTGAGGCGGAAATCAAGCGATTTATATCCAAAGAAGAAGCTTTGAAAGATTTGAGAGCCGCTTTAGGGGACGATGCAGGGTTCTTAAATCGTTTAGGGCGTAACCCGCTTCCTGCATCATATGAAGTTGTTTTTGAGAGCAAAGGAACTCACGGAGTTGAACCTGAAAAAATAAAGGGGGAACTGGAGAAATTAGATGGTGTGGAAGAGGTGCAATATAGTAATGAATGGCTAAATAAGATCGAGGGCTTCCTGAACGTAGTCAGGCTAATCGGTTTTATAATAGGGGGTCTTTTATGCTTATGTGTCGTCTTCATAGTCACTAACACCATTAAGTTGACTATCTATTCACGTAAAGATGAGATCGAAATACTTAAATTGGTAGGCGCCACAGACTGGTTTGTCAAAACACCATTTCTAATAGAAGGAATGATTGAGGGTATATCAGGCGGAGTTTTAGCTGTCTTGATGCTCTTCTCAGGTTATCTCATTCTCCCTACAAAGGGTGTCTCCCTTTTCGGCCTTACCCCTCTTGATTTTGTCTTCCTGCCCGCCGGATATCTGGTTTTAATCCTTATCTTAGGTGCGGTCTTAGGGGTGATAGGCAGTTTTATCGCCATAGGCCGTTTTTTTGCAGTATGAAGAAAAAAGCCTTTTTTTCATTGGCAAGATGCCTGATTTTATCGGGTCTTATAATAAACCTTGGTATTTTATTGAGATTTACTCATGCCGATGCAGCACGAGTGTCTGATAGAAATCAAAGGCAGATCGAGAAAATCGAGCTCAAACTCTCAAGCGAAAAGCAAAAACTTAACAAAATCGACTCACAGGAGAAGGATCTGCTGGGCCAATTGGCCAGTTTAGAGCAGGAGGTCACAAAAAAGAGAGGTGCAGTGGATGAATTAAGCAAGAAGTTACATCGTGCAGAAGCTAACGTTGGTGTGCTTAGGCGGAAGTTAGCAACCTTGAAGCAGTCATCACAAGATATCGAGACCAAAGTTTCGAGCAAACTGGTTAAATTGTATAAGCACACCAGAAAGGGCTATATCAGGACTTTGGTCGAAGTAACGGATATCGCTCAGTTTTGGCGGAGGGTGAAATATCTCAGGGCCGTCATGGAAGAGGACAGGATGGCCCTGACCAGATCGGCAAAGGAAGCGCATGATCACCAGGATGAGATTTCGAGGACAGAGGCAAAGCTGGCTGAGATCAGAAATATTAGCAGTGAAAAGAAGGCTCGCCTGATGTTATTAAAAGAAGAGCTTAAGAAAAAAGTTCTTCGTTTAATGAAAATCCACAATGAAAAGGAATTCTATGAAACGGCAGTCGTGGAATTGCAGGCAGCAGCAGAAAGCCTGAAACAAACTCTGATAAATATTGAGAAAAAAGATAATAATGACATAGATCGATCTTTTCATTTTAAAGATTTTAAGGGTAAACTCGCTTATCCCTTTAAAGGGAGGGTGATTGGATATAAAAAGATGCTTGGATCTGCAAGACCGGGAGCATATAAAGGGATTGTCATTGAAGGGGTTCCAGGTTCAGGTGTGAAGGTTGTTTTCTCAGGGGTTGTCGCTTTTTCAGGAAAACTTAAAGGCTACGGTGAGCTTGTTATTATAAATCACGGCTCACGTTTTTTCACTGTGTCAGCACATCTCTCCAAAAGAAATAAAATAGAAGGGGATGTGGTAGAAGAGGGAGACGTGCTCGGGCAGATAGGGAGGAAGGGGGCTTCAGAGGGGGCAAAGCTCTACTTTGAGATCAGAAGGGCTGG
>Ga0114923_10002999_pt1 | contig 11388 bp, 21 predicted proteins | sample SumtaG_FD_89578 | JGI IMG/M metagenome (GOLD analysis project Ga0114923, IMG submission 89578) | Deep subsurface microbial communities from Indian Ocean to uncover new lineages of life (NeLLi) - Sumatra_00157 metaG | ecosystem: Environmental > Aquatic > Marine > Oceanic > Sediment | place: near...
AATTGCAGATTTATTGAACTAACGGAAAATCTTCGTAGGCCAAAAACACAATACTAACTCTCTCCACTTCGCTATCGCTCCGCTCTCGGAAAACTATCGTTTTCCTCTCAAATGCGCCTTTCGCTTAATTCTCTCCTTATATGGTGTCTGACACACTCTCCACACCATCTCTATTTACTCATTATAAGCTCCTCATAGCACTTTTTACCCAATATGCACACATTACCCTCTAATCTTCCTTATCTCAAGTGTATTCAAGTCCTCAACTAACCTATTTCAATAGCAAAATCAGTATAATATACCTAAAAATGCTCTATTTTTAGCTTGAAAGAGATAATAATTAAAACCGCCTGTGTTATTCTCTAAATTACTTATAGCTACTATATCCATACTTATTAGTGTCTATATATGTGTATATAAGGTAATATCATCAGTATCTTATGCTTACTTCTTATTACTTCTTGTGTGTAAAGCTATATAAAGGTATGTAAACCCATACTAACATATATAAACCTATGTAAAGGTATATAAAGATAGTTAAGAGTTAAGGAGAATAGACCGGGAAGTGGGGTATCCTAAGCATATGACCTCTAACCCATACAAACTTGGCTAAACATGGTCAAACCCATACAAAGTGCATCTTTGGTGTTCAATATCTTTCTTTTTACCTCATTATTGTAAGGTGAAGCGAAACCTTTTCGAAGCCTATATTACACGCATATTACGTGGATTGCAGTCCGTTGTAAAGGAGAATAGGTAAGAGTTTTTAGGGCTTGACAAATATGATTAGGTGTGTTATAATATAGATAGAATAGAGTGAGTTAGGTGATTTAACTACCGAAATTAGGTTTATACTTAACTCTTGCTAAAAGTCTTTATAAAGTTCTTTAGTAAGTATATACTATATATATGCTAATTACATCATACCTCTAATATATAGAGCAGCCACTCATAGAAAGCTCTATCCTAAGTTAGGTTTCACCTTTTGCTTCTTATTTTACCTAATTCTACTTGATTTGCTTAAACCCAGTTAGGGTCATTTAGGGACTTGACAATCTGGGCTTCCCCGTGTATAATAGATTTAAGAGTAAGAAGTTTAAGGCGCTCTTTGACATAGGAACAAAACGAAAGAGGTGATTTGTTATGAAAGACAAGGCCTACAGAAGTGCTCCTACGGATATGAGTTCGCATAGCGAAATGGATAAGAAGGGCAACCTACTTATTCAGAGTTCCAAAGAGTATGCGAACAAAAAGGATAATCACATTGACAAAGTGGTTATATCCAAAAGTGAGCTTCAGGCAGCCAAAAAGCTTAGGCAGAACGACATCAAAGGGTTCAAGGAGAGATTTTACAAATACTGCTATACGCTTAAGGTTACCTCGAAGTATGTCAAGACAAATGAGGCCAACCACCCTCGTGAGTTATCTCATTGTCTTAGGCACATCACGAGAGCCATAGACCGTCTGGACTTGTGCAAACAATCAGGCGACTACGGAAAAGCCGGAAAGGCCAAAATCAATACCAAAGGTAAGACAGCAAAGTTAGTTAGGGCAAAGGTCAAGACGGCAAAGGACAAGAGAGCAAAAAGGGCAACAGCGAAGAAATAGGTTAATAGTTAGTAACAAGTCAAGAGCGCCAGAGAGGACAGGAGAGTTTCCTGTCCTCTTTCTTTTATCTCTTATACCGTAATTAGGTATTCTGCAAAACCGGGCGGGGGGCATATCGAGTGCCTGGGAATACCGAATTCCGGATAAAAATCTTTCCTTTCGCTTTATTACTCTGCCGAAATTAGGCTAAATGAATTAGGGTTTGACTTATTTTTTATAATATGTTATACTGATAGTGTAATTGGGTAGATAAGAGAAGGACAGGATAAAAAGTTCAGGTTGTTAGTCTCGCTTTCTTACTTGAGCTTCTTGTCCTTTTCTTATGTCTAAATGAATTTAGGAACTTGACAAACATCATTTTATATGCTATACTTATTGTATAAAAACATAAATATTTGTTTTTTGACAGTAAGTAAGGAAATAGTGCTTCTCTATCTGAGAGTGTAGTAGAGGTTAGGAAACTGCAGGATAGCGTTACTCGAAAAAGGGGTTAACACCAAAACGCTACTATAATTGATAGTCCCTGCACTCTGACGGACGCCCTCGGCAAGCTAAAGTCGGGTTAATGGAGAATAGAGAAGAAGTATCCTTAAGTGGAAGCTTTTCCTTACTTGCTGTTTTTTTATCTTTCGAAACCTCAATTAGGTCATATGCGGGCTTGTAAGCCCTAATTCTGGTTGCCGGGTAATCTCTTTAGGTAATGATTTAGGACTTGCTTTTTCTTTACCTTCCAGATATACTCTATGTAGAGAATAGAAAACAGAAGGAGGTTGTAATGAAAAAAACTTATAATTATACCTGTGTTTGTGATAATGTTATTAAGGGAAGTGAGAAGAAACAGGAAACCTGTTCGGAGTGTCATAGAAATATGATAAGAGAAGAAATTAGGCAAGAGTTAGATGAACTGGATAATAGAGGGAGGTGAGTGTGATGACAGTTTACAAAGCGTTAGAAGCAGTAGTAGATGAGGCAACTGGAGAGTTTGCTGATTATGCTAAAACTTATGCCAAGGCAGCATTAGTTTTAGGAGATGCTCAAGATGGAGCAGTAGTTACAACAGGTAACACGGTAGCGGTTTGCCCCAAAATCACTCATAAAAAGATGATAGGAGAAGAGTTAAGGGTGCAGATACTCTATGTGTTATCTAATCTATCTGGTTGGAGAGGACCAAGAGCAAGAGAGGTTAAAGCAGTTTTGAAAAAGGCAATGAAATAGGATTTGACTTTATCTGTGTATATGATATACTTCTTGTAGATAACAAGAAAGCGAGGTGATTTCTAATGACTTATGATGTTGCTGAAATTAAGATTGAGGCAGCTCACCGTTTTAGTGAAGGTGAGATTAAGATGGCCTTAAAAAATGAGAGCTATCTTGATAGGCCAACTCTCTTAAAAATATGTAGATTAAGAGATAGCCTAAAGATAGCGTATCAAACAATAAAAGAGATAAATGCTTTTATGAACGCTTTGAAGCAGTAAAGGTTAGGTGATTAAGTGATTCCTGCGAGAACACATCACCTTTTCTTTTAATCTTCCGAAACCAAATTTAGGCGATATGCGGGCCTGCGGTAAACCTTGTTCAGGAACTTAATAAAGTCCTTTATAAACTCTTTCAAAACTACCTTAATTAGGTCTAATTTAATGATAATAAGAGGTTTTGGTTAGGAACTTGACAGATTGCAAATCCCCATGTATACTTAATGTAGAATAGAAAAACACAGGAGGTGCGTGATGGGAAAGAGAAGAAAGCGAAGAAAGAGGAAAATGAAATTCTGGGAGAAAGCAAAGCTGTTATGTAGAATTCTTGTAATAGCATTTGCAATTCTCAAGATGTTTGAATTTCATCAGTTTGCTATGGCAGAATTTAAGAAACTGCCTGCGTTCAAGAGGCATTGTGTTCTCGTTGTAAAAGACGGTTATTGGTATAGATTAGTTACTTGGATAAAGAGTTTCGGATAAAAGAGAGGTGTGAAATGAAAATGGAAATGAAGCAAATTCAGCAACAGGTAAAAGAAAAGCTGTGGGATAATATTACTATACTTATAGTAATAGGGTCTATTGTTTTGGTGTCTGTATGTGTTTTTGTTATTCGCCAAACAACTCTTGAAGAAGGATGGGTAGATTATAAAGAATGGAAACAGGAAGATGAAGATAAGAAAGATAAGTATAAAGAAGTTAATCGGGCAATATCCAAGCGTAGGCGAGAAAGAAACTTGGCCCGACAACACGCTAAAGACTTAAAGAAAATATTTGATTATGTAGACAGATAGAGTTTATCACGCCGGGATTGGCGGAATGAGAGGCGTTCTCTTGTTCCGCTTTTCTCGCATCGCCGGACCCTATCTTAGGTCTTGAGATAGGACTTGACTTTATTTCTGTATATGCTATACTTGTATTAGATAGTTAAGAAAGGGAGGTTAAAAATGAAAATATGTAACAAGTGTAAAAAAGACGATAATTATACAGGTAGTGGTGTATGCTCAAGAAAGATAATAACTTGCGGTATGTTAGTATGTGAACAAGTATGTAGATTATGTAAGTATAACTTACATTGTAAACATAAAAAGAGAGGTGTGTTATGAAGAAGATTATAATTGTAATAGCAATTCTTTTTTCTGTTGTTGTAATAGCGAGAGCAGAAGAAAGTGAATGGATTGAGGTTGATGAAAAACCGACATTTTTAGAAAAAGCTGAAAACGGCCAGTATCACTATGTAGAAGATTTGGGAAAGTGGAGGAAGAATAAAGAAAGCGAGGTGTGTTATGATGAAAGAGCTACTGAAAGTGTTATTGAGAAAGAATAAGAAAAGACTTCCGACTGCTATTGTTAGTGATGTAAAGCTCGGTAAATACATACTCTCTTGTTTTACAGAAAAGAAATAACTATTAAGGCCGGAAGAATAAGGATATAGACTTCCGGCTTTTTTAGGTTGTTTCGAAACCATAAATAGGTCTATATTGGGGTTAATGGTGATTAGGGGGAAACCTAATCCTATTTTTTTAATTTACTAATTTAGGAAAAGTTTTTACCAACCTGATTACACTTTCTCTAAAAACGCTATTGATTATTTTTTATTATGTGCTATACTTGTATTAGTTCTTTGAAATAGTAGAGTATGAGTTTTCAGAAAGCGAGAGTGCGTGATGAACATAATGACTTTTTCTGACAAGCAAGTTAATCTTAACGACATTGTGTATTGTATCGTAGACAAGAATAACAATGATTTTTGTCATTTAGAAGATGCAATTCAGATGTTTAGAGAAAAACGCTATGCTGAAAAAAATCTAAAAGATAAAGACTCTGTTTTCTTGAGTAATAAAAACAAAAAATACTATCAAGAAAATGCTGTTATCAAGAAAGCAAGATTAACAACAGAAAGAAGCATAAAAGATAACATTGTCTTTGTAGCGTTAAATGATGAAGCAAAAATCGTTGAAGATGAAGATACTTTTCTTTACGTCTATGATAACTTTGACGACTTTTACGTTCACGATAACGATAGCTTCGTTATCGCAACAATTAAATTTATTGACTAATTAACAGAAAACTCATACTCTATTATTTTTTTTATCTTCTCGGAACCGGAAATAGGTCTATATTGAAGTTAATCTCATACCTCTTTTAGGGGTTTTGAAAAGTCTTTATAAACTTCTTGATAAACGGGGCTGGACGACCTACTTCTACTCACACGCTAACTGATACACAATAGACAAAAAAAGAGAGTATAACTTTTCGCTATACTCTCTTTAGAACTGATACTCATTAACAGAATTATAATTTACGCTTTTTTAATTTTATCTTTTAGCTTTTTTGTTAAGTGTTTAGCTAAAATTTTAGAAGCTCTTTTAATCTCGCTTTTATTGCTTTTAGCTCTCACAAGTTTAGAAGTTTTGATTTTTGTATCAAAAAGTAGCTTCATAAACTCGCTATACTTTCTTGATACATTGTCAAGAGTAACAGTTTTAATCTTGATGTTACTACTTCTTGACATCATCACTTCTTTTGTGTATCTATTTAACACTAAATTGATTTGTGCTAAACATTGAGAGTAAAATCTCTCATGCTTGCATAAGTTTTGTTTAGTGCTATAATTACACAATACGAACTTGCTAACAAAAGCGAATAGACTCTTGAAGCTATCATAACTCATCTTGAGCTGTTGTAGCTTCTTAACTTCTATCGCTGATAATTCAAAAGTATCATTGATACTTTTTGTTGATGTAAACTTTGTTGATGTTATCAAAAAAGTTTTATTATCAGTAACAGAGCTTTGAACTTTCTGATTTACATACTGACATTTTGCTCTATCTTTTATTTTTGATAAAAGATTTTTGTAAATGACAGAAAGTTTTTTGTCTTTCTTGCTTTCGCTTTCAAGTTGCTTTATGTTTTTAATCACGCTAAACTTCTGCAATTCTGTTATTGTATACATTTTTTTTCTCGCTTTCTTTCAAGTTTACTTCGCTAACATTTTTATCATTTTACTTGTCGCTGTCTATAAGCGATTTTCATTTGACTTGTTTTGCTTTTCAACTTAAAAACTTGTATGTCAATGAGCATCAATTCTAACTAAAGTATACACTAAAAGAGTGAACTTGTCAAGCGATTAACTCACTATTTTAGTGATTTTTTTATTTGATTTATAATCAAATTTTATTTGACTATAACGTAGGGGCCTCCACCCGGGTTAAAAACAGCGGAGCCATATATATGAGTGAGAATATGCCCATTGTACCCAGGCACCATCCTCGGTTAAAATATAGTCCTTTCGCTATAATCAAGTATTACAACGAAGTTGCATTTCACGAAGTTAAATGAAATCGCCTATATAATAAAATAACTACTGGAAGTATGCTCCTTAGGAGGGTATAATTTTGCCCCTTCCGGGAGGGTTAAATTTAGCGAGTACTAGTGTATAATTACTGTAAAAGAGAGTATATAATGGTTATTTAAAAATTTTACTTAACCCACCGAAGGTGGGCAAGCATATTTTTTTAAAAATAGTGCTTGACAAAAGGGGGGGCTTGGGCTATATTGTATATGTAAGCTCTTTGGCTTGCTGGGGTTATATTTTGTCCACTTAAACAGACTTTCAATTAGATTAATATATGGAAATTACAGAACAGGAAATTAAAGACAAGGCAACAACTCTTAAAAATTTAGTTTCTTTTAAAAATAAATCAGAAGAATATATATTAGACAAAGCTCGTGAGCTTCTTGAAAAAGAGAAGTCTGGCGTTGATATGACATCCATGTTTACCAACAGGAAGGAAATTAAGAGAGCTAGGATTTTGTTAGAGAAGTATTTGGAAGATTATACAATAGAATCAATCTCCGATAAGAACACGCTTAAAGAAGTTATATATTTGGAGATAGTTCAGCAGAGACTTCAGGAAAAGCTTAATGAATATTATGACAAAGATTCCAAAGCAGTTCCTATTCAACTTGTAGAAACTATTCATAAGAATTCTGAAGCCATATTAAAGCTAAAGTCAAGTCTTGGCTTAAATAGAGAAAAAGAACAGCGTTCTTCTGTTGATATTTTATCTATTATGAAGATACGCTTTAAGCAATGGTTAAAAGAGAATCAAGCGAGTAGGACTTTATTATGTCCACATGAGAAGTGTGGGCAGATGATAATGCTTAGAATGAAGACAGATGGATGGGAAGCTCAAAAACATCCATTTTTTAAGGATAGAGTTTTGGGAAATGTGCATTTAGTTAAATTATATCAGGATAAGACAATAACTAAAGAAGATGTTGCTAAAGTTTTGGAAGCTTCCAATGATTATATTGACTGGCTTGTTGATAAGTGGCAGTTAAATCCCGAGAAGACAACAAACTTAAAGAAAGAAGTAAAGAAAGAGAACGATTCGGAGGAATCGTCGGCGAAGCCGAAAGAGGAAGAAAAGAAAAAATTTGAGAATCGTTGTTTGAAATGTAATGAAGGATTTTTATCTTGTTCTTTAGATAGTGATGGAATTAATTGGAAGGAAACTTGTAGTAATTGTGATTATACAACTATTCATGAGTGCCGTAGGAAAGAACAGATTGATATAGACTTTATGGATAGAAGAAAAAAAGAATAATGGAGAATATTATGTGGACAAGAAAGAATATGCTAAGAGCAGTAGCTCATTGTGCGAAAGGTTGTTAGCTAATTTAGTTTTAATACAAACAAGTATCAAATAAGAAACGGCTCCCTCAAGCCTAAAACTCGGAGGAATAGAAGAGAATGGATAGTAAAGAAATAAAGAAGGTTGTTCAGCAAACCGAAAAAGAGCTGAAAGAAGAGGATAAAGAAAAACAGATTAAAAAAGTTAAAGAGATTGTTAAAAGAACGTTAGAAGCTATAGAAAAAACAAAAAGTGAAAAAAGTGTTGTAGATAAGAGATTAAAATATTTAAAGATGGATTTGGATGATTTAAAAGAAGGTAGATTAGATAGAATAGAAGAAAGACAAGTTAAGGACCCTGAAGCTAAGAAAACTTCTGTCATAGTTATTATTAAAGAAAAAGAGGTTATTAGAGAAAGAGAAGTTCCTTATCCTGTTTATCCTAGTCCTTGGTATTGGCCATATAATATAACATGGCAATATCCTTATTGGTGGACTAATACTGGCGGTAGTTCTATTACATTTGATACTGTAGATGATAACGGAATTAAAGAAATTGGTAATCAAGATGTTGTAGCATTCCCTTCAAGTTGTTGTAATACTCATAATAATACTAATGGTATTTCTATTAATTGTTCAGTAGCTAAAGATTATAGTGCAGGAACATACGAAATCGGAGATAAAATAATAAATTTCCGTTAAAAACTAAAAGCTTGAGGGAGCTTTCTTAATGGATAATCCAAGATTAGCAATAGTAGAATGGGAAGATGCAGATACATCGTTAAATGATAGTCTTGAAGCAGTAAAAAGGTCAGAACCAGAATTGGTACAGACATATGGAATTTTATTTAAGACAGAAGATTATCATATAATCATGACTCATAGTGCTGGTGATGGCAATTCTGATTTCATAAAAATTCCTAATTGTTTAGTAAGGAAAGTAAGATTTTTGAAAGAAATAGAAAATGAATAAAGAAGTTTTAACATCTTTACAAGAATTGGTAGGTGTTGTTAATGTTAAAAAAGAATTGCAAGATATCAAAAAAAGAGAATATGAAAATTGCCCATATCAACCTTCTAATCATTATGAATTTTTATATTTGTTAGCACATCTTGTAAAACCGAAACTAGTCGTTGAGTTAGGAACTGATAAAGGATTATCAATACGATATATGATGGAAGGTTATTCTAGGGCTGAATTTTATACTATAGATGTCAATCTAAATGCCGGTTCACTCTTAGAAGATAAAATTGTGAATATTATTTTTGGTGACAGCGTTAAATGTGCTGACCAAATTCCAAACGATATCGATATTTTATTTGACGATACTGACCATGAGTACGATACTTTAAAAAACGAATTTAAAACTTACTTACCAAAAATGAAAAAAGGTGGGATAATGATTTTTGATGATATAAGTGACAAATTATGTTTTGGAGCTAGGAAGTGGTGGAAAGAGTTAGATTATCCAACTAAGATTAATCTTCCAAAAATTCATTTAGGACATGGGATGTCAGTAGTTATAAAAGACTCTTAAAATGGCTAATTGCCCGAAATGTAATTCTGAAAATATAAAAAAAGGATGTTGTGGTAAGAGGAGATGTAAAGATTGTAATCATAAATGGAATATGAGAAATATGAAAAAGAAATGAGAGAAAGTTGTTTAGATTGTACAAGGAAACATATAGCACAAGCATTAATATTATTGACTGAATCAAAGCTTGGTCATCCAGAACATAAGTGGTTAGCAGTTGGACATCTAGCAGAAGCTGAAGCTGAGAGTGTTTTGATGTTTCCTGAGTTCGCTAATAAAATTAGAAGATTTCGCTTGACAATAATAGAAAATTGTGATACAATAGACTTAATAGAGTTGATAAAAGAAGCAGGAGAATTAGATGAAAAAGAAAGAAATATGGGAAAAGATTGAAAAAAAATTTAGCAAAATAAAACGAATATCTCCTTCAGAGTGGGCTAAAAATTATAAACCTTTTCCTCTTCCGGGTGAACGAAGAATTAAACGACCGAAGTGTAGATTTTGTGGTGGCCCAACAAGAGCATTAAACAACAATGGAATAATTGGCCCTGGTTACTCAGAGTGGAATTATGCTTGTGAACATTGTGGGAAAATTCAATGAAAATCCCATTACATCCAAAGAATGTAGACTCTAAAAATAAAAAACAAGTTAGGGAATGTATAAAAGACCAAATAGCTTATGCAAAAATACTAGAGTCAAGTTCTTCTTCTCCTTTTAATCATCCTCTTGTTAAAAGAACTCATAAGGAATAAAATGACAGTAAAATTCTGTGGCTGTATAAGAAGAACATTAATAATCTCCCAAGTGGTGGGAAAATATTTACATAAACAATTCAAATGTAATGATTGTGGCAGAATGTTTTTTGAACAAGAAAGAATAATTACTAAAGAAGATTTGTTAACTCCGTTAGAAGAGTTTGAAAAAGCTGAAGGTATAGTAGAAACGAGGAATGATATGCCAGGAAGTGATGGATTTTAATAAAATGAAAGAAGAATATAGAAAAGCTCAATATTATGTTTCTATTGGTCAAGGATATTCAGATGCTGAAGCAAGAGCAATTGCTTACGAAGAAGATAAAGACCATAAAGATGATATAGAAAGAGAAAATGACAGGTAAAAAGATACGAGATGTATTTGCAAAACATGGAATACTTTCTTCTGGTTCTTGTAAAATATTAATTCGTCGTTCTAAAGATATTAAAAATTTTCTTAAAAAGAAAAAACAATTTGAAAAAGAATCTAGAAAAAATGTTAAAATGAGATTTAAAACTTACGAATCTACTAAACAAATGTAAATAAAAATAGCGATTAAGCTATTTTCCATGCAGGAACAAGCTTTGGTAGGCTGGCGGGTCTCATAAGCCTGCGTATTGTGAGTTCGATTCTCACTCCTGCTACCAACTTAGTAGGCAAGTGTTCTTTCCCTTGTGAGGAATTAACCCCCTGTTATTTGTATGAGGTTATCATTCATCCAATCATCCTTAACAAATAACAGTTAATTAGATAGATGGGACACTGTTTTTTGGCGGTGGAAGGCAGGGAAACAGTTACTATCTAGTTACAAACACCGTCACCGTTTCTGTGGCTCTCGTGAGTTGATGGTGATTATCGAGAGATGTTCTTCTTTTGTAGAGCGAAGAAGGGCGGATGGAACGGTTAACAATCCATTGTGATTGTTAATTTGTTTCGAGTATTATCGGGATAAACCATACGATGATAATACAAGCTCTACGCCAAGGGGAGTCGTATAGTGGCAAGATGTCTGCCTCCAAACCAGAAGACCAGGGTTCGATTCCTTGTTCCCCTGCCATCTTTATCAGAATAGCGAACTGGTATTGCCGATAGGTCGCTCCTATCTTGAGAGGTTTGTGCAGAAAGTTCCTTTGACTAATAAAAAAATGTTCTGCGCCAAAGAGTTTGACAACTTTCTCTTATCAAAAAAAACGTTGTGCCACATGGGTCAAGTAAATCAGCTTGTAAGTAGGTGAGGCTAACCTATGAGATTAGTTTAAGTCTAATCGTCCCGTGTTCATTTATTAGGGATAAATATTCCCCTTACCACAGGGTGTAGGCTAGCCTGGAAAGAGTCGCTCGCCTTGGACGCGAGACCACGTTGGTTCAAATCCAACT
>Ga0114923_10003000_pt1 | contig 11388 bp, 10 predicted proteins | sample SumtaG_FD_89578 | JGI IMG/M metagenome (GOLD analysis project Ga0114923, IMG submission 89578) | Deep subsurface microbial communities from Indian Ocean to uncover new lineages of life (NeLLi) - Sumatra_00157 metaG | ecosystem: Environmental > Aquatic > Marine > Oceanic > Sediment | place: near...
GATTTCAAGATACGAACAAGGGATAATAGCTGAATATGCAAACCTGGTGAAACAGGACCCAAACGCGCCTAAGCATCTTTGGAAGGGCATCGTGATACTAGACCCTGCTGAGGATAAAGAAACTTTGTTCAAGATTCTACCTGGGTTTATCAGAGCAGTGGTTTCTGAGATAAAGAAAGGACCCTCGCGTTCGAAACCTAGGACCTTGTACAGACCTCATTTGAAAGGAACAAGTAAGAAGCCCCGACACAAGTGTGGCATCGTTCTTACAGGACCGGATGGACCTAAAGAGATTCTCAAACGAACTGTCCCTCTAGACAAAATCATCAGGGTCAATCCATTTCTAGGACGGAATAAGGAACAAAGGCTAAGAGATAAGGTTCACATGACACTATATCTGACTGTGGCATCCGCTGACTCATCAGGAGAATCAGCTGCTTGGGTCGCTAGAAACTGGCATCTTCTGCATCACCTATCTGATCTAAAGAAAGAACCAGAAAGGATAGTCTGGTTAGACCTAACTGGAGAGTTGACTGATCCAATAGTTCGAGGTCAACGTCTACGACTCATTGGCGACCAACAACCAGAGAGAGTATCAAGACGAACGATAGACCCGTTACGGCAGCTTGCCAACTCAATCGACTTCCATGACCTTAGTGAAAGTTTGAAGACCTATTTCTTCGAGAACTCACAGAGAGGGATTCGTGAACTGGAAGCTGAATTCAAGAGGTGTATACAAGGTTCTACTGACGAACGACGAATCATCGTCTTGGATGGATGGTCACAGATATGGAGAATACTTCCCACTCACCTAAACTCACTAGTCCAAGCCCTAGAGAGTCAACTTCTTGAATGGTTTCCTAAGAAGAATGTTGAGATCATCTGGTTGGATAGACCGGTTCCACTACCATTCGTATCAGCAACATATCAACTGCATAGGGTTGCACCACTACCTTTTCATTCACCAAGACGCAATAAAATCGACGATATCGTCTGGAACCTACCTTCGTCCCCTCGTGTTCTAGGATGGAGGACACCTAGAAGAGAAGATATCAGGTTGATTGCAAAGGATACTCCTGCTAAGAACAGTATTCCACCAGTACTCTTTGGAGTGCCACATCTGAAAGGTTGGGCGAAGAGGTTTCGAGCTGACTCAAAGGAGGACCGAAGGGTCTCAGAAGAAGAAGCATTTGGTATGAAGAAAGCGATCTTTGGCAGAATGTTCTCAGGATCTTCTGATTATTATGAGGTTAGCGCAGGTCCACTGAAAACCATCCTAGAGGACATCTATCAGTTGATACCGAGTCTGAGTAGAGAACGTGAGAACAAGGAAGAACTACCTTCATGTACTAGAGAGCATGATTCTTCAGTTAAACTTGACAAACCAAGAGGTCTGAATACGACCACGAAGGCTAAGGGACTATGGGAGAGAGCTTCTTTAGTGACCGACTCTGAACATAAGCGATTAGGGCGACCTGGTACATATTCCCCATTGAGCAAGGTCACTAGATGGAAGATAAGAAGACCAGAATCAAAAGCTGAAATTCCCCCTCGAACGACAAGGCGTCCACCAGTTGTTGGGTCAACGCCTGTCGAGATGATAGATACTGAATATACTCGACGGCAGGAGAAACAGAGGATACAAGAAACCGCAACGTTCCTACTGGGAACATTCGAAATGATAGCTAATGACAAGTGGTATGATGTCCTTCAGGAGACCATCGAGATCTGCAGGTCGGGTCTTCGGGATAAAGGTGCATCCAAGAAGATCCTTGAGAGATTAGAAACCCTATACGATAGAAGAGAGATCACAAAGGACCTATGGAATGACCTATTGTCTGAACGTACGTTCATTAGGTGGAAACGGATTCCGAACGCAGGTGTGCAGAATATAATAAGGGATAGACCGGAGATTATGACACGCTATGGAAACTCACTCTTTCTGATAGTTCAGAGCATCGTGATGGAAGGTGAACCTGAGAATTGGAGGCCGTTTGCCACTACACTCTGGAGGGCGATTGCTGATTGGCAATGGACACATATGGGATTCACTCCAAGGGATGATCTGGGTCTAGCTAGGAGTATGTTCGACCCATCCAAGCTATGGTCCAATCTTCTATGGAGAGTACGAACCCTAGCTTCAGGACCAGAACCACCAAAACTGTTCGAGAGTTATCGTTTTGGACAACTTATTCCACTAGACCAAGATAGAATTTGGTTTGTATTCCAAGCAAGCGTATCAAGTAGTGAGATGGTAGCAGGATTGTTAACTGGAGCAAGTAAGAACATTACCTTACGAGGTTCATATGATACCATTGTAGATATTTCGAAGTTAGCAGAATCTGCAGAAGGAATACTTGATGATGAGGAGAGAGATGAATATGATATCGTCATCACAAGATTCGAGGACAAGGATATTCTTTGGGAGCGGAATCTCTCTGATGATGTTGATGATGAACGAGAATGGATTGCTCGTGGAATCTTCAGGTATCAGGTGCCGAAGAAAGGAAGAATTGGGACAATAAGAAAATTCACCTTCTCAGCAATTCCTTACAAGACCATCAGAAAGCTCACAGAACCTAGGGAGATAACTGTTCCAAATGATTTGGAAGAAAGAGTGGATACAGCATTGAAACGGATTGTTGAATATGGTGAAAATGCGATTAGTGTGAAAGTGATTGTATCATTAGATGAGAAGACAGAGAGATATATCGTAACTATTCAGGACGTATATGATAAATCCATTGAGAAGCTAGAGTTTGAGATGACTACTGAATTGATCGGATTCCTTCGGACTCCTATCTCAACAGGTGAATATCACCAATCCTCTGATGGGTATCTATGTTCGTGGGACATTAGGACTGATATCCTCTATAGGGAGTCTGAAATCTCACAAGGCACCTTGGATACTAGCTTCCTATATCCACTTGTACACAATCTTTCATTTCTCAAAGGAGAATACATCATTCCAACGACTGCTAGGGATGTACTCGAAACCGAACTAGGTGATGAAGTATTAATGGTAGCATCACCAAATCTAGAGCGATATCGTAAGGGGTGGAAGAAATGCTGGAACGTATGGTTTCTAAATACTGATGTAGGAAAAGGACTGAAGCAGATAGAAGAGGTTCTAATGACTATCGAGGAAGTTGCGTTACTTTTCGAATGCAAACAGATTCTTTGCTCAGATACTGGATCAAGGCATCCTACTGCTATTGCTGTGAATGGTTTGAGAGAAACAAGACTCGATAGCAGGTTAATATCTCAACCTAGCTTGAAAGAATATCTCATAGATCGATGTCGTTAGATTTCAATCATGAGGATGTTCTCATCCATCGATACCATCCTTTCAAGGAAGGGAATAATCTCTCAGATGCGTGCCGCTAGATTGGTTGCGAAGGGAATTCAGGAATACTCCGAACTGGTTGGTGAGGTCATTGTTGAGATGGCTTTCGATAACCTAATGACACTTGACCCCAATGCAAGACCTCTCGGTGGTTCAGGCACTTTCGTAATGGCCATGACACTATCCGTCGTAATAATGGTGCTATGAGTTCACTGGGTTTACGAGGATTGAAGATGGTTGGCGACAGTCCAAGACTTACATTTAGTAGGTCTGGAGCATTACGCCTAGCATTGATGTCGATATCCACTGGTCTTGCCATATCGCAGCTCGTGATGAGATTACCTGTGTACATGTCGGTTGCAGCATAGGTCCTCTCAAAAGGGTGCTAGCTTTTATAGCACCCCACCCCATGACTCTATGTAGGTGAACAGGAAATGGGTATAGAAGGAAATTCGAGAATCGCTGTCGTACTGATGGCTATCATCATTATCTCGTCAATAGGTCTAGTTTTGTTGTTGAATACTGGTCCTCAGACATTGGAATGGAGATATGGAGATGATGATGCACGAAGGGAACATGATGTCATTAAGATTACAGGTATTGAGGATACTGATATTTCAATAACCTTTGTTGATGAACCGGATTTGGTTGCTCGCGTGACTTACGAGCTTCACTCAGACAATACCGCTCCTTTGTATATTGATGATGATACAATAGGTGTTGTTGAGATATCTGGTGGTTCGGGTAACGACCGAGTAAAGACACTCGAAATAGTACTTGGGATAGAGAGTGCATATAACATCTTGATACGTGGTGCCAATCTCACAGCTTCGGTAACATACAGCAATAACGCGAATGTCTTTAATGCCGTTATAACCTTCGAATCTCCAGATTCTCATATCGAATTCATTGTTACTGAGGATATCTCATTCGGGGGTGAATTTCAAGCTTTTATCACTGCTAGTGACGTTGAGATAGACGTTAACTTACCTGACGGGTTGAATGGTGTCTTCAGATATACATCACCTTCGGTCGATATCTTGAGTCTGATTGGTTGGTCCTCTGAGCCAGGGGCGAGATATGAGACCGAGACCGGCTCCACTTCATTTCCGTTCTTAGATTTGTCCGTTGGAGCGGATTCAATTCGCGCTTCACTTAGTACCTAGCCCTCTCGAACACTACGCTCACCAATCCCGAATCACTAAGCATCTCAAGGACACTCTGAGTAAGACCGGAAACCACCATGCCTGACATTGGATCATAATTCTCCACTAAGCGCCACTCCTTATCGGCATCCCCTGATTCCCCTATCATATAACCCACACCACATATACAATGGGCCCATCTCTTTCGCATGGGATTCTGAACCTTGCAGTCGCAGAACGGACATATCAAGTACGAGGTTATTCCGCTCTTCGGTCTAATCTGTACACCTGTCTTTGTTATCACCACATCTGCAGCAACCCATGATTCCCCATGTACGAATATTCTATCCCCGATGAGGACAGTGGATGGATACCTTTTCTTATCACCGTCGTATTCGCGCGGTTTCAAGCTTATTCTGTAGATCTTCTATGACGACCTCATAGATCGAGGAACTCGGCTATACTGAACCAAAGGTACAATGCTTGATAAACAGGCATATCGTCCTTCCAATCTAAAATCACAATCGACTCATAATATTACTGCAAAGAGTCTCCTAGATAGGAGAGTATTTTTACGTTATTTTCATTGAAGATTCATGCCTGACAACAAAGATGAGTACTTGTTAAGAGTCGAAAATCTTCGAGCATATTATACATCGACACGGGGTTTAGTGAAAGCCGTTGACGGCATCTCCTTTGGTATTAGAGAAGGTGAGTCTGTTGGGATTTTTGGAGAGTCAGGTGCTGGTAAATCCTCAATTGCAATATCGCTTCTAGGAATATTTGAACAGATCGCGAGTTATGGAGCAGACGCAGGTGGTGAGGAAACCCAGAGACTTTGGAAATTAAAAAGAGAAGCCAGAAAGAAAGGTCTAACATCCAAAGACATCGGAGAAGACCTCCCCGGTGTAGAAGGACAAGTATGGTACAAAGGGCAAGACTTGCTGGCTCTTGATGAAAAAGCTTTTCGCAAGATACGTGGGGACGAAATAACATACATCCCCCAAAGCACAAGAAAATCGATGAATCCTTACACTAACATCGAGCTACAAACTGCTGAAGCATTGTGGGCTCATGATGATGATGATATTCTAATTGAACGTGAAGTCTTACGAAGAGTTTTGCAGGCATTGGATTTGGTTGAACTCGGAGACGTTGATATTCGAAAGTCTCTGAAACCTGGTGAGTTCAGCATGGGTGAAGACCAGAGAATATTGATTGCCATGGCTTTAATCATGAATCCTGTTTTATTGATTGCTGACGAACCCACAACAGCATTGGATGTTGGAGTTCAGGGAAGGATAATGGATGCAATCCACATAGTGAAAGAGAAACTAAAACTCACACTTCTTATCATCAGTAATGACCAGGGATTAATTGCTGAAACCGCAGATCACGTTGGTGTGATGTCAGCAGGGAAGTTTATGGAATTCGGTGATGTTGAAACTATTCTCAAGCGTCCGGGTCATCCATTCACGCGCGCATTTATCATGAGCAATCCTCCAATGGATGTAATTAGGAAAATTCGTGAGAAAGGATTGAAGCTTAGAGGAATTCCGGGGTCAACTCCTGATATGACAAATCCGCCATCAGGATGTCCATATCATCCTCGCTGTGAATATGCAAAAGAAATTTGCAAGGAAAAGTTACCGGATTATAGAGAGGTGGAACAAGGTCATTGGATTCTATGTCATCTCTACGAAGAGTTGCCAGAGTTTGAACTCTAGTTGCCGATGGTTTGATTAATAGTCAATTATTGATAGGCCCATATTTTTAGAATTGAATGGCATCATGAAGCAATCCGTGAATGAGATTAACCACCGAATCGACAGCTAGACTCCAACTAGAAAGTTTCTCCTCAGATAATTCAGGTGCTCCAATCATTCTCCGAATTTTAGCTACCTGTCCAGTATGGTAAATGCCATGCATGAATGTTCTAAGAAGAGCCCATGAAACTGAAGGCCCACTCTCTGGAGAAGGAGGTACAATTCTCAACTGTTCTAAACTACAAGTATTAACAACCTCTACAATACGTTCAGTGTTATCTGATAATTTCGTCATCACAAGTTCGATGCTTTCTGCTTCAAATTTCGGTCCTATCGAGTGTCCGCTTTTGTGAAACCAGTACGTTTCTGCACTAGCAATATGCCAGAATATTCCTAAGATATTTTGAAGCCGTTCTTCGTTTGTTACTTCTTTAAGAAAATGGGCATCATTAAGCCCTTCAAGAATTCTTTCCATATGCATTCGTTGATTGTGATGAGCTTCAATCAGCATTTTACGATACCATTCTTCATCCAAATGGAAACCTCCTCGTGCTTGTTTGGATTTACTTTTGTGAGTGATATGTCTTTATTCATGTGAATACAAATCTTTTGTTATCCTATTCGTTTAGAGAAATAGGAACCAAGGTCATGTTCAAGTGCCATACAAATTCTTTTAGTTTCAACAGGATCCACTCTTTCTTTGAACTCAGTCCCAAATTCCGAGTCAATCTCTGTAATTGTTCGGTTCCATCTTTCTACGTCTGGTTTTCCATAGGCAAAATAGTAATCCTTTATTCCATTGGACAATAACTCTCTCAATTCTTCTGTGATCTTTTTAATGACGCTGCTTTCTCGACTAACAGGGAAAATGGTGAAGAACATTCTCACTTGTCCTGAATAAAGAAGTGGAACTGGAAATCGGTAAGTATTGAACACATTACATGGAGCTAATATTCTTGGTGCTGCAGAAACGGTTGGTGTCATCCAATCACCGATTGACTCGATAATACCGTGAAGAGTGGCAGTAATAAGCAATAGGTTTGGATCTGTGAGTAAGATACCCTTGCGTCGAAGGAGATTCTTAAGTCCACAGTCTTTTTTGAAATCGAATGCTCTGAAATTCGAATAGATAAAGAAGCACTTGAGTCCTACATGTCCTAAACCGATGTCGCCTGTAACTATTGCACCGTTTTTTCTTGATCCATGCTTTGACATTTCATTTTTTTATGTGAAAGAATACACAAAACATTATGTCGTTCAAGTAAAAACATGACAATCAACTATTGGACGCTTTTAATAGGTATATCTTTGCCATCAACGAATTCCTGTTCTCAAGAGTTGCAAGTACAGAACCAATTACCTTTTCAATAGTTTCAATTCGTAATCTTTAGTTCCTAACCCAATGGATACTCCGTGATCAAAGAAAACATCTGATTTAGTCAGTAACTCATTTAATTTTTCAACTGCTGGAGAATCCCTATTCGGATGCATCTCCGTCATAGCTTCACGCGTCGCATGATCAATAGCTACCGGGTCAGTGGAACCGAAAATACCCACATCGTGCATTAGAAGTGGTGCCCCATAGCAGACACAATCACACATATCTGAAATATCAATTGCAAGATTGAAATAATAAAATTTTTCAGAGCCAATTGAATTAACTACTCCAAGAGCATTTTCCACAATTCTCTCACCCATATCTTTGCCGGACCATGTCATCTTAATCGCCCCAGCTTTTACTACCCCTGAGCAAATAGAAGCACAATGACCGCATTGCTTGCAATGGTCCCAATCTATTGATACGGTGTCAGTTATGGTGATGCAGCGAGTTGGACAAACGTCAATGCACTTGGAACAATCGGAACCTAGGCATTTGTCTGCTTCAATTTCAATTCCGGTAGGGCAATGTACAGCTAACTTGCCACCTTTTCCTACTAACCCAACACCCAAATTTTTCAGAGTACTAGCCAATCCGGTGTGATGAAATTTGGAATGAGTAAGTACTAGCACTACATCGCAATCAAGTAATGCTGCGGGAATTGGAACACTTTTGATATGTTTTCCATCAATTGAAACATTGTGAGTATCGCACCCCCAATATCCATCAGCTATGACAATTGGAGCACCAAGAGTTCCTTGACTGAAGCCATTCTTAATTGCTCTTGCTAAATACTCCGGGGCGGTCGTACGGCCACCATATGGCCTAGCATTTCCATAACCTAGGCTACAAGTATCCGATACAAATGGTATACCGCCTGCTGATTTTACTAGGTCTACGAGCTTACTTACATAAACAGGTCGAAGATGATTGGTATTTCCATGCAGGCCCATGTGTGTTTTAATCATCACTTTATTTCCAGATTGGATAACCTTGTCGAGTCCAAGTTCAGTGAAAACATGTTCAAGCTTATCTAGCATATTGTACGAAGACTCAGTTTTTCTGTCTGTGAAGAAAACGTCGGTACGCGCCATTGTATATTCCCAAACTAGTGAACTACGAAACAACGTATTAACAGTATCCGATAAACACGGTACCGACATCAACACTATTTAATAGATTCATCAGAAGCCAAATCGGTGTGGACAATATGGCCAAAGGTGATCCTCTCCTAGAAGTCAAGAATTTGCGGGCGTTTTATCCTTCCAGGAAAGGATTGATTCGCGCCGTGAACGATGTATCTTTTGAGATCAGATCAGGAGAATGTCTTGGTATCTTAGGAGAATCGGGTTGTGGAAAATCATCATTGGCACTGGCGATAATAGGCTTGTTCGATAAACTTGCTAGATATACTGCAGCAACATCAAAAATACCGGGTTTGCGAAAACAGTTTGATGAAGATGGCGAAGAAAAGCCAGGCTCAACTGGAAAAGTGATTTTCAGAGAAAGAGATTTGTTCACTTTGGAAGAAGAAAAATTAGTAGCACTCCGTGGTAAAGAAATATCCATGATACCTCAAGGACTAACACATGCATTGAATCCTCAATACTCCGTAGGGATGCAAACAGGAGAGCCTTTGGATATCCATGATGAGGATATGCGACTCCTTGAGATGAAAAAACAAGTTCTCGAATTTCTTAATCTTGTAAGATTAGCGGATGCAGGAACGCGATTTGTGATGGACCCCGGAAGTTTTTCGGGTGGAGAAGCACAACGAATCCTAATTGCAATGGCACTAATATCCGCACCATATCTGGTCATAGCAGATGAACCGACTTCAGCGTTGGATGTCACAATTCAAAGACAGATCCTTAACGTACTCAGAATGGTACGAGATGATTTTGATGTGTCATTGATGCTCATCAGTCACGATGCAGGGGTTATTGCCGAATTAGCAGACCGCGTGGCAGTTATGTATGCAGGGCGCATTTTAGAAATAGGAGATGCCGTCCAGATGTTCCATCACCCAGGACATCCTTATACGATAGGCCTCATGGGTTCATTCCCAACAATTGCAATGATGAGAATGAAAGCAGGGGGTAAACGACCAATACTTCGAGGTATACCAGGAGACCCTCCAGATATTGCAGACTTACCGGCGGGTTGTGCGTTCCATCCAAGGTGTGCGCATTGCATAGATATTTGCAAAGTAGAAGTACCTGAATTCAAAGAAGTAGAACCCAGACACTGGGTTGGCTGTCATCGATGGGGCGACATAACAGAAGAATAATTGGCGTGAGCGCCCAGAAGCGCTCACAAAGGGGTTTCGTTTGGTTAGAAGGAGTTTAGAGAACCGCGATCAACTTCAAAGGCCGTCCATCACACCAGTTTATGCAACCCACACAGCACAAATGGTTTATCCGACGTCTCATCCTCCCGGCTAGAGACGGACTATAATGTAATATCTACATATATACATCTTTTCAACATAGACACCAAGCTTTTGCAAAACGCGCGTTTTAGTAAATATACACAAATTGTTAGTGATATTCAAGGTCATAACGCATTTCAAAGAAAGTCGATCTGATTTTGAATCCAAATGCGCGATACGGTTCAAATTCACTTGCATCAACATCACCAGAAATCGTGTGAATTCCTTGTTTCCGCATCCAAGAAATGGCATAGGCTACCAGTTCAGCACCGATACTTCGATCAAACTGAATGATGCCCTCTGATGTTCTTAGACAAAACCATCCTTCGCTCGGGCTTTTTCGGGATCGATAACAATCCACAAAATAATCTTGGATATCAGCGAGATGAATTCTAGAAGCAAAAGTCCATTCTCGGATTTTATCTTGAATCAGATGTTGAATACCATTCCTAATAACTCGAGGAATTTCAACAACAAGATCTTTTCGTTTGGATTCAGCGACATTTAGCAACGATTCATCAATGGTGATCTTTGGTTGTGTTTTAGATTTGCATACTATTTCATATCGCACCTGCGCGATTTCAAACATGTAAGTACCTAGAACATCAGATGAAATTATCGAGCTGGGTAAGAGCCACGTAATTAGACTATCAACTTTAGCAAATCGTGCAGATTTCAATGCATAATCGATCAATTCGATTCCACTAGATTCTTTCCCATAACCTATACACAAATCAACAACCAAGTCAGAATTGTCCATCTGTCGTTCTATTCTACATAATGCCCTAGGAATGCGATCCTCAATTACTAAGAATAATCGTTCGGGGTCAATTTTCTTGAGCCTAACCAAATTCGTTAGAATTTTGATAGTAAGGGGTTTGTAATAATCATTCTTACACATTCGATCGTTGTAGAGCTTAATCCAAGTTTGCAAATGTTCGTCTGATAAATCAGTAATTTTGGAGATGGGCAATTCTAATCACTTACACTAATCGACTAGTGCTTTTCAACCTTAGCAGAGAAGAACAGCGGCGAGCTTCCGCTGTCCTCTTGGATAATTATTTTTTACCCATTGTCAAAGCCATGATTGCCTTTTGCACGTGCAACCTATTTTCTGCTACATCATAGACGATTGACTTTGGTCCATCACATACCTCATCGGTAACTTCTGCATTCCTATCAACAGGGCCGCAGTGCGTGAAGAAAGCATCGTTTGTCTTTGCCATCCAATCTTTGGTGCAAATCCAATCATCATGTTTTGACGCTATTTCGATTTCTTTCTTTTTCGTTTCATCAACGCCCTTCTTCATCATCATATCATA